>Ga0208462_1001692_pt1 | contig 13994 bp, 20 predicted proteins | sample AD_SCU001_MetaG_FD_184452 | JGI IMG/M metagenome (GOLD analysis project Ga0208462, IMG submission 184452) | Active sludge microbial communities of municipal wastewater-treating anaerobic digesters from China - AD_SCU001_MetaG (SPAdes) (version 2) | ecosystem: Engineered > Bioreactor > Anaerobic...
CGGCGTGCACCGATGCACTCACCACAGAGGCACCGGAGGAGCACCGGCCCGATCCGCCGGAGCTGATCGAGCTTCGGGTCCGGACGGACTACCAGGAGAAGACGATCAGGGACCTGGAGAAAGACCGGGAATACCTCCGGTCCGAGGTGGCCCGGCTCGTGCAGGAGAACTCCCTGCTTATGCACCGGCTCTTACCAGCTCCGAAGACCGGCGCGATCTCCCGGTTCCGGCGGTGGCTGTCCGGGAACGGCGAGGAATGAGCCCCGGGTTACGTAACGCTATAGCGTGACCCCTACTCTATCAGGTGCAAGGGGATCCCCGACCGACACCGGGCAGGCACCGGGAGCGCACCGGCTCTTTTGCGGGGAATAACTGTTCCCCGTAAGTCAACCCCTGGGCGCACCTCGCAGGCCCGAGAGCTGATAACGTGACCCATAACGTGATCGGTAACGTGATCACCCTCATATCATGCGTATAACGGGCGATCTCCCTGATACCTATCCTGAACTACCTCCGCGAGAGGAACGGCCGGGAATGAGAAGGAGTGACGGGGAAAAAGAGGTTACGGGGACTCTGGCACCCGGTTCATAACAACGTCAAAGACCGCGACGGCCGCGAGCCGCACCCGGTCGCTCTCGCCCGGGAAGACCTCTCTGATCGCGTCTTCGAGCTCCTGGTATAACTCCCGATCGACCCGGGACCACATGACCGGCGACGGCCGGCTCGACTCAGGCACCGGGATCACCCCATGGCCCCCAATGGTTCTCCTTCAGGAGCAGGCCGGCGGCGGTGCGAGCATCAAATTTCCGGGTGTTTGTGACCCCATAGACGGTGTAAAACTCCTGTGCCGGGAAGAGTTCTGCGAAGACAGGATCGAATACCACACCGTCACGCTCGACGAAAGCATGATCAAACGTAGTCCCGGCGTACGGTCCGGTCGGCGGCAGGGTGTCGGCGTGGACGAGCACCCACTCCGGGTTCTCTTGCTGGAACCTCCCTGCTAACTCGTAGCACCGGCCCTCGCGGCGATCGCGGCGTTTCGGGATACTCTCCATGTTGACCGGGATCTTCTCCCGTGCTAACTCAGGCACCGGGATCACCCTGTTAACGGTTCTCCGCCGAACGACTCCAGCTCATCCGGGGAGAACCAGATCGGATCACCAAGATCCTCACTATAGTCCAGTACGACAAGCAGCCCCGGCGGATCGGCCCGGTAGTTCTTCACGATCCCTTCCTGGTGTGCCTCCCCGCGAAGTCTCACGGGACGCCCAACCCATCGCGCAAGACCGGCCGGCTCAGGCATCGGGATCGCCCTCTTCGAGCGGTTCCAGGAGGATCACCCGGACCTTCTTACCCGACCAGCTCTTCGGGACGAAGATCCTCCCGGACGATGTGCCGGACTTCACATCTTTGTCGAGCGTTGCGAACCCTTCGGTTCTGATCTCCATTGCTTTCATAGTGCATTATTGAGACAATAAAGTATAAATATCATTGGGTTCAAGACACTAATAAGACAATGGAGTTGTAGTATAATGTCACCTCAGTATGTCAAAGCAGGAAAGATCACCCGGAACCGGTCCGCCCTCGTGGTGGAGATCGACGGCCGGACGGGACCGGGGATCGTGGTGATCGGCGCGAGAGAGATTCCGGAGCTTCTAAGCGGTCGGCGCGTAGAAGTCTGTTTCGTGCAGCAAACCCCCGGCCGGGAGCCGTTCGTCGGATACTCCGGTGAGGCGTGGACCTCGCACAGTGGCCGGGCGATCTGTCTCAAGATCGAGGGGAAGGTCTACAGCTCCCCGATCGAGCAGGTGCGGAGAGTTGCAGCCGGGACCCGGGCGGCGGCCCTGCTCTCTCGTGTGGTCGATAGCCCGGTGATCGACGCGGACCAGGTGCAGCGGGAGAGGATCGACGCCGACCTCGTGAGGTCCTTCGTATGATCCCCGCACCCGTGCAGCGGACCCTGGAGCGCCTGGTCGAGGACGACCTCCGAGGCGCGATCATCACCTCGTGCTCTGTGAATGTGGACGAGGACGGCCGGATCACTCTCGACGAGATCTCCCTCCGCCGGCAGGACCGGACCGAGGTAGCGATCGGGCTCGGGGGGATGCGTCCGGAGAGCACCAGGACGGCCCCGGCGATCGTCGTGGAAGTCTTCGCCGCCGGCACCGGCTGGCGGGAGATGACCGTCGGGGAGGACCTCCGCGAAGAGCTCGAGGACCTCACCCGCATATGGCACCCCGAGCCGCCGGAACCGTGGGACCGCGTGTAGACGCCGCCGGCCGTAACCACGCGGCCCGAGAGGTGCGAGACCTCCCGGCGGCATGCCTGACGGCTTCGGCCCGATGGCAAGGAGACAACAGAACTATGACAGAAATTGACTATGGAATCCTGACGGCGGCCGTTATGGTCGAGATGGAGTGCGCCCGCAGCAGCTTAACCCTTGAAGAGAGAAGAGACGGCGAGATCGCAGGATACCGCTACCAGGGAGCCGCAGCACGAGCGATCCGGGCGGTCTTCGATGAGGCGGAAGCCCGGCCGAACCGGACTGGATCGGTGTGTCCCCACTGTGACACGACCCTTGCATCGGAGTCCCGGTTCTGTATCCGCTGCGGCCGGCCCCGGACCCCGGAGGTTATGCCCGGGTGGCTGGAGGACCTGATCGCGGCGGCCGTCGCAAAGGAGACCGGCCTATCCCCGACGGATCCCCGACTGAAGGCCCGGATCGCCCGGAGCCGCGAGGAGGAGCCGGAGACATGGGCCGCCCTGGTCGAACGGATATGGCCGACCCGGAAGGCATAGCCCTCTCTTCCTGGCAGATGAGGGACGCGCACAAAAACGCGGGTCAGATCGGCCGGATCTTGACCCCGTGCCGCACCCCCTTACCGATCGCTTTTCGGGAGGGAGTTTACCGGCGAGACCCGACGCCCAGGCGCGATACCGTCGCGGCAATGGGCAAACTATCGGATAAGGTAAGTATAAATCCACTAAGAGTGTAACCGTTGATTCAGGTGAGAAGCATACCCGGATGGGAACCTTTCGACCGCCAGATCAGAGGCTCCCACCCGAAGCAGAATTGGTCTTGACATGCGTATATCATACGTTGGAATATTTGTAATTTTCCCGTACTTAGGGTAGGGACTATTACCCGGGTCACCACCAGTTCTGCTTTTAGCTCATCTCACCAGGAGAAGAGCAAGCAATGATTTACAACAAGGAAATTCTCGACGAGTTCGAGAAATCTCTACTTTCTGCAGTAGCGCAGGCCGACGGCTACGGCGTGCCGCAGGCAGATATCGTGAGACCGTTTCTCCGGAAGATTCCGGAACCTTCCATTCGATATAGGATCAATCGTTTGGAACGGCAGAACCTGATCAGAACCCGGTCTGTAGGTGGGCGGAAGTTCATTCTCCCGGCGGAGGAATAACCGATGCAAGAAGTGGAGAGCGAGGGAGCGGCCCGAGCGGAGGCGACCCCCACAGCAACAATCCCTGAGACGGCAGGGTCTACATCATCGTCAGCGGCACGGAACGTAAACCTACCGGAAATGGCGAGGGATCCGTTATCGCCATTAGGGCCGGCGCCCGGTTCCGGGCGTTCCGCCATCTATGCAGGGATCTTCCAGGCATTGCAGATCCTCGCCCCGCCCGGTGGCGTCTTCGAGGTACGAGCCCTGGGAGACCGGACCGCGAGCGGGTACTTTGACGCGGACCACATCCCTGACGCGGCCGACAAGATCGAAGCCCTCGACGCGGCCGGGACGGTTCACGGGATCTATGTCACCCTGAACCCGGTTCACCCTGCCCTGCTCTCGCGGCGGTCGAACCGGATCGAGACCAGGCTAGGACAGAAAGAGGCGACGACCTCCGACGCGGATATTCTCCGGCGGCAGTGGTTCCCGGTGGACATTGACCCGAAGCGTCCGAGCGGGATCAGCTCCACCGACGAGGAGCACGCAGCTGCCCTGAAGGTTGCCGGCGACGTGGCCGGGTTCCTGGCGGAGTTCTTCGACTTCCCCGAACCCGTCCGGGCGGACTCCGGGAACGGTGCGCACCTGGTGTATCGGATCGACCTCCCGAATGACGACGAGAGCCGGACCCTGATCGAGCGGTGCCTAAAGGCCCTGGGTGCGGCGTTTGATAAGCCTCCGGCGGAGGACCGGCCGGGATGGGAGATCGACCAGACGACCTTTAACGCGGCCCGGATATGGAAACTCTACGGGACCATGTGCCGAAAGGGGGACAACACCCCGCAGCGGCCGCACCGGAGAGCCCGGATCCTGGAGGTGCCCGAGGTGGTCGAGGCGGTGCCCCGGGAGGCCCTGGAGCGTCTCGCGGCCCTGGCACCGGAGGAGGAGCGACCAGCTCAGCCCGCCCGGAAAGGGACCGGCGGGAGTGGCCCCGACCTCGACGAGTGGTTGAGGGAGTACGGCGCAAGCCTCCCCAGCTACCACGCTAAGAGCCGGTCCGGGTTCCGGGAGTTCTACATCTTCGATGTCTGCCCGTGGGACTCGTCGCACCGGGACCGGTCCGCCTTCATGGGACAACTGACCTCCGGCCCCCTGATCGCAGGATGTCACCACAAGGGGTGCAGCGGGAACGGGTGGGCGGAGCTTCGCGCCCTGGTGGAGCCGAAGCGCCCGAAGCCGGCGCCGGTCCGCCGGGAGGGGCGGGTGCAGCAGGAAGAACCTGCAGCGGCCGCACCGCTGGAGGCCGAGACCCTCGCCCCTGATCCGGATGGCCTCGAGGCGGAGGCCCGGGAGATCCTGGCAACGGGGGACCCGATCGCGTATCTCCTCGAGACCTTCCACACGGAGCACGTCCGGGACGACACCATAGCGAAGTGTTGCTATGTGTCAGCAGCTTCGCGGGTGGTCGAGAATACGCATGGCCTGCACGTTCTGACGATCGGCCCGAGCGGGAAGGGGAAGAGCTCGAGCTACGGCACCGTGCGCAAACAGATCCCGGACGAATCGCAGATGGCCGGCACGCTGACAGACCGGGCGCTCTTCTACCACAATGTTCCCGACCGGGCGATCCTGGTGCTCGACGACAAGGGGATGAGCGAAGGACTGCAGGAGCTCTTCAGGGGAGCGACCTCCGACTTCCGGAGCCCGGAGCCATTGCGGACCGTCGGCACGAAGCGGGAACCGATCACGATGGAGCTGCCGCCCCGGTGCGTGTGGTGGATGGCGTCCGCCGACGACCTGGCCGACGACCAGTTCCACAACCGGTGCCTGCAGCCGTGGTGCGATGACAGCGACGAGGCCGACCGGGAGTTCTTCGAGCGCATGCTCCATGCCGAGGCCTTCGGGGACGACACAAGCGCGGCCCGACAGTTTGCCATCTGCCGGGCAATGTGGCGGATCGTCGAGGCGGAAGTACTGCCGGTGTGGGTGTGGTTCGCGCCCGCGATCCGGTTCGGGGACCAGCGGAACAGGCGGAACGGAAAGATCTTCGTCGATATCGTCAAGGGGTTCGCCCGGATCCGATTCATGCAGCGCCCCCGGGACGAGCGCGGCCGGATCGTGGCGATGCTCGATGACTTCCGGGACGCCCTGACCCTTTACCACGAGTTGACCGGGACGGCCGGCAGCCAGGTAAACCAGATGACCCCCGACGAGGCCCGGGTACTCCGGTTGATCGAGATGATGCACCGGGACTCGTTCAACCGGAACGACCTGGTAGCCGCAAGCGGTCTGCCGGCGCTCCGGGTATACCGGATCCTGCACGGCCGTCTGGAACGCGGGACCGGCGGCCTCCTGGAGAAGTGCCCCGCCATCACCGATCAAGAAGTCAATGTGTCCATGGAAAACGAAGGCATCCGGCGCGGCCACCGGGAGAAGCGGTACTACTTCGACGCGGCCGTTTACCGGACCTGGAGCGGTCGGGGAGCGGTCGAGATCGACCTGGGCGAGTGCAAGGGTCTCTTTTCCCAGATTTCCCAGTCTTTTCCCAGTCTTTTCCCGCCTTGGGAAAAGACAGCAAACGCCCTTAAAACTCTTTGTTCCCCCAGAGAGAGAGAGAAGAGAGAGAGAGGAGAGAGAGAGAGAGGGATATTTCCCAAAGCGCGGGATAGCACAGCGCCCCCCGCGCCCGCCGCCCCCCTTGGGGGTGTGAGTGTGTGTGCTCTCCCGGAAGTGGGAAAAGACACCCATCTCACAAATGGGACTGGGGTCGAATCCCGCCCGATTGCCAAACAGGATTCAGAATGCGCCGGGACAGTCTTTTCCCAAGGTGGAAAAAGACATGGGAATGACCGGGGAAACACATGGGAAAAGACACCCCCGTCTCAAAAACGGGATGATACCCCCACCCCGCTCCCGGGTGCGATCGACCTCAACGATCTCATCCCGGCGAAGCCGCAGAACCAGTGCCAGGTATGCAAGACCAGGCTGGCGGACCTGAAGAGCAAAGATGGCCATGTGTGGATCTGCCATGTGTGCCAGAGGATCATCCTCCGAGCTCGGGCCCGGGACATAGGGATCAAGCCATGACCCCCTCCGCAGCGAAGCAGTTCTTCGAGACCTTCCCGCCCGAGGTGGCGCGGGGTCTCCTCGCCGGCGACCGGCTCAGGATCCACGCGGCGAAAGTCTCGGTGGTCCGTGAAGGTGCCGACCACGGGTTCGCGATCGACACGCTGAACAGGGACGGCCGGCCCGCCGAGTGGGAGCGGACTACGCGGACGATCTGCAAGATCCTGAAGGACGAGGTGGAGCGGATGCCCCGGAAGACGAAGCAGGCGCTCATCGCCGCCGCCCACCTCCTCCCCGACGAACCGATCCTCCTCTTCCAGGTCGAGAGCTGGCTCTCCATGCAGGACGACGGCGGGAGCTGGTGGGAAGTTCCGGCATACCTGTCCCTCGCGGCCATCTCCCTCCCGGACGTGGTCCGGGCATCCGAGCGAGCGAAGAAGCGTATACTTCGGGTGGTGACCCGGCTATGAACGGTGCAGCGACATTCCATGGAAACAGTGCGACGGGAACATCCCGGCAAATTTGCCGGCAGGTTACCATGACAGAAAGCGGCCTTTTACTGGCAGATAACAGACAGAGCGGAGGCGAAACCCTCCCTGCTCCATCCGGCGCCCTGGCAACGGGAGCCGGCAACGACGTACAGCCTGACGGAAAAATCGACAGGGAGGAACTCCTCGTCGTGAGCACGGACCTGATCCGGACGCTCCACCGCCGGATCTCGGGCCGCCGGTTCCGGGCAAACCAGCACGACGGGACCCGCCTGGCAGTCGCCCGGGCCCTCGTGCAGGCGATCACCGCCCACAACCAGGTGCTCCGGGACCTGGAGGTCGAAGAACTCGAACGGCGCATCGCCGCGCTGGAGGAGGCGAGACGATGAGGCGCGATCTCATGCGGCGGCTGGCCGCCCTCGAGCGGGACCGGCAGGCCGGGCAGGAGATGACCGCCGGCGCCCTGGATGCCCTGGTCGGGAAGCTGGGCCCGCTGATCACCGAAGTGCAGGCGACCCTCGACGCCGGCCGGCCGGCCCCTCGCGGCGAGCTCAGCATCATGGGCGTGGTCGCCCTCGCCGTCGTCCGGGAGACCGGCCCGGTCCGGACCCCCGATGCAGTCACCGCCGCCGCCCTCCAGGTGGCCCGGACCGCCCGGGACCTCGACGTGCCGCCCGGGCAGACCGCTGCGGACCACCGGCATTACCTCGACGCCCTGGTCGACCAGCTCGGGATCGAGGACCTTGTCACCCCGCGGGTGTGAGGAGGAGCGAGACATGCGCAACTCGTCCGACTGTGGGAAGGAGATCCGGATCGTAGCATCGCCCGAGGCCGCCGCGACGATCGCCAGCGCCCGGTATCTCCTGGAGAAGGGCAAGGTTCTGAGCAAGCCCGCCGCGCTCGACCGCATCATCGCCGACTGGAAGCGGCTGCGGAAGGCCGAAGAGGAACGGAAGCGCCAGGAGCCGGTCGCGCCCCGGACCACCCCCGCCCCCTCACCTCGATCGTAACGGGCCCCGCCCCCTCTCCATTTTCACCATTTACGCCATTTCGTCCATTTTCAAAACGGGAATACGTTCTCCCGTATTATAATATATCAAAGAGGTGCGACCGTGGCAACCTACCAGAAATCCGGCGACGGCGAGGAGTTCGCGATCACAACCGTTCGCGTGCCCCGGTGCCTGTACGACGCCGGCAAAACCCGGGGGATCAACTTCTCCCAGACGATGGAGCGGGCCCTCGAATCCGCACTCTATGGAGGAAACGACGAATGACCCCTACATGCCCCCGTGCCCTCGCCGCCCCGCCTGCGGGATCCCCGAGGGTGATTGGATACTCGGGTCCCCGTGCCACTGAACTGATGCTCGGCGGCGCCCGGGTCCGTGCCCTCGCAGCCGGCCGGCCCGGCGACGACCTGGCGCCCCCCGCGCCTGTCATAGTGAACCGGGAGCTCGGCACTGTTTACAGCGCAGACCCTCACCTGATGTTCCCCGCCCCGGTCCGGCGGCTCGAGGATGACCGCGTGATCCTGATGGACGCTAACGGCGACATCTACGCCGAGCGGATCCTCCCGGACCCGGAGCCGCCCCGGAGGTCCTGAGCATGGATCCCAAGCCCGTCCGGTGGGTGTACCGGGAGCTGAGCGCAGATGGAACGATAACCACCACCATCGATCTCAACGAGCCCGGCCCCGAGCGCGACCTCCTCCTGGCAGAGCACCCGGACCTGGTCCGGACCCTCGAGGCCCCTCCCCCCCGGCTGGATGACGAGCCCGACCCCCAGGTCGCCGGCCCCCGGATCCGGGTTGACCCTCGCGCCGGCACCGTGGAGGCCTGGTAACATGGGTCAGCAGGATATCGCCCGCGACCAGGCTGAGGCCCGGGACCTCTGGCAGAAGGGGATCCTCTCTCTCGATGTAGCCGGCCGGCGCATCGAACCCCGCGAGGACCTGACCGCCACCTGCCCCCACTGTGGCGCGACCATCCCGCCGATCGAGCCCGGGTTCCGGGTGATGGCGCAGGCATACCGGCGCTGCACGGTGGACCGGCACACGATCCTCCCCCGGATCGACTGGGGAAGCCCCTTCTACGGCATACCGGCGATCGAGGAGTTATACCACTGCCGGGCGTGCGGCGAGCCCTTCGCATACCTGTTCCAGATGCGGCTCCCCCCGGTGGAGGGGTGATATCGTGGATCTCCTGGAGAATCTCAAGCGCGAGGTCGCCACCCTCCGCGAGGAACTCGCCGCCGCCGGCATCGACCTGGAGGCGCGGCGCAAGTGGAAGGAGGGCGAGGAACGACGGAAGCAGAGGGCCGCTGAAAAGTCCGTGCACATAGCCGAGAGGCAGGCAGCACGGGAGCAGACGGCTGAAGAGCAGGCGCTGCGCCTCTGGCAGGCCGGGTCCTTCGTCGTTGATGTCGGCGCCCCGGACATGCAGTGGAAGCGTGCGAAGCCTGGCAAGGAGCTGATCCTGCGGTGCCCTCACTGCGGCACGCCGATCCCCTCCTTCCCGGCGATCATGGCAGAATTCTTCGAGGCCTACCAGGCCCGCAGCCAGGCGGGGGAGTGCGACCTCATCCGCCACCCGATCCCGATGTCGGGCCTCTGGTGGCGTGGCGTGCCGGCGGTCCGGGAAGGCACGATGCGGGTCTGCGAGAACTGCAAGAACCCGGCCCACTACCGGCTGCAGATGATCCTCCCGGTGCCCGGAGCTGAGTGACTATGGCTGACGACCAGATGCTCGCCGCCCTTACAACGATGCTCGGCGCAGGGGACACTCACCCCGGGGTCTTCCCCGGCCCCCTCGAGATGGCCGACGCCCTGGAGCAGATGGCGAACGCCATCCGCGAATCATACTGGCAGCTGCCCGAGGAGGCCCGCCGGCTGATCGACGAGAACCCGGTCACCTGGGAGGACCTGCAGGCCCTGGCGGCAGAGCAGGCGGGGACACCCCATGAGTGATGGCGGCGTAATCGGTAGACTCTACGTTCTGCTGGGTCTGAAGAGCACCCTGGACGAGGAGGGGAAGAAGGCAGTCGCTGCAGCGAACAGGACCGCCGTCGCCGTCGGCGCATCCATGACGGCCATCGGGATCTCCGCGAAACTGATGGCCGACAACGTGAACCAGGCATACCTCTCGTTCGAGTCCTCGATGACCGAGGTCAAGGCTCTCGGCGGCCTGACCGAGACCGAGTTCGAGGCCATGCGCACTGCCGCGCTGGACCTCTCCACGCAGTTCCCCATCGCCGCGACAGACGTCGCGGACGCCATGTACCTGATGATCTCGGTCGGCTACGAGTATCAGGATATGATGGCGACGATCCCCGACGCCGCAGCCCTCGCGACCGCCGGGTCGATGAGCATGGCCGAGGCGACGAACTCCCTGATCAACGTCATGGGGATCTACGGGGATAAGGCCGGCTCCGCAGCCGAGATCTCGAAAGTCTTTGCCAACGCCGTCGGCGTCGGGAAGTACGAGATGGACGCATTCATGACCCAGACGATGAAGAGCATCGGGGTCGCTAACCAGCTCGGGATCAGTTTCTCCGATCTGGCGAGTTACAACGTTGCTCTTCAGAACTCGTTTGCATCGGCGGAAGAAGCGGGAACGTCCATGAACGCGATGCTCGTTAAGATCACTGACCCCTCGACGGTCCGGCGGCTGGAGGACATGGGCGTCTCCATCTCGAACGCAGACGGATCGTTCCGTGACCTGACCGCCATCATGACGGACCTCGACGTCGCCCTGGCAGGAGTGACCGGTGACGCCGAGCGGGCAGCGATCGTCCAGCAGCTCTTCGGGACCTACGGTCAGCGTGCCGCCATGGCCCTCATGAGCCAGACCGACGCCCTGCCGGAACTCAAGCGGGAGATGCGCGATCTGAACCTGATCGAGGACCAGACCAACGTGAAACTGCAGGGAGTGGCACAGCAGCTCGAGATCGCGCAAAACAAGATGGAGGCTGCAAAGATCTCGCTCGGCGCCGGGATGGCGCCGGCCACCATCGCCGCAGCGGATGCGATGGGGTGGTTTGGAGATACCCTGGCATCCATCCCAGCGCCTCTCCAGGCCATCGCCGGGACCGGATTGATGGCGGGCCAGTCCTTGATCCTGATCGGCCCTGCGATCGCCGGCATCGTGCCCCTCATCAACGCTTACCAGGCGTCCACGTTTGCCGCCACCGTGGCGACGCAGGGGTTCACCGCCGCCCTGGCTGCGAACCCTCTTGTCCTTGCAGGCCTGGTGGTCGGGGGACTGGCGCTCACGATGGGCACCTACTACCTGTCCACTCGGCAGGCAGAGGTCGCGACCAAGAGCCTGAACCAGGCGGAACGGTCTGCGGTCGACGTCAAGCGGGAAAAGATCCGGGAGATTCAGCGTGAGATCGAAACCACCCAGGCCTACCTCCAGCATCTGCGCGGGCTCGAGGCGCAGGCGGCCGCCGCTGCGGTCGCGGCGGGAGCCGCCTTCTCGCCGGAGGTGAACCTGCAGGAGATCGAGAAGTACCAGCAGAAGCTCGAGGACCTGAACAAGGAGCTCGACGAGCTGGAGGAAGCAGAGTTCGATCTGGATCTTGCACAGTCGCAGATAGACGCCGAATCGATGGAGAGCACCCTCTCCCGGATCCTCGGGCTCATGGACGAGATCAACGGCACCGGGAGGACCCGGGAAGAACTCGAGGACTCCGAAGCCCTGCAGGAGATCCGCGTCCGGACCTCGCAGGATGATCTCGACGCTGCAGAGAAAGCGTTGACGGACTGGCATGCCGGCGGGGACAACGCCTATGCCATGGAGTTCGGGGCCGGGGCCGCACGAGAGCACGAGCAGGAGCTGATCGACGCCGTCACGGAGGCCCGGGTATCACTCAACCGTGCAACCAGGGACTATGAAGACACCCTCGCCAAGCTCGGCAGCCTGGAAGAAGAGAACGCGAAGAAGCAGGAAGAGGTCATCGAGCACGTGATCGACCTGAACTCGAAGTACGACGGGCTTGCCCTCACCCTCGAGGATGTGGCGAAAGGGTATGACCACATCAACGAGAAGGTCCGGGACTACATTGCCCTGACGCCCGCCGGCATCGAACGGCAGCGGCAGCTCGATCTCCTCTACGGGACCGGAACCCCGACCACAGCGATCGGCGACGCGGCCGCCCAGGGTGCCGGTGAGCCCCTGCCTGCGACAGGAGCGCTCCCCCTGGTCGGGGAAGAGGCACTCGAAGCAGAGGAGGAGTTGAACGAGATCCGGAGGATCCGCAACCAGCTCGACGACGACGCCACCCGGACCAACGAGGACCTGGCTGAGATCTATTGGCAGCTCCGGGACCACGACATCCCCGAGATGGGCGAGATGCACGCTCTGACGTTCGGGGACATGATCAAGGCGCTCGACCAGTACATCCAGCGGCAGGAGACGGCCATCGCAAACATGCGGTCGCTCGGGGGGGGCCCGGCCCTGGCGCTGCCGACCCCCTCGGAACAGCCCCAGGCATCCGCCGCGGTCGGGATGCCCTACATCCCCCGGGACATGAACATCCGGGTCCACCGGGGAGAGGCGATCGTGCCGGCCGACCAGGCTGTCCGGAACCAGACGGTCATTATCAACAACCCGACGGTCCGGGATGACTCCGATATCGACCGGATCACGAACCAGATCTTCCGCCGGTTCCAGAGAGCATAGGCCGGTCGCCGATGATACGCCCCTCCCCCGGGGAGCGTTGAGGCACCATGGTCGTCTGTCGTTCTACTCTCTGGGAGGCGAGGCGGGCCACTCCCCCGCTCGCCCCCTTAACCTTCCGGCAAATCTGCCGGGAAGTTCTCTTCGTCACACATGATCCCGCTCAACCCTGCAGACTACGAGCCCCTCAAAATCCCTCATAGCAGGAAGCCCGGGCGACCGATCCGGTGCTTCTACTGCAGCGCCCCCGCAGCCTACCGCGAGTCCTTCGCGGCCCGGGACCGCGACGGCCGGCACCATGTGCGAGGAGTCTGCCGCACCTGCTACCAGGCAGCACGGGAAGGCCGGCACGACGGGATCCCTCACCAGACGCGGGTGCGTACCAGGTACCCCCCTCGTGGTCGGGATCCGATATCGCCAGGGATCCGACCCTCCGGCAAAAATTGCATTTTTGAACCGGCCCGTAGGGACCCCCGATAGGGATCCAGGCGGCGATCCAAACCGAGGGCAAATTCCGATCCGGCTCGAGGGCAACCTCGCCAAAAAACGAGGGCACGGGCTGGTTTTCGACCCCGGATCCGACCGACCGCATTTTCTACTACTGGCATTTTCTGTTCTCGAGTGCAGCGGCCGGGCGGGTATGGGGTACGGTGGTGCTCGATCTTATCGATTCGGTAGCTACCGCCGATATCGATTCGGTATATCCCTTGCTTCGGGATGTTTCCGCCCCCAACCCGCGGCCGGGACCCCTTGCCGGCAGGAACGCAGGGGATACCCTCGCAGAAGGCCATAGGCGGCCGATCTTCTGCCGGTCAATGTGCAGTAACCCCGGCATAAACCGGAGGCCCGAGTTTACACCCCCACACACACACCTCCGGAGGGTTGCGGGAGAGTAGCAAAAGGGTTGCATAATTCCGGGGCCCTCTCCACGGACCCTCCCCCCGATCCGCCCCTCGCCCCCTGCAGCGGACCGGGGGAGGCGTTGAACGAGTGGCCGTGCGAGAGCTGCCGTGCAACCCCTCGCCCCAGGTCCTGCACCTTCGAGACACCAGGCGCGATCGACCAGGAGGACCTCCTCGACGGCCGGTGCCTGGAACGGATCGAAACGGTGATACGACGACACCGGGAAGGATCACCTATGCGGTTCTCCATCACGATGGAAGATGATCTCGTCGAGCAGATAGACGAGGAGGCCCGGCAGACAGGGACAACGCGGGCGGAATGGATACGGACGGCGTGCACCGATGCACTCACCACAGAGGCACCGGAGGAGCACCGGCCCGATCCGCCGGAGCTGATCGAGCTTCGGGTCCGGACGGACTACCAGGAGAAGACGATCAGGGACCTGGAGAAAGACCG
>Ga0208462_1001700_pt1 | contig 13944 bp, 8 predicted proteins | sample AD_SCU001_MetaG_FD_184452 | JGI IMG/M metagenome (GOLD analysis project Ga0208462, IMG submission 184452) | Active sludge microbial communities of municipal wastewater-treating anaerobic digesters from China - AD_SCU001_MetaG (SPAdes) (version 2) | ecosystem: Engineered > Bioreactor > Anaerobic >...
CAGGGCGCGCGCAATCCCGATGCGCTGGCGCTGTCCGCCGCTGAACTCGTGCGGGTAGCGGTTGATCTGCTCCGGCCTCAGGCCGACCACTTCCATGATCTCCCGAACCCGTTCCCGCCGTTCGGCCGCTGTGCCCACGCGGTGGATCACCAGCCCTTCGCCGATGGTTCTGCCCACGGTCTGCCTGGGATTGAGGGATGAATAGGGATCCTGGAAAATGATCTGCATCGTGCGCCTGAGGGCGTGCATTTCCCGGTCCGGGAGCGTCAGCAGGTTCTTCCCATCGTATATGATTTCTCCCTGCGTCGGTGGTTCCAGGCGCAGGATAAGGCGTCCCAGCGTCGATTTCCCGCAGCCGCTTTCGCCCACCAGCCCCAGGGTCTCTCCCCGGCTGACGGCGAGGTCGACGCCGTCGACGGCCCTGACGCTTCCGACTTGCCTGCGGACGAATCCGCGGGTGATGGGATAGTGCTTTTTCAGGTTGCTGAGCGCCAGCAGGGTTTCCCGTTGTCCTGTTTGCATGAAACCGGTCTCCAGGGGATGTGCGCGCGTCGATTTCCGAATCCTCTCGACCAAATTCGGTTCGATTCGCATCAATAGAGCCAGCACCGGACGGGGTGCCCGCCTTCGGGGTGCAGCAGGCCCGGTTCTTCCTCGAAACAGCGATCGAAGGCAGACGGGCAGCGGGTGTTGAACTTGCAGCCGCGCGGCAGTTCCAGGAGGTTCGGCACCACGCCCGGAATCGCCTCCAGCCGCTTTTCCCCGCCGGCGGCCCTTCCCGGGATCGAGCGCATCAGGCCCCGGGTATAAGGATGCAAGGGGAACTCGAAAAGGGCCCTCACGGGGGCTTCTTCCACGACGCGGCCCGTGTACATCACAAGGACCTGCTCGGCCAGGTTCGCAATGACGCCCAGGTCGTGCGTGATGAGCAGAATGGCCGTTCGGGTGTTGTCCCGGAGCTCTCTGAGCAGGTCGAGGATCTGCGCCTGGATGGTCACGTCCAGGGCCGTGGTGGGCTCGTCCGCGATGATCAGCCTCGGGCTGCACGCCAGGGCCATGGCAATCATGACGCGCTGCCGCATCCCTCCGCTCATCTGGTGCGGATAGTCTTTCATGTGAATCTCGGGGGAGCGGATGCCGACCATTTTCAGCAGCTCCAGCGTCCTGTCCAGGGAGTCCCGCCGGGAGAGCGCCATGTGGCGCTGCAGGACTTCGACGATCTGATCTTCCACGCGAAAAACCGGGTTGAGGGAGGTCATGGGCTCCTGGAAGATCATGGAAATCTCCCTGCCCCGGACTTCCTGCATCTCCCTTTCGCTCAGCGCGAGCAGGTCCTTGCCGTTGAACCGGACCGCGCCCCCGACGATCCGCCCGGGCGGGGAGGGAACGAGGCGCAGGATGGAATGGGCGGTGACGCTCTTGCCGCATCCCGATTCACCGACGATGCCGAGTATCCGGCCTTCGTCGAGGCGGAAACCGACGCCGTCGACGGCCTTGGCAACACCCCTTTCGGTGAAGAAATGCGTCCGAAGGTCGTCGACCTCCAGGAGAACCCGATTCGCGTCCGGCTGATCCACCGCACTCCGCCCGTTTGCAGGTTGTCGTTGACCGACGCGCCGAACGGCGCGTCGGAAGACCCGTTCCGGATCGAAAAAAAATACTATCAAAAACCGGGAGCAAAGTCAAAAAAGGGGCCGGTTCCCGCTTTAGAGTGCGTCGGTTCTCGCGGATCGTGCACGAATTGTAACCGGCGTGTGCAAGAATCGTAACCCGAAGCCCGTAACAACCCCGACGCCGTTTGATTAACCCAATGTAATCAATTCATTGAACTCTTGGCACAAACCTTGCTCCATGGTTCCATCGCGTTTTACGTGATGTGTGACGCCGATGCAACAAACAATCAACGATTTCACCCTATGAGGACAACATGGCCAGGCCGGCACACAAGATTTTCGACCTAGCGGCGGACGACCGCATGGAAGACGGCGACGGGTTCGAGCCACTGGAGAACCGGGCGGAAGAAACCGCTGTCTTGCGCCCGAGAATCGCCAGGGATGCGGTTCCGATCGACGGACGCACGGGAACCGAGGATGGCGATGAGAAGAAAGAGCCTTTATCCTTCAAGATTCAATCCGACGAATCCGGGATTCTGAGACCTGTCTTTCCGAAGGCGGGGAATTCCACGGGTGTTGCCCGGTTCTTCCTGAGTCCCCCCAAGACCATTCCCGTGGTTGACGGCGTAAGGCCCCAGGTGAAGGGCAAGTTCCTTTTCGTCGGCGACGAGAAGTTTTACGTTCGCGGTGTGACCTACGGTCCTTTCCGCCCCGAAGCGGATGGCTGCGAGTACCATACTCCCGAAGTGGTCGAGAAGGATTTTGCGCAGATGGCCGCCAACAGCATCAATGCGGTACGGACCTACACGGTTCCGCCGCGCTGGCTGCTCGACATCGCGCAAAAGCACGGGTTGCGGGTGATGGTGGGGCTTCCCTGGGAAGAGCACATCGCTTTTCTGGACAGCAAGAAAATGGCTCGGGACATCGAGAGGCGGGTGCGCCTGGGGGTGAAGGAATGCGCCGGCCATCCCGCGCTTTTGTGCCTCACCATCGGCAACGAAATTCCGGCCTCGATCGTGCGCTGGTACGGCGCCCGGAAGGTGGAAAACTTTCTGAAGCGGCTCTTCGAGGCGGCCAAGGCGGAAGACCCCGAAGCGCTGGTGACCTACGTCAACTTCCCCACCACCGAATATCTGCAGCTGCCGTTCGTGGATTTCGTTTCCTTCAACGTTTACCTGGAAACGAGGGAGAAACTGGAAGGATACCTGGCCCGCCTGCAGAACCTTGCCGGGGAGAAACCGCTGGTCATGGCGGAAATCGGGCTGGACAGCATCCGAAACGGAGTGGACGTCCAGGCTTCCACGCTTTCCTGGCAGATCCGGTCGACGTTCGCCACCGGCTGCGCGGGGATGTTCGTTTTCTCCTGGACGGATGAATGGCATCGGGGCGGGTTCGACATCGACGACTGGGGATTCGGCGTGACGGACCGGGACCGGAATCCCAAGCCGACCCTGGACGCGATCAGGAAAGCGTTTGCGGAAATCCCGTTCGCGCCGGACCTGGAGTGGCCGAGCATATCGGTGGTGGTTTGCTCCTACAACGGTTCGCGAACCATCCGCAACTGCCTCGACGGGCTGCGCCGGCTGGACTACCCCAACTTTGAGGTGGTCGTGGTCAACGACGGCTCCACGGACGGAACCGGGGAAATTGCCGCGGAATATGGTTTCAGGGTGATCAATACGACCAACCACGGGTTGAGCAGCGCCCGGAATACGGGGATGCGCGCCGCCAAGGGCGAGATCGTCGCCTACATCGACGACGACGCCCGCCCGGATCCGCACTGGCTGACCTATCTTGCCTATACGTTCCTCACCACCGACCACGTCGGTGTCGGCGGGCCGAATCTGCCTCCCCCGGAAGACGGTCCCATCGCCGCCTGCGTGGCGAATTCTCCGGGTGGTCCCATCCATGTGCTGCTCACCGACCAGGAGGCCGAACACATTCCGGGCTGCAACATGGCCTTTCGGAAATCGGCGCTCGAGGCCATCGACGGTTTCGACCACCGGTTCCGGATCGCAGGCGACGACGTGGATCTTTGCTGGCGGCTCCAGAAGAAAGGCTGGACCCTCGGGTTCAACCCTGCCGCCATGGTCTGGCACCATCGCCGGAATTCGGTGAAGGCTTACTGGAAGCAGCAGAAGAACTACGGGAAAGCGGAAGCCTTCCTGGAGAAGAAATGGCCTGAGAAATACAACGCGGCCGGGCATGTTCCCTGGGCCGGGCGCCTCTACTTCAAGGGATTCGAGCAGTTGCTCAGCTGGTCGCGCGGCCGTATCTACCAGGGTACCTGGGGCAGCGCCCTGTTCCAGTCGATCTATCAGCCCGCGCCCACGCTGCTCTGGTCCCTGCCGATGATGCCCGAGTGGTACGCCATCATCGCGGCGCTCGCGGTTTTCTCCGTGCTGGGCATCGAATGGTCGCCGCTGCTCCTGGCCCTGCCGCTGCTCCTGTTCGCGGTTTTCGTGCCGGTTCTGCACGCATGCATGTGCGCCATGCGCGTGGATTTTTCCCAGCACGGCGGTTCGCGCCGACAGGTCTTCAAGCTGCGCGTCCTGACCGCAACGCTGCACCTGATGCAGCCTTTGGCCCGGCTCGTCGGCCGCGTGCGTCTCGGCCTCACCCCCTGGCGGAACTGCTCCGTTCCGGGGATCGCCCAGCCCTGGCCGTGGCCCAGGATGTTCACCGTGTGGAGCGAACAGTGGAGGTCTCCGCTGGACTGGCTGGAATCGCTCGAATCCGGCATCCGGGGACTTCGGACCGTGGTTCTCAGGGGCGGAGATTTCGACCGCTGGGACCTCGAGCTGCGCGGCGGGCTGCTCGGCAGCGTCAGGGTGCTCATGGCCGTTGAGGAGCACGGGGGCGGCAGGCAGTTCGTGCGCGTCCGCACCTGGCCCCGGTGTTCGACGGCGGGAATCGTGGTGACTCTGCTCTTCGGGTTTCTTGCGGCCTGCGCGGCCCTGAGTCATGCCTGGATGGCGTGCGGCCTCTTCTATGCCATCGCCTTCCTGTTCATGATCTGGATCGTCAAGGAGTGTTCCGCCGCCATGTCGGTGATGGTGCGCCTCTTGGGGACAGAGAACGATTCATGAAGCCGGCGGCCTCAATCGGCCGCATCCGGTCACTCGGACGAGAACGAGAAAAGGGTGTCGCTCCCCCGCGGGACGGCGCCTTTTCCATTTTGGGGCGGACCGTCGTCGTCGGCAACTTCCTCGCCGGACGGCCGCCGGGTTTGCTCCACTGCATCGTCCTCTCCAGCCGGCATCGGGTTCGGATGAAACCGGGCCGCGACTTGACAAGCCCGGAGTGCGATTCCTAGCTTCAAGGACTGATACCCGTTCGCCTTCAAGATCGCGGAACAGGGAAGTTGCCGAAGGCGAGGCGGATGTGGACGGGCACCGTCCCCGCGGTTCGCGAAACGGTGAGGGACGGCTTCAAGCCCTCCCGCCCGATGGCTGCCGTCTTGAAGGCGAAGCGATATGAGCCCATGCAGGGCCGCACGAAGAAGCACGTCCGTCCGAGAGGTTGTTTCCCATGGAGTTTGCAATCGGCTGGAATGCCGACTATATCGATGCGCAGTACCGGCTTTGGAAATCCGACCCGAAGCAGGTTTCCCGGGAGTGGCGGATTTTCTTCGAGGGCTTCGAGCTTGCTTCTTTTCCTGAGCCTTCGGGAATTTGCGATCGTGAAGAGGTTCTTCTCCAGGCCGGCGTCCAGGAGCTCATCCACCGCTACCGTGACATCGGTCATCTGCTCGCCTGCCTGGACCCGCTGGCGAGCTGCCTCATCGACCATCCCCTGCTGAGACTCTCGTCCTTCAACCTGTCCGAAGAGGCTCTCGATCGCAACGTTCAGGCTCCCGGGTTTCTGCATTCGAAACGGATGCCGCTGCGGGAAATCGTGTCCAATCTGAGGGATACCTACTGCGGGTCCGTCGGTGTGGAGTACATGCATCTGCAGGACCCGTCCGAGCGGGCCTGGCTGCAGGACCGCATGGAACCGATCCGAAACCGGCCGGACCCGGCCGCCGACGAAAAGCTCGCCATCCTCTCGGTGCTCACCCGGGCGACCCTCTTCGAGCAGTTTCTCCATACGAAATACGTCGGGCAGAAACGGTTCTCCCTCGAAGGGGCGGAAGTCGTGACAGCCATGCTGGACAGCCTGTTACGGCGCGCGGCGGAAGCGCAATGCCGCGAGGTCATTCTCGGCATGGCCCATCGCGGGCGTCTGAACGTCCTGGTGAACGTTCTGCGCAAACCCTATTCGGACATCTTCTGCGAATTCGAGGATCATTACGACCCGGAGTCGATGGTCGGCAGCGGAGACGTCAAGTATCACAAGGGATACATGGCCGACCTCGAAATCCCGGGCGGGCGTTCGCTGCGTGTACTCCTGGCCGCGAATCCGAGCCACCTCGAGGCGGTGGACCCCGTGGTGGAAGGGATTGCCCGCGCGCGCCAGGACGGCTGCGGCGACTGTATGCGCCGGCAGGTGCTTCCCGTCCTGCTTCACGGCGACGCGGCATTCGCCGGCCAGGGCGTGGTTGCGGAGACCTTGAACCTCTCCCTGCTGGAAGGGTATTCCACGGGAGGGACCATTCACGTGGTCGTCAACAATCAGATCGGTTTCACCACGCTCCCGGATCATGCCCGGTCCACGCGCTACTCGACCGACGTCGCCAAGATGCTCATGGTCCCCATCTTCCACGTTCACGGCGAGGACCCGGAAGCCGCCTGCTTCCTGGTCAAGCTTGCGCTGGACTACCGCATGGAATTCGCCAAGGACGTGGTGATCGACGTGGTCTGTTTTCGACGCTACGGCCACAATGAAGGGGATGAGCCGTACTTCACGCAGCCCGTGATGTACGACCGCATCAAGGAAAGGCCTCAGCTTTGGCGCAGCTATGCCGCGAAACTGAGGGGGGAGGGCGTCGTTTCGGACGGCGAGATCGAGGCGATGCAGGACGGTATCCGCGAGTGCCTGGAGAAGGCCTTCGATTCCGTTCATGACAAGAGCTGCCCGCTGCCCGTGAACCGGTTTCTCGAAAGTTGGGACGACATCGGCCGCGACTACCCTGAAACGTCGGTGGAGACGGGGGTTGGCGAAGAGACGCTGGTTTCCCTCGCCCGCGGAATGAATGCGTTTCCGAACGGTTTCTCCGTTCATCCCAGGCTCGAGCGTATTCTTGCCAAGCGCCTGGAGTCGGTCGAAAAGGGCGAGGGGATCGACTGGGCCACGGCGGAGCTGCTCGCTTTCGGAACCCTGCTCGAGGAGGGGACGCCGGTGCGGTTGAGCGGTCAGGACAGCCTGCGGGGTACCTTCAGCCACAGGCACAGCGTGCTGACCGATGTGAAGACGGGGGAGCGCTTCACGCCGCTGAACGCACTGAGCCCGCGTCAGGCCCGTTATTGCGGATATGACAGTATGCTCTCCGAGAACGCGGTGCTGGGGTTCGAATACGGGTATTCGCTTGCGGATCCGCGCACCCTGGTCATATGGGAGGCCCAGTTCGGGGATTTCGCCAACAACGCTCAAGTCATGATCGACCAGTTCATTTCGAGCGGGGAAACCAAGTGGCAGCGGCGAAGCGGCCTGGTGCTGCTGCTGCCGCACGGGTTGGAGGGGCAGGGCGCGGAGCATTCCAGCGCGCGCCTGGAAAGGTTTCTCCAGCTCTGCGCCGAGGACAACATCCAGGTCTGCAACCCGAGCACTCCCGCCCAGTACTTCCACCTGCTCAGGCGCCAAGTGAAACGCAACGTTCGAAAACCGCTGGTGGTGATGGCCCCGAAGAGCCTGCTTCGGCATCCGCTCGCCGTGTCCGCAATGGCCGACCTCTGCGTCGGCCGTTTCCGGGAAGTGCTGGACGACCCGGGCGAAAGCGAGGCTCCGGAACGCGTGCTCTTCTGCAGCGGAAAGATTTACTACGACTTGGTCGGGAAGCGGGACGAGGCCCGAACCGGGCGCATTCCGATCGTCAGGATCGAGCAGTTCCATCCGTTTCCGGAACGGCTGCTCGAGGAAATTGCCGCAAAACGTTCCCGTGCCGGGGAATGGTTTTGGGTCCAGGAGGAACCCCGGAACATGGGGGGCTGGGGATTCGTCGGGCCCAGGCTGGAGGCGCTCATCGGCCGAGAGCTCGGGTTCATCGGCAGGAAGGCCGCCGCGAGTCCCGCGACCGGCTCTCACCGCGCTCACCTCGTCGAGCAGGAAGCCATTCTCAGGGAGGCGCTCAAGCTCTAGTGCCGCGAACCGCCGTATTACCGTGTGGGGGTCGGGACGATGACCTCATACGAAGTTACCTAGAAAATAGACTCCCGAGGGAGTCTGTTTTCATGCTTCGCGGGTGTCGCAGGGGGCATGGATAATTGCGTTCAAGATGGATTTTTCAAGCACAAAAGAGCGGGGGAATGATTCCCCCGCACCCCTCAAGTTTCGGCCACACGCGCAAGCGCGTGAGGCCGAGCGCTCGGCGCTGTCGGCGACTGGCCGAAGGCCGCCGCCGCACCCCCACACGGAGCCGCGAAGCGGCGAGGGGGATACGTCCCCCACGCTTTTAGAGTATCATTTTGAACGCAAATCCGTATCAAAACGCAACGAGAACTCGGGAAAAGGACCCCTCCGCGCCTGGAGGGACGGTGTGCGCGAAGGCGCGTGAGCTCGGTCGGTGCGTGTTCTCCGCGGAATCCTTCGGTCATCCTGGAAACCGGGGTGTTTCCGATCCGTCAATCGTCTGCCAAACCAGTGAGGAGTGACTATGCAGATCGAGGTGAAAGTGCCCGAGGTCGGCGAATCCGTGCAGGAAGCCCTGCTCGTCCAGTGGTACAGGCGCGACGGCGACATGGTGCGCAAGGGCGAGATACTGTTTATTATCGAAACGGACAAAGTCACGCTGGAAGTCTCGGCAGACGCGGACGGGATGCTGAAAATCCTGGTCCCGGAAGGACAGACGGTCCGGATCGGGACGGTGGTGGCGACAATCGATTTGGAGGCTCGCGAGGCGAAGCCCCTCCCCACTCTGCAGCCGGAAGCGGAGAAAACCGGAGAGGCCGTCGAAAAGGCGGCGGAACGGGAGGCCGCGGCCGGACCGGTCCCCATCTCGCCCGTCCATGCGCCGTCGCCGTCCGGAGCCGGCACTGCGGAAGCCTCGCCCCGGCCGATCGTGTCCGAATCGGTGAAGGAACTTCTGGCCGAGAGGGGCCTGGACGCCGCACAGATCATCCCGGGCGGCCCCGGAGGCAGGCTGACCCGGGGAGACGTCCTCGCGTTCCTCGATGAACGAGGGCATGAAACGACGGGGAAACCGGCTGAAAGGACCGTCACGGAACCCGCGGTCATGCCCGAGGCGCCCCGCCGGGTGCCGCCGCGGCGGCAGGTCGTCTTCGCCCCGGAGGAATTGACGGTGCGCAAGCCCATGACCCCGATTCGCCGAAGAATCGCGGACCATATGCTCCAGGCGCGCCTGAACACCGCCATGCTCACCACATTCAACGAAATCGACATGAGCAGGCTCCAGGAAATAAGGAAACAGTTCCGCGATCTCTTTCAGAAGAAGCACTCGGTGTCCCTGGGGATCATGTCGTTTTTTCTCAAGGCTGCCGCGGTCGCGCTCAAGGAACTGCCCGAGCTGAACGCATTCATCGAAGGCCACGAAATCGTCTATCACAACTACATCCACATCGGCGTCGCGGTCGGGGCTGAACGCGGGCTGGTGGTTCCGGTCATCCGCGATGTGGACAAGCTCGGTTTTGCGGACCTGGAAAAGGCCATTGTCGACCATGTGCGCAAGATCGGGGAAAACCGGCTGGAAATGTCGGACCTGGAAGGGGGCACGTTCACGATCAGCAACGGCGGCGTATACGGGTCGCTCATGAGCACTCCCATACTGAACAGCCCTCAGAGCGGCATTCTCGGCCTGCATAAGATCGAGGAACGCCCGGTGGTCGTGGGCGGCCGGATCGTCATTCGTCCCATGATGTACGTGGCGCTGAGCTACGATCACAGGATCGTGGACGGAAGGGAAGCCGTCACGTTCCTGAAGCGGATCAAGGAATGCATCGAAAATCCGGAACGGATCATGGTGGAGATATAAGGTGGCGGGAGACGGGAAATACGATGTGATCGTCGTCGGGTCGGGGCCCGGCGGATACGTCGCCTGCCTGCGCGCCGCGGAGCTCGGCCTCAGGGCGGCATGCGTGGAAAAGAGCGACCGGGTCGGCGGCGCGTGTCTCAACGTGGGTTGCATTCCCAGCAAGGCGCTCCTCGAATCGAGCCGGTTCTTCTACCTTGCAAGAAAACGATTCCAGGAACACGGCATCGTGCTCGACGACCAGGTGCTCGATCTGCCCGTCATGATGGCCAGAAAGTCGGAGGTGGTCCGCGGTCTCGTGGACAATGTCCGCAAGCTCCTGGAGAATGCGGGCGTGGCGCTCATCCGGGGAACTGCCCGGCTCGCGGGGGAACGGCGCGTCGAGGTGACCCGTGACGGCGAAAAGACGGTGCTCGAGGCCGACGCCGTCGTGCTCGCCACCGGCGGCGAGCCGGTCCCGGTGCCCTCCCTTCCCTTCGACGGCCGCAGGATCGTGAGCTCCACGGAAGTCCTTGATTTCGATCGGGTCCCGGAGCACCTGGCGGTGGTCGGGGGAGGCACCATCGGGTTGGAGCTCGGTTCCGTATGGAGCCGCCTGGGGGCGCGGGTCACCGTCATCGAAATGATGCCGGGCATCGCGGCGGTTGCCGACGGCCAGGTGTCGCGGACGCTCGAGCGTCTGCTCAGCCGGCAGGGACTCGAGTTTCGCCTGCGCACGAAGGTGACCGGGGCTGAGGTTACGGACGAACAGGTGGTCCTGACGCTCGACACGCAGGGAAAGGAGGATAGCATCGCCTGCGACCGGGTATTGGTGGCGGTTGGGAGAAAACCGTTCACCGGGGGCCTCGGCCTGGAGGCACTCGGCATCGGCACGGACCCGAGGACCGGGCATGTGCTGGTGGACGAACGTTATCGCACCGGCGTTGCGTGGATCTATGCCGTCGGGGACCTGGTGCCGGGCCCCATGCTGGCGCACAAGGCTTCCGCTGAGGGAATCGCCGCCGTGGAATGCATCGCCGGGCTTCCGGGTGAAGTCAATTACGACACGATCCCCTCGGTCATTTACACCTCGCCTGAAGTCGCCGGTGTCGGCCTCACCGAAGAGCAGGCCCGCGAAAGGGGACTCAGCTTCGTCGCCGGGTCCTGCCCGTTCACGGGTTCCGCCCGAGCCCGCTGCATGGGGGATACCGACGGCTTCGTCAAGGTCATCGCCCACGGCAGGACCGGCCGCCTGCTTGGCGTGCACATCATCGGGCCGGAAGCGTCGGAACTGATCGGCGAATGCGCCGGGGCCCTGGAACGCAATGCCACGGCGGAGGAGTTCGCTCGGGTGGTCCGCGCTCATCCCACCCTGTCCGAAGCCGTTCGCGACGCCGCCCTCATCGTCCAATCAAGCAGAAAGCACGAATGACGGGTTTCCCTTCGCGATTTGGACTGTTCTCCCCCCGCAGGTCGTGATATCTTCCCGTACCGCCGGTGTTTCGGTTATCATGAGAGAATTGCGCGCGCACACGAGCAAGGCCCATGGTGTGTAGCCCTTGAGCCTCAAGGGAATGGATCGGCCCGAAGGGCTTCGTCATGCGGTGCGGGATGGTCGATGGGGAACCCGAAAGGTTCTCGGGGGCGGATTTCCGGTTCGGAGGAGTTCTATGGCAGGTTCGCGACTGCGCATCATCGTGACCGGGCTCGCGGCGCTGTACCCGGTGGGCGGTGTGGCGTGGGACTATCTTCAGTACATCATCGGTTTTGCCCGCCTGGGGCATGATGTCTACTACCATGAAGACTCATGGAGCTGGCCCTACCATCCCATCCAAAAGACCTACACGGCGGATCCGACCTATTCGGTCGACTACATCGCCGACTTCTTCAAGACTTACGCTCCGGAATTGACCGGCCGGTGGCATTATCTCCATCTGCACGACCGGAGCTACGGGATGGACCGAAGCGCGTTCGACGAAGTCGCCCGCACGGCGGATCTCTTCCTCAATGTCAGCGGGGCGTGCATGATCCCCGAAAACCTGTCCGCAAACTGCGTCAAGGTGTTCCTCGATACGGACCCCGGCTACAATCAGATCATGCTGAGCGAGCGGCTGTCATGGTCGGAGAACGTGGACCGCTGGTGCGCGACGGTTGCCGCTCACGATCGGCATTTCACCTACGCCGAGAACATCCATGGGGCGGACTGCATCGTGCCCAGGATGGATTTCGCGTGGAAGACGACCCGGATGCCCGTCATCCTGGACCTGTGGTCCGGGCCGGCGGCTGAGCCGGCCGATTCCGCCAGGCCCTGGACGACCATCATGACCTGGAACGCCTTCAAGGGGAAACTCGTGTACAAGGGAGTGGAGTACTTCAGCAAGGGCACCGAGTTCGAAAAGCTGATGCACCTGCCCCGACAGGCACGGGCGCCGCTCAAGGTGGCGGTGGGAGGCGTCGATGCGCCGCTCGATCGGCTTGCCGAGTACGGCTGGGAGGTGGTGGACGGACCCGGGGCCACGGTGACTCCCGCGGACTATCAGCGCTTCATTGCCGAATCCCGCGGGGAAATCTCGACGGCCAAGCACGTTTACGTCGCCATGCGCACCGGCTGGTTCAGCTGCCGGTCCGCCTGCTACCTGGCTGCGGGCCGGCCGGTGGTCGTGCAGGACACGGGATTTTGCTCCATCTTCGAATCCGGGAAGGGAATCCTAGCGTTCAATACGCCGGAGGAAGCGGTGGAGGCGATCCGCCGGGTGGAGAGGGATTATTCCCGCCAGGCCAGGGCCGCCCTTGGCGCCGCGGCCGAATACTTCGATTCGGACAAGGTCCTGTCCCGGTTCATCGAGGACGCTTTTTGAAGGGGGCGTGTTCCATATGAGTGAGCGCAAGCAGGGAAAAGGCAAGATCATCGTCTTCGGAATCATGTTCTGGTATCCGCTGGCCGGCGTGACCTTTCAGTTTCTGCACTATCTCATCGGCCTGAAGCGCCTGGGATACGACGTTTACTATGTCGAAGATTCCGGCCGCTGGATCTACAATGCCGACACGTTCCTGTTTTCTCCGGATGCCACCGACAACGTCGCGGCCGTCGCTCCGATTCTCGACGCTCATGGCTTCAAAGGTCGCTGGGCCTTTCGGGGCAATTATCCCGGCGGAAGCTGCTACGGCATGACCGAAGAGCAGATCCTGGCGCTCTACCGCGAGGCGGATGCTTTCCTGAACGTCACCGCGTCGCAGGAGCTCAGAGAGGAGCACATGGCTTGTCCGCGGCGGATCTACGTGGAATCGGATCCGTTTGCCGTCCAGGTCAAAGTGGCCGAGGGGGATGAGCCGACCATCGCCGCCCTGGAGGCGCACGACACGCACTTCAGCTTCGGTGAGAACCTGGGCGCGCCCGATTGCGATCTTCCCCTCGAACGGTTCAAATGGCTCCCCACGCGACAGCCGGTGGTGACGGATCTATGGGACAATCCGAATCCCCCTGCGCCGGGAACGGCGTTCACCACCGTCACGACGTGGCACAACAAGGGTAAGAACCTGGTCTTCAGGGGAGAGAAGTACCACTGGACCAAGAGCCGCGAATTCGTCAGGTTTATCGACCTTCCCGAGCGGCGCAGCGTGCGGTTTCAGCTGGCCCTGGAGATCAACGAGGCCACTCGCCGCATGCTGACCCGGCACGGCTGGGAAACGGTTCGTTCCCTGCCGATTTCCCGGGGCGTCGACAGCTATCGCGCCTACATCCAGGGGTCGAGGGGGGAATTCACGGTCACCAAGGAGCAGGTGGTGAGACCGCGGACGGGCTGGTTCAGCGACCGAAGCGCATCCTACCTGGCCGCCGGCCGGCCCGTGATCACCCAGGAAACGGGTTTCAGCAAGTACCTGCCCACCGGAAAGGGACTTTTCGGCTTCCTCACCATGGACGATATCCTGTCCGCGGTGGACGCCATCGAGAGCGACTATGAAGGAGCGTGCCGGGCGGCACGGGAAATCGCAGAGGAATATTTCGGCGCGGAAAAGGTCTTGAGGAGCCTGATGGACAGGGCCGGTCTCTAGACCCGAGAGCCTTCCGGCCCTCCGCCGCCGGCCTGCTTTGGTGCAACAGGATGCAGACCGCTCATACCCGACCCAAACCCCCGCAGAGACTGACCTGGCCGGACATGATGAAGGGGATTTCCATCCTCTGGATCGTGTTCTTCCACTTCTTTCATGCCTACAACAACGGGCGCTTCCCGTGGCTCCTCGGCTTCGGGAATTTTTCCGCCTGGCTTG
>Ga0208462_1001701_pt1 | contig 13933 bp, 11 predicted proteins | sample AD_SCU001_MetaG_FD_184452 | JGI IMG/M metagenome (GOLD analysis project Ga0208462, IMG submission 184452) | Active sludge microbial communities of municipal wastewater-treating anaerobic digesters from China - AD_SCU001_MetaG (SPAdes) (version 2) | ecosystem: Engineered > Bioreactor > Anaerobic...
AGTACTCGCTCCCCGTCATCTTCCCGATGCATCCCAGGACCCGGAAGATGGTCGAGCGATTCGGGGTCTCGCTCGACGGGATCTCCGCCATGAACCCCGTTGGGTTCCTCGAATTCCTCCAGCTCGAGTCCAACGCCCGCCTCGTCCTGACCGACTCCGGCGGCGTCCAGGAGGAGACCTGCATCCTGGGGGTCCCCTGTGTCACCCTCCGGGAGAACACCGAGCGGCCGGAGACGATCGAGGTGGGGGGGAATGTCCTGGCCGGGACAGGGGCGGATAAAGTCCTGGCATCTGCCCGGGAGATGCTCTCCCGAACCGGGAGTTGGCAAAACCCTTACGGCGATGGTATGGCGGGCAGAATGATTGTCACAATCTGTAACGGATTATCATCGCGGAATAATTGTCACTCGGTGAGATAATGGAAACACAACGAATTCTTGTTACAGGCGCCGCCGGATTCATCGGCACCAATCTTGTTAACGAACTGCGCAGTCGGGGTCACGAGGTCATTGCCCTCGACCTCCTGAACAACGACCGGGAGAACTACATCCGGGCAGATACGAAGAATTACCGGCAGCTGGAGCGGGTTTTTGAACGCTCCAAGTTCGACTATGTCTATCACCTCGCCGCGGAATACGGCCGCTGGAACGGCGAAGACTACTACGAGAACCTCTGGCAGACCAACGTGATCGGGACCAAGCACATGCTCCGCCTCCAGGAGAAACTGAAGTTTCGGATGATATTCTTCTCCAGCGCCGAGGTCTACGGCGATTATAATGGTATCATGTCAGAGGACGTGATGGTAAACAATCCCATCAAGGATACCTACCAGATGAACGATTACGCCATCACCAAGTGGGCCGGCGAGCTCATGTGCCTGAACTCTGCAGCGATGTTCGGCACCGAAACGGTTCGTGTCCGGCCGGTGAACTGCTACGGGCCGCACGAGCACTACAACCCCTACCGCGGGTTTATCCCTAAGTTCATCTACCACGCGCTCTTCAACAAACCCTACACGGTCTTCAAGGGCCATAAGCGAATCATCGACTTTGTCGAGGACTCCTGCAGAACCTGGGCGAACATCGTGGACAACTTCATCCCTGGAGAGGTCTACAACGTCGGCGGTCGCCCCGAGTGGGAGCGGGAGATCAAAGATTATTCAGACCTTATTCTGAAGGCCGTCGGCAGGGATGACTCGCTCGTCACCTACGAGAAGGCCGAACCATTTACGACGAAAGTGAAGACCATGGACTTCACGAAGGCCGTCCGTGACCTCAAGCACGACCCCAGGGTCTCGCCCGAAGAGGGGGTACGGAGGACGGTCGAATGGATGAAGCAATATTACCGGATCGAGGAGTGAGCACGATGGAGAACGAAAAAGCATTCTTTGAAGGAAAAACGGTGTTGGTCACCGGCGGCGCCGGCGCGATCGGCGGAAATCTGGTCCGGAGGCTCTCCGACCTCGATGCCGAGAAGATCGTCATTCTTGATAACCTCTCCTCCTCTTACAAGTGGAACATCGCCCAGGGGGGCAACATCCAGTTCATCCAGGGCGATATCCTGGATGAGGAGAAACTGAAGTGGGCGTTTAAGTCAAAGCCCGATATCATCTACCACCTCGCCGCCCACTTTGCCAACCAGAACTCCGTTGACAACCCGGAGAAAGACCTGATGGTCAACGGCATGGGGATCCTCAAGGTCTTGCAGTATGCTCACCTCGTGGATATCGAGCGGTTCGTCTATGCCTCGTCCGGCTGTGGCATCTACGGTCTCGACTCAAAGATGCCGTTTGAGGAGCATGATATCTCCATCAAACTCTACACCCCCTATCAGGTCACCAAGATGATCGGTGAGCTCTACACTAACTACTTCTATAATCTCTATGAACTTCCGATCGTCAATGCCCGATTCTTCAACTCCTATGGGCCCGGCGAGGTTCCCGGTCAGTACCGGAACGTCATCCCGAACTTCTTTTACTGGTCGATGAACGGCCAGCCCCTGCCGATCACCGGCACCGGGGAGGAGACCCGGGACTTCACCTATGTCGGAGACCTGGTCAACGGCCTTGTGAAGATGGCCACCCACGAAGAGGCGGTCGGCGAGGCGATCAACCTCGGTGCCGGCAGAGAGATCCGGATCATCGACCTTGCAAACTGGATCAACGAGCTGACCGGGAATGAAGCGGGCATCGCCTTCAAGGAGCGGCGGGACTGGGATAAGAAGAACCGGTTGCTCTCCTGCATCGATAAGGCGAGCAGTATCCTCGGGTACACCCCCAGGACTGAGTTCAGAGAGGGTCTTGAGCAGACATACCAGTGGTTCGTGGAGAACCGGCGTAATATCGAGAGAAGTGCGGAGTTTCTGCACCGGCGGGGAGAACTGGACCAGCGGCCTCGTGAACAGGCTCAACATACTGACCGGGAACGAGGAACGGCGAGACCAGGACTGGAGAGATCTGCTGCTCTCCTGCACCAGCAGGACGAGCAGTATCCGCGAGTACACTCTCCAGACCGAATTTAGAGAGGGGGTTTGAGCGGACCCCTGTATTTTGTGAAAAATTGGCGTAATCTCGGGGAAATGCAGGGAGATAGGAAAAATTATGCGAATTCTTGTCGTTCAGGAATCAGATTGGACGGAGGTCGGCCCGCACCAGAGTCACCACCTCATGGAGCGGCTCTCCCTGCGGGGCCACGAGATCCATGTCATCGACTTTGAGATCCGGTGGAGAACTCATAAGAACTATGCCTTCTTCTCCCGGCGAAAGGTGATCAACAACTACCATAAGGCCATAGAAGGCGGGAACATCACCGTCATCCGCCCCGCGTTCATCCGTGCCCCTCTCCTCGACTACGCTTCCCTTCTCGTCTCGCACAGGGAGGAGATCGAGAAACAGGTTCGGGAGTTCCACCCTGATGTCATCGTGGGGTTCGGCATCCTGAACGCCAGCATGGCCATCAGTATTGCTAAAAAGCACGGGATCCCCTTCTTCTACTACATCATCGACGAACTCCACCGGCTTCTCCCGGAAAAGCCTTTCCAGGCTGTTGCCCGCGTTGTGGAGTCCCGGAACATGGAGGCGGCCGATATGGTCATCTCGATCAATGAGGGCCTCCGGGAGTATACCATCCAGATGGGAGCGGACCCGGAGAAGACGGAAGTCATCCGTGCGGGCGTGGACCTTGAGGCCTTCAATCCTGACGACCGAGAGGCGATCCGGGCAAAGTACGGCATCCAGGATGACGAGACCGTCCTCTTCTTTATGGGGTGGCTCTACGAGTTTTCCGGCCTCAAGGAAGTCACTCTGGCTCTCGCAAAGAACCTGGATTCAAAGATAAAACTCCTGATCCTCGGAAAAGGCGATCTCTGGGACATTCTCCAGACGATCCGCCGCGACCATGGGCTGGAGGATAGGATCATCATGGAACCCTGGGTGCCCTATCCGGAGGTTCCGAAGTACATCATGGCTGCTGATATCTGCATTCTCCCCGCCTACAGAAACGAGATCATGATGAACATCGTCCCGATAAAGATGTACGAGTACATGGCTGCAGGAAAGCCAGTCCTTGCCACGAGCCTCCCCGGGCTTATGAAGGAGTTCGGCGAGACGAACGGGGTTCTCTATGCGGAGTCGTCTGATGCGGTCCTCAACAGGGCGATGGAACTCATCGAGACAGGGGAGATCGGGCCAGAGGGGAAGAGAGCGAGGAATTTCGTTAAGTCGCTGAACTGGGACGAGTTGACTGATGTCTTCCAGCAGACGCTGAGCCGGGGGGTGCCAGGTGAGTGAGTTTGAGGGTGTTTTGGCCGGTGTTTTTGAGGAGAATGTCACTCTCCGGGAAGAAATCTTTCATACCCTTGCCGGGGACGGGATCCTCGCGAGGGGGCCGAGTTCTTCGAGGAGTGGGGATACACCCGGGGGCTGGGCACCATGGGTTGTAGTTTGGTGGGAAGGTGATCGTGAGGTGAATGGCTCCCACCAGGATATCCGTATCTCTCCAGCGGAAACCTATTGCGCCGCCTATACGGGTTCAACAAAGATGAAATTATTTAGTGGTGTTATTTAAATGACCGATTACGCAGCGTATGTCTCGCAGATTTCTGATTTGGAACAGGATATCCGCAAAAGTTTGGATTTCGTCGGCTGGACAGATGCCGTTCGCTCCGATTCCAGAGTCTTCGTCAAGCCGAATTTTACTTATCCCTATTACAAGGAAGGCGTCACAACAAGTCCCGAGATCCTTCGAGCTCTCTGTGGTATTTTGAGGGATCGTTGCGACCAGGTGGTTATAGGGGAATCCGATGGGGGAAACCGCTCATATAAAGCAGATGAGGCATTTAAGGGCCATGGTGTGGATAAGATCTGCCGGGATATTGGAGTGGAACAGGTCAACCTCTCTACTCTCCCTGCTCAATATGTCGAGGATACGATACAGGGCAAGAAAGTCAAGGTTCAGGTTCCAAACATCCTTCTGGATGATATCGACTGTTTTGTGTCCCTACCAGTCCTTAAGGTCCATGTGATGACGACGATCACCCTGAGCATGAAAAACCTCTGGGGCTGCTATCCAGATACGATGAGAGGTCTTCATCACACTGATCTTGATCGTAAATTGACTCTACTAACCAAGGTCATAAACCCCCGATTGGTGGTTGTCGACGGAACCTATGGCCTAGATGGACATGGTCCGATGTACGGGACTGCGAAGAGGCTCGATCTCCTTCTCACTTCAAATAACCCTGTTGTCGCCGATGCGCTTGGTACTCGGCTTATGGGTTTTGATCCGCGGGACATCGACCATATTGTTCGTGCGGAACGTGAAGGACTGGGCATCACCGATCTGACAAAAGTGAACTTGAATGATGACTGGAAACAATATCAGCAAGATTTCACTGTCAAAAAAACATTCGTTGATCATCTTTCCGGTCTCCTCTTTAAGAGTGATTTCCTGGCGAAGCTTGTCATGGCTTCACCACTCTCGCCGCCCATTTATAAAGTGGCTGCGTTGTTGCGGAACTCCCATGAACAGGACGTAGTATCGGACTTAAAGAGGGTATCTCGGTGAGAATTCTCTTGCGGCACATCTCCGAGGTGGATTCAGATTTGGTGAGGTTTTATAGATGAAGATATTACAGGTTATCCCTTTTTTCACCCCTGTACTCGGCGGATCCGTCACGGTACCCTATCACCTATCACGCTGGCTTGCCAAAGCAGGGCATGAAGTTACCATCATAACCACTGATTACAAGTACGACCCGGACTACGCCCAATCCCTCGAAGATGTCGAGGTGATACCGTTCAGGCGTGTTGCTGAACTGGGATTGTTCCTCTACTCCCCTGAGATGAAAGCATGGTTAAGATCAAATATCTCGAAGTATGATATCGTCCACCTGCATAACTTCAGGGCCTACCAGAATAATATCGTCTGTAAGTGTGCAAGGGATTTTGATGTCCCGTATATAGTTCAACCTCATGGATCATTACCTCGAATAGTTGAGAAAGAGGGTTTAAAAAAACTCTATGATATTGTCTGGGGCAATAATATCCTGAGATACGCCTCCAAGGTTGTCGCAGTCTCCGGGAACGAAGTCGAACAATTCAGGCAGGCTGGCATCCCTGATGAGAAGATAGCCATGATCCCGAACGCGGTCAACTATATTTCGCCTAAATCTCTCCCACCTGTCGGGCAGTTCAGGAAGCAATATGGCATTCGTGAAAAGCACGTCATCCTGTATGCAGGGCGAGCTCACAAGAGGAAAGGTATTGACTTCCTCATACATGCATTCAACTCGTTTGTTCGGTCATGGATAGAGGATGACGTCGCCCTGGTCATCGTCGGCCCGGACGATGGCTATCGATCAGTTCTTGAGGATCTCGTGGAGCAACTCGGGCTTTCGGATAAGGTAAAGTTCATTGGGTTCATTCCCTCCCTTGCAGCAGCTTACCAGGATGCTGATGTACTTGTCTACCCCTCGGTCTACGAGATCTTCGGCCTTGTCCCCTTTGAGGCCTTGCTCTGCGGCACTCCCGTGATCGTGACCGATGACTGCGGATGCGGCGAGATCATCAAAGAGGCGGAGTGCGGTTATCTCGTCCACTACGGGGATATGGCCGGCCTTGGTGAGGCCCTCAAGTTCGCGCTGGAGCACCCGGACGTTAATAAGAGGATGGTTGAGGCAGGGAGGCGGTATATTGAGGAGAACCTTGCGTGGGAGAGTGTTGTGAGGCAGGTGGAGGAGATGTATGAGGGTTGCATTTGTCACGTTTGAGTATCCGCCGAGGATCGAGGGGGGGGCGGGTATTTATGCGGCAAGTTTGGCAAAAGAATTGGTAAATATTGGTCATGAGGTTCATGTTTTGACCCCATGTTCAACTGGGAGTGTCAGAGAAGAGGTTATTGATGGGGTGTATGTACACAGAGTAGACGTTATCGATAAACCATATTTGTTAGCGCTTTCTTTTTGGATAAATTTAAGAGGGGCACTTAATAGCCTTAGTAGACAACTGAAGGGGGTTGATATTCTTCATGGCAACAACCTTACCAATTTGTTGATATTCCAAAAAACAATACCTCAAATTGTTACAATTCACAGTCTCTCATCTTTAAGCATCAATGCAGAGAAACCAAGCGTCTTCAAAAGATTGCTTGACAAGGGGGAAAATAATTACTTCTTCAAAAGTCTTGAGCGTTCTATACTAAATAGGAGCGATATAATTATCGCAAATAGCCTATATACCGAAAAAGCAATATATGCTGATGAGAAATTTTCGGTGAAAGAACCTAAAGTTTTTGTTATACCAAATGGCCCCTCTATGAAAATAATCGATCCTCTACAGAGAGATGAGGAGCTCACGATTCGAGAGAAGTTAAATCTTGGTAACTGCCCCATAATACTGTTCGTCGGGCGACTTGTGCCAAGAAAAGGGTTGCACTTCTTAATCCAGGCCATGAAAAATTTGAATGAGGGTGGAATCCGAGCGAAACTTATAGCAGTAGGTGACGGATCAGATAGATTTAACTACGTTAACCTAGTGAATGAACTGAATTTGAATAACCAGGTGATATTTACAGGGTACGTAGATGAAAATCTTTTAAAAAAAATATATTCGCTTAGTGACATAGTAGCAATACCTTCAATAAATGAACCATTTGGAATTGTAGCACTCGATGCCATGTTGGCGGGAAAACCGATAGTCGCTTTTGATAGTGGAGCATTGCCTGAGATTCTTGAAGATAATGTGAATGGCATGTTGGTAAGGCCAGAAGACCCAATAGCTTTTTCAGAAGCGTTATCAAAGTATTTGTCAGACCCTGAATTAGCGCAAAAGGTGGGCAAAAAAAACTCAGAAGTGGTTCTCAGCAAATATTCTTGGAGAAAATATGCAGAAGAACTGGATCGGGTTTATAATTTCGCCATTACCGAACACAGAGATGAATGAAAATGGGTATATTTACTATTCACGACGATAAACTCGTAGACCTTCAAATCCATGAAAGGATCGACGTAATTGTTAGTTCCATCACAAAAAATGTTCCACAGCTCGATTCTCTTATTCTTACTGGAGGGTTTGGAAAAGGGGAAGGAAGCGTTGTTATTACAGACGGTAAAGTTAGACCTCTCAGAGACTTCGACTTTGTCATAGTGTCTAATAAGAAAGTATCTCATGATCATATTCAAAATATCAAGGAATTATTAGACCAAGATTCGCAGGGCGATAACTATAGATACAATAAAGAATTTTCAATAGATATTTCCACAACCTCGTTAGACAATATAAATATCTTCCCTGATGTAATGACCTACGACCTCAAAAATAGCAAAGTTGTTTATGGAGAAGATATACGGAAACAGATACGCTGGAATGCAAAAGACATCCCGCTCCGGAGCGGGGCAAGACTCTTATTTCAGAAGTCAACTGCATTAATTGGCGTGCTCTCAAGTAATTATCTTTCGGATGGAATCCCAGAATCACTAAAAGAGACCTTCATGCGTGAGGTTTCAAAGGTGTATATCGAAATAGGATCCGTTCTATGTATTCTTATCGGGCGGTACGAATCTCATTGCTCCATTCGAGCAAATATTTTAAACAGCACATATAAAATGTCATTCCCTGAATTATTTGCTCAAATACCCACGTTGAGTGACAAGATTAGTAAAGCCACCCAACACAAATTGAATCCTTCGTTATCAATATATGGACGTTACGATCCTATTTCATACTGGTTCGAAACACGGGATGACTTAGGTGAAGTAATGAAATACTTCTTTAGAATATACTGTGGTTTCTCTTTCGATAACTGGTTAAATTTCTCCCGAAACATTAAGCAATGTCACTCACGCAAATACTTCCCCCCCTTGATCAAAAATTACCTGGAATATAATCATTTTCCGAACCCAGACACGTTAGTGTCCATATTGAATGTCTTATTTAACATTAATGAGAATTTAAAGTATATGCAATCAATATCTCGCGAACCACACTTGAAGTATGATCTCTCCAAGTTGCTCTCTGTTTCTGCACCCGCAATTAGGCTATATTCTATTTGTCCTCTACTGTTATTTTCCATCGATAAAGATGGTAGTTTTGATGAGAATTACTTGGATGAAGCAATCGAGAGTACATATTTTATATATACCCAAAACAACCCCATTTGTAATAAATGGGAAATGGCAAGGCTAATGACTCTAGAAATGCTACAGAAGATTTCCATGTGGTGAAGATGAATGAAGTCCTCAAAAAAAGTTATTGTAATGTTTATCGATGCTTTTTCTTCAAATTACTTGAAGAATGAATTATGTCCAGCACTTTATGCATTATCTGAGAAATACCAGTGTTATGATATCGATCCTATGTTTGCATTCCAGGGCATTGGAGCAACGATATACACAGGCACTTGGCCAAACACAACTAAAATATGGGCCGAATATGTACGAGGTGATGATGAGTTTCTATGTGAACGACCTTTTTTGCAAGAAATCCTCACGTTTGTCGATTCCATCCCAAATGATAGAATAAACTGGGATGTTCGATATGTACTGCTTAAATTGTTCGGCAAAGAATACATAGGAACTCCAAATGCAATCCCCGCAAAACAACTCAGGTATTTTAAAACATGTCTGCAAAAAGCATATACGAGAGAAAACTGTATTTCTGCTACCTTAAAAACATTATTTGACGTTGCTCGTGAAAACGAAATTAGTTATAACTTCATCCACCCCCCAACCCAGCTAGAGCATCGAGCTATAGATACAACAATAAAAAGCATATATGATGGGATTATGCCCGATCTCACTATATTACATTTGGGTTCCCTAGATCTTATCGGGCATAATTACGGTCCGAACACTGAAGAAATGAGGGAGGGAATAAAAAAAATAGATGATGCCGTGGGCAACATTACTCAAGCAATTAATGAGTCAGCAAACGGCATTCAATTGGTCATATTCTCTGACCACGGCATGTCTCCTGTTCTTGAATACCTAAATATTCTGGAGATCGTGAATGATTTATCGGTATCAATTGGCGACGATTACTTCATGTTTCTAGACTCAACAATGGCACGATTCTGGTTCCGCAACTCAGACGCAAAAAAAGAGATTATAAATGCACTTTCCAAGTGTAAACAGGGGCATATACTCGAACCGGGTGAGTGTGCTAAACACCATATTGACAACTTAAATGGAGAACATGGTGAGATTATTTATGCAGTGGATGATGGAGTGGCAATCTATCCGGACTATTTCAGGAGGCATGATCCCCCAAAGGGTATGCATGGCTATGCAAGCCCGGATGATAATCCCATAATGATTCTTTGTTCAGAGGGAACAGTCCCTCGGTCGCACATATCATTAGATCCCACAAAGCCGTTGGAAATGGTTGACATTATGCCAATCATTTTAGATCTATTGAATTGCCCTATTCCTGAGAGCTGTGAGAGCAAATTGTTAGGACATCCGTATGAGTAAATTCTGTTTTTTTTTTATTTTCGGTGTATTGCCTGAATTTTAGTACAATGTTAATAGTCGTACTCTACAATCTATAAATGAGAAGGGGAACGGTGCAAAAATCTATTTGATAATCATAGCAGAATATTTAGTTGTCCCGAACGTCTTTTAGGTGTTATAATATGGAGAGGAATATTAAAAAAAGTGCGCAGGATGTACTTTCGAGAAAAAGTACAAAGATTCAAGCTATATTGCTATGCTGTATGTACACCCTCTGGATTGTAACAACATGGCCGCAGACCCTCTCTTATGATCGACTATGTATGGACTCTTATGGAACACTTCAGTGTGTTTCTCCTTTTTTTTGGGTTATTTTAGTCGTTTGTACGGCATTTTTACTGTTTTCAAACACCCATCCCAGTATAAAATTATTATACTGCATCGTGCTAGGGTTAATGACGTTTGGAACTTTATCCTTGGTTCAGCAACTGGGTACTCATCACGACTCCGTCCCTAATTTAATAGCAGCAATTGGATATTTTTATGATGGATTCATATCTGTGGGTAGTGATCCTAGAAGTAGCTATCCTCTAGCGTATGTTTTGTGGGGCATTTTAATGACAGTTTGTAACATTTCATTAGAGTGCCTCCTAAAATACCATTCTATATTAATTACGGTGTTATATGTTGTATCGGGCGCATTGCTTGGAAAGTATTTCTATAAAAGGCAGCAGATGGGTGAATATTTTATTTATTTCGTTATTTTTGTACTAATCTTTGGTAGCCGTTTTGCGATACGATTAAACCCGGCTCCACAGACACTAGGGATAATAGCTTCAATTTTCTTCCTCGCGTTAGTGTTTAAGTCCGGTATTAAGTTTCGGATTGTACAAATGGTGGTTTTTCTCTATATCTGTCTATCTCATGCAATTTCAACTTATTATGTAATCTGTCTCCTGTTTGCCGTGTTAATATCACAGTATCTATTGCCCCTTAATGGAAGGAGGGAGAATATAATTAATTTTAAGAGCTGCATGGCTACCGCTATCATTACAGTTGTATTATTCTTATCCTGGTTTTTTTATGTAGCGCTTTTCACCAGTGGTGCAGCTTTGAATATTGCAAAACAAATTGTTAACATCATTTTCCTGGATTCTAGTGAATCGATCTCAACGCTCCCTTATTTGTATCAATCTGGTGATCTTCCAATAGAATATCTCGTCTCAAATCGATTTGGTTGGTTTATTTTACTTTCCTTAATTGTTATTGGAGCGGCTACAGTTGCTCTAACGATTCTAAGAAAGGAGTATGAAATAGGCCTCCCAATCATTAGCATGGTGAGCGTTGTGGTAGTACAATTTTATTTATCATCATACATGACAAAATATGGTTCATTGTCGGATCGATCTTTTCTGTTTATGATCATTCCTATGGGGTTGGCCTTTGCTTATTTCTGCGGGGTTGTTAAGTGTCGCACTAAGCCCCAAGGAAATAGACTGACGAATGTGTCTACCGCTATTTTATTGATAGTTGTTGTATTAGGTACTTTTAATGCATATTCATCCCACTATACAGATAATTTCAATGCGATAACCCCTACTGAGATTAAGGCGCATGAATTTGGTCGGTTCCTTCCTACTGGAGGCCAGGCGATCCCTATATATGTCGAAGGTGAACAGAATTATTATAATAGTGTAATTGTGTCTAGGCAGATACAAAATGTTCGAGCTTATTTGGAGGGCAGCCTTAATACTACGTTAGTTAGACTCGAAAACGCTGTCATGAATACACCAGAGCACGCATTTATCTACACCAATGGAAATACCAAATATTATCTAGCAACATTTGAATAGGGAGGCAATTGAATGGTGCAAGAATTAGTTGGAACAATCATTGGCGATGCAATGATTGATTATGCATTACCAATAATGGATCCAGATGATTTTAAATATTTACTCCGTGGCGGTGTAACCCAAACTCGGGCAACAATAACACCAGGAGGTGCAACCAATGTAGCAACTGTGCTCTCCATGCTGGGGTCTCCAACTGCATTCATAGGTAAGATAGGCAATGATAACTACGGAGAGTGTGTGCGACAGGATTTGATTAAACATCGTGTCCTCCCGAAACTATCTGTAAGCGACGACCTACCTACAGGAAAAGTCTTTAATTTAGTTTTGCCTAACGGACAACGCTTCTTTTTAGTAGAAAGAGGAGCAAACTCTGAGTTATTTGTGGATGATATTGATGAAAATACCTGTCTCAATTCCAACATGGTGTACTTGAGTGGATATTCATTTCAAGACGATATCACTAGGTGTTCTATTAGAAGTACTGTTAATAATATCTCTCAGAACGTTAAAATCTTGTTTAACCCTGGAGCACCAAACCTTTGCGAGAAATATAAAATGGAATTTTTACGTTTAATACGTAATCATGTTGATATTGTAATTTTAAACGAAGATGAAGCATTTGCTCTGACTGGCTGTTCAGAAAGTGATGCAGTCCAAGAATTATTATCTCTTGGTGTTGATACCTGTGCTGTTACCATGGGCGCAGACGGGAGTGTTGTTGCATCATCTTTTGAAGTATTACCGATTACTGTTGATCTCGTAGTTAATCCTGTCGATACGACTGGTGCTGGAGATGCTTATGCTGCTGCTTTTATCCATGGACTCCAACAGGAATGGGACCTAAAGAGAATAGGAAATTTTGCTTCAAAAATATCTGCTGATCTGGTGAAAATATATGGCACACGGTAGGGTAGGGGTATTTGCTGGTTACTTTTGGTTTCTCTGTCCAGTGTTACTGGCGATTTAAATGATTCGGTACTTTCTCACGATTTTTCGATCTAATGAATTCAATTTCTTGCTTTATGCGGTTTTGCCATGTAAGTAGTTTAGCATCGTCTTCCGTGCAACAGTTAATTAATGCGGCAATATCTTCAATTGTCATTTTATGTAAATATTGAGCGATTGTGGATATTAGTTCATTCTCATCCGCTTCATTAAACAAAATTAATTTGTTATTTGGCTCTTCGAAGACTTCTATTAGATCATCTTGCCAAATTGTGATAACAGGCTTTGATAAGTATATAGATTCTAAGACCGGATTACACAAATTTGAAAACATATACAACGACAACAGGATATCATTCTCCTGAAATACCTGAAAGAGTTCACTGAAAGGAACTTCTCCATTGGTTTTAACATATTTTTCTAAATTGTATTTTTTTATTAGTGCTTCAAGGTCCTTTGTTTCTTGGTTTGATCCTATCCCGTAAATATTAAGTTGATACTTGAAGTCTTGCAGAATATTTACAAGAACATTCATTATTTCAACTGCCAGATAAACTCTTTTCCAATATATAAATCTACTGAGAGTAAATAGATTAATTGGAGCACCAATCGGTCTTTTCGACCGCTTTAATCTTTGTTTAACAGTTTCCAAGTGATTGGGGATGCCATTTGTAATAAACAAGATGTTGTCATCCTCGACAGAAAAATGCTTAAGAACATCTTTGCCTTTTGTACCGTCATTTGTCATTATGCATGCGTCGAGCATTTTTGCGTGTTGCATGCCATGAATTTCTATCTTGAACATTCTGACTATTTCAGGATCATTCAACCTATCTAGGACACTCCCGAGGACGGTTCCCTGGAACTTCGCAAAGGTTACAGCAGTCGGGATTACATTTTTTTTGAGCAAAATTGATGGTGTTATTCCTGCTGTTTCGTAAGCACAGATATACTTAGGAGCGTAATTTTCTTTCTTAATTAGATCTTTTGCCTTCCTATAAAGTACTTTCCTATAGATTATATATGCGAAGTAATCTATGGTAGATGTATGAGTATTTTTTATGTATTCGGCACTTTTAAACGTTTCAGGTTCTTTTGTTTTAAAGATCCTCCCGATCAATTTTGCCCTGTTCAGCGCAATACCTGCGATATCAATTACCTTACTCTGAGCTTTGATTATTCTAACACTT
>Ga0208462_1001711_pt1 | contig 13869 bp, 11 predicted proteins | sample AD_SCU001_MetaG_FD_184452 | JGI IMG/M metagenome (GOLD analysis project Ga0208462, IMG submission 184452) | Active sludge microbial communities of municipal wastewater-treating anaerobic digesters from China - AD_SCU001_MetaG (SPAdes) (version 2) | ecosystem: Engineered > Bioreactor > Anaerobic...
GGAGGTGATCGCTAATAATTCATCACGTTCTTCATCAGTAAGGGTCACGACATACTTTTTCATGAAAGATAGTATGGCACCCGGAGCACATAATTGTTACGACTATTTAAATTTGACGAGGCACTAGTGGAGCAGTGGCAGGATGAGATGGATCAGAAATTTCATATCCCTTTTGAAATCCTGACCAACGATAAACTCGAAGCTTCAAGAACCGGGAACTGGTTCGACGAGAACCCCCTCGTTATCTGTCGTCTGGATCAGCTCAGCCGGCGCCAGGATATTCAGGATAAACTCCATGAAACCGATTGGGATCTCGTGATCTGCGATGAAGCACACAAAATGAGTGCGACGTTTTTCGGAAATGAGATCAAATATACCAAGCGCTATAAACTCGGTCAATTCATCTCTCCCCGTACCCGTCATTTCCTCCTCCTCACGGCAACCCCGCATAACGGAAAAGAGACAGATTTTCAGCTTTTCATGGCTTTACTTGATGGAGATCGATTTGAAGGGAAATTCAGAGATGGAGTTCACACAGTTGATACGTCCGATCTGATGCGACGCCTTGTCAAAGAGAACCTCGTTAAGTTTGACGGGAGACCCCTATTTCCAGAACGGTATGCTCACACGGTCAATTATACCCTCTCTGATTCAGAAGCCGCGCTCTATGAAGCGGTCACCTCCTATGTCCGCAACGAATTCAATCGGGCAGATCACCTTGGTGATGATAAACGCAAGTCTAATGTGGGTTTTGCATTGACTGTTCTCCAGCGACGGCTCGCATCCTCCCCTGAGGCAATCTATCAATCATTAAAACGGCGAAGAGAAAGGTTAGAACGCCGTATCGAAGATGAACAGCTCCTGGAACGCGGTATACGGGTCCGTCAGCAGCAAGAAGAAGATCTCTTTGCGTGGGACGAAGACGAACTGGAAGATCTGCCAGATGAGGAGATCGAAGATCTTGAGGAGCAGGTTGTCGATCGTGCCAGTGCTGCACGAACGATCGAGGAGCTCAAAGAAGAGATCAGGATCCTGACCCAGCTTGAAAACGCTGCAAAAACAGTACGAAATTCGGGTGTGGACCGCAAGTGGGAGGAACTTTCCCAGGTCCTTCAAGACACTCCTCAGATGTTCGATCTCAATGGCACCAGACGGAAATTAATCATTTTCTCCGAGCATCGCGATACGATCCTGTATCTTCAGAAACGAATCCAGTCGCTGCTTGGCCGCCCTGAGGCAGTTATTACTATCCATGGTGGGATCGGGCGGGAACAACGAAAAAATGCTGAAATGGCGTTTACGCAAGATAAGGATGCAGTCGTCCTTGTTGCAACAGATGCAGCAGGGGAAGGTATCAATCTTCAGCGAGCTCATCTGATGATTAATTACGACCTTCCCTGGAATCCAAACCGAATCGAGCAACGTTTTGGTCGAATTCACCGCATTGGACAGACGGAAGTCTGTCAACTCTGGAACCTTGTTGCTCGCGAGACCCGTGAGGGCGAAGTGTATTATCGACTGCTTGAGAAGTTGAATGCAGAGCGAGAGGCACTTGGTGGTCGGGTCTTTGATGTACTGGGGAGAATGACATTCGATGATCAGCCCCTGCGGAAACTGTTAATTGATGCAATCCGGTATGGTGACAGCCCAGAAGTTCGAGGGCGGCTGGAGCATGTTGTAGATTCAGCGCTCGATCGCAATCATTTGACGAACTTGCTTGATGAGCGTGCTCTGGCCCATGATTCGATGGATACAAGGAAAGTTCAGCGCATCAGAGAAGAGATGGAACGGGCAGATGCCCGGCGCCTTCAACCCCACTACATCGAGGCATTTTTCCTTGCAGCATTCCGGCACCTCGATGGAACGATCAAGAGTCGGGAAGCAGGGCGATACGAGATATCCCATGTTCCTTCAGTGGTCAGATCTCGAGATCGTGTTATCGGAACCAGAGCAGCGGTAATGCCGAAATACGAGCGCATCACTTTTGAGAAGGAGCTCGTACACGTTCCCGGAAAACCAAAGGCCGAATTCGTTTGCCCCGGACATCCGTTATTAAACACAGTAATCGATATCATACTGGAGCGAAATCGCGATCTTCTTCGGCAGGGTACTGTTCTTATCGATGACACTGATGATTCCGATAAACCAAGGATCGTCGTCACACTAGAACACTCCGTACAGGATGGGCGGACTGATAGGAACGGGAAAACCAGAATAATCTCTCGTCGTCTGCAATTCATCGAGATAGACTCTTCAGGAAATTATATCAACGCAGGGTATGCACCGTATCTTGATTATCGCCCACCGACTAAAGAAGAAACCACCTTATTGAACCCTGATCTGGTTTTGTCAGTTATTCCCGGTGATCTGGAGGATGGTGTCATGCAATTTGCCGTTTTGCACCTGATTCCCACCCATTTCAAGGAGATGTGCGACCACCGTAAGGAGCTCGTGGAGAAGATTCGGCGCGAGGTCAGAGCCCGGTTGACAAGAGAGATCAATCACTGGGATTACCAGAAAACCCGCCTTGAGGAAGCTGAAATGGCTGGAAAGATGGGTGCCAGAATGAACTCCGAATTAGCCAGACGCCGTGCAGAGGAGCTCTCCTCACGCTTAGAACAGCGGATGAAAGATCTGGATAAAGAACGAGAGATCTCACCATTGCCACCGCATATCGTTAGTGGCGCTCTGATCATTCCGACTGGTTATTTCGCCAGAAGGGGCGAAAACGCTCCTGAATATTGTGCCTCTGCGGAGGAGCGTTCCCGAATAGAACAAATAGCAATGCAGGCAGTGATGGAAACAGAACGAAAACTGGGATACGAACCACGGGATGTTCATGCTGAGAATTACGGGTATGATATCGAATCCTCCATCCCGAATACGGGGAAACTTCGATTTATCGAGGTAAAAGGCCGCTCTGTTGGGGCGCCGACAGTCACCGTGACCAAGAACGAGATTCTCACAGCCTTCAATAAACCTGACGAGTTTATCCTCGCAGTTGTTCTTGTCGATGGCAACTCTGCCTCGACAAAATATGTCAGCAGGCCGTTCACCCGCCAACCAGATTTTGGTGTAACCAGTATCAACTACAATCTCAATGAGCTGCTCGAAAAAGCTCACGATCCGTGGTGACCATGATTATGCAGCGACTGTCCGCTCCCCAGTATTTTGAACAAATACGAGATAAGGCTTCGCAGCGCTGGGATCAACTAGAAGCAGATGAGGAACTCGCCGGCCCCTGGTGGCAGCTGTTCCTCCAGATCCAGAGTCCGCGCCATGTCCTTTCTGAATTGCTTCAGAATGCAGACGACGTGGGTGCCCATTCGGCAGAAGTCAGAATCGAAGATGGCGTGTTTATCTTTGAGCATGATGGAGAGGATTTTACCGAGGAACAATTTGCTTCGTTGTGCAAATTTGGATTCTCGAATAAACGCCATCTCCACACAATTGGGTTCAGGGGGATCGGATTCAAATCGACGTTCAGCCTTGGTGACGTTGTCGAGTTAGTCACCCCTACCCTTTCGGTGCGCTTCTTACGGCATCGATTCACAGAACCGATATGGATTAATACCGCTCATCCCGCTCAACAAACCCGAATTTCCGTACGCTTGAGGGATGAACAGGTTCGCTGTGAAATCGAGAAATCGCTCGAGGAATGGGCAAACAGCACATTATCCCTTCTTTTTTTTCAGGATATCCGTAGTTTAAAAATAGGCGGCTATGAAATTGCACGCACAGTTATTGGAAAGGGGCCAGTCGGGGAATCGGAACGGATATGGCTGGCAAGCGACGCTGAACAGGAAATTGTTCGAATATCTTCCCCTCTAGAAGAATTTCCAGCTGATGCTATCGAAGAGATCCGACAGGAACGCATGGCTGTTGACCCGAATTTTTCCCTTCCGCCATGCAGAGTCGAAATTGTCGTGGGGGCTCCCGGCGAGCAGCGTCTGTACGTAGTTCTTCCAACCGACAAACAGACAAAATTACCATTTTCTGTGAATGCTCCGTTCGTCCAGGATCCGGCAAGGATGAGTGTTAAAGATCCGTCGATTTCACCTACGAATCGGTGGCTTTTGGAGCGGGTCGGACGTCTTGCGGCTGAGTGTTTGGCAGAATGGCTTGAGGGGGAGCAATTCGATCTCGCTGAGCGAGCTGAGGCATACCAGCTTCTGCCCAGTTTCCGGATAGAATCCGATAGTTGCGATAACCGTGTCTGCACGGTCTTTTCTGAGTATCTAGCAAAAAAGCCGCTTCTCCTCGCTTCTAACGGTTCTCTTGTCAGGCGATGTTTTGTCCCTCCATTCCCGTTCTACGAGATCTGGGAACCTGATGACATAGCGTCATTTACCGGAGACGAATATGAAACGGTATTATCCCAGGTAATTCAATCAGAATATCGGGAACGTCTTGAAAAATGGGGCCTCATTACCATGGTTTCCGAGTGGACGATGGTTGACTGGTTTAGAAGACATACGGTTCCGAGACCTTCAGGATATCACCAGATAATCAAACTCTGGACTTATATTTTTGAAAATATGTTACCTAAGTGGAGATATAGTCTTACATCATGGAATGTAATGCCCGTAGAAGGTTTGGCTATACTCTGCCCTGCAGATCATCTGGTTCGCGTTGGCAATTCAATTCGAGGCCTTTCCGAGGATGATTCAAAATTCCTATCAAAATACCTGAATATTCTCGACCGGTCCTTCCTCCAAGTTGCTACTGAACGGCTAAAAAATCCTGATATTGAAGAAAATTGGATCGTTACCGAGATCCTGACAGTTACAAATTTAGAGAGGGATTCTGCACCAAAACTCCTTCTTGAGCAGGCGTATTCGCGCTGTGCCTCGAAGTCTGACCGTGATGTACTTATTCAATTCACCCATATTGCCGGATTTCTGAACACAGATATTCCTAACAGTTTCCTCTATGTTACTCGAGATGGTAAATGCCAGGGAGTGACGCAAAATCTGGCACTTGATATTCGCGGGCGACTCGAAATGCTTCTTCCGAAGAAGTATGCGAATTCTCATATCCTATGCGAAGAATACTTAACCAGTCTCCCTCGAGAGAGAAGGCAACAATGGATAGAATGGGCAGAATCGGCAAGAAGTGGCCTTGGTTCTTTTGTTGGTATAGAAGAGAATACCAAGAGACTATATTCTAGGTCTAAGTTCCTCGAATGGCTTCGAGTCCGTGGAGGAAAAGAACCCGAACAATATCATATCCAGCGAGATAACTTCCTCGTTGTAGACTATGGTTTTGATACCCTTGTAGTAAAACATCTTCTTGAAATATGTTCAGACCCCAATCTAGATCAGTCTCCGCCAGTTTGGGGACAGATATTCGATCTTATCGCATCAGATCCGCGTCGAGCATGGAAAGAAAAGTTACATGGGAAATGTTACCAACTTGGGAACAAAAACGAATATTCTCTCTCATGTGGAACTCCCCGAGCTTCATGGATCAGTCATTTATCGGAAACGCGATGCCTATCTGACACAGATGGAGTGTATCGTGAGCCGCATGAGCTTCTCTTGAGAAATGAGAAGACGGAGTTCTTGGCCGGCGTCGAACCGTTTGTTCGACACGATTACGACACCGAAGAGATGCGTGATCTTCTCCTCGCCCTCGGCGTCCGCAACACTCCTGGAAGCCCGGAATCAATCTTTAGTAGGATCAGGATTTTTGCTGGAGAAGCGGACCCGCCGGAATACGAACTGGTCAAATTATACGAACACCTCAACGGGTTGTTGAAGCATTGCATCCAAAGAGACGCAAATCTTGTCCGTATGACATTTACTGAGCACCGGATGATATATACGCAGGAAGGGATCTGGGCCTTCCCCCATGAAGTATTTCATACAATTCCCGGAGGAGGTATGCCCGGTATATACCGTGTTATGCCTACGCTTCAGGATCTGCCTCTTTGGAACAGGGTTGGAGTCTTGCAAGAACCAACAAGCGACATCCTGATTCAGCAACTCAAACAACTGAAATCAGGATCGTGTATCGAATCTCAGGATCGGGGTAGGATCAGGGCGATCCTTCAACGCGAACACTATCGCGCATTGAACGAGACCGGCCACTGGATAAACTTAGATTGGATTTGGAAGCCGGTTTCGGAGTTGACATACTATATCTCTAGAAGCATGGGGCAGGGGATTGACGAGTTGTTCCCGTCGGTCAAGGGGGCAACTGCAGATATGAGGATGATAGATTCGGTTGTTGTCGATCCTCTGGTTTTAGCTGCTAAACTGGAAAACTTGCAATCGAAGCTCTCTCACCGGGTGACGTGCCATGAAAGAGGGAATGGACAGCAGGGAATCAGACCCTGGATGATGACACTCGGCAGAGCATTCGGGCGAGTCGGGCACGATGATCCCGATGAGGAGAAGCAGATACGGGAGATTGGTGCACGGATTGCTAATACAGTCTGGACACCGGTCACTGTGCTTGGAGTGACCCCTTACCTTGATGGAAGTCCCGTGGGGCGTGAACAGAAACAGGAAGTGTTCTGGGATGACCTGATGTTGTATATCCAGGAGATGCCGTTCGGGCGTCTCCTGAAAGTTGTTCCAACAGAACTTTCAAGGCATGTACCCTTGCAATCGGTGAAAGATGCAATTGTTCACTGTAGCGAGCGGGACCCGCATATCATTATGGAGTACTGTGAAGAAAACTTCACTCTCTTGCCTGAGGGCACTATTCCAGAAGATAATCTAAAACCCGATCAGCAGATCGCTGCCGACACTTCAGACAATAATAACCCGGTAGTTTTTCATATCGATGGGATAGAACGGTTTAATACTGACGGGAAAGCAAATGAGGAGGATCTCCCCTCTGGAAGCTCTATACCAAACCCCTCGCAAGATAGTGTTGCTGATAGTAAAATATCCAGACCTCTCCTTTCCCACAAGGGTGCTGCTGAACACCCTCGGCGCCTCAGCCTCATTGAAATTTTAGCGGATAAGCAGCGATATCAATGGAATCCTGCAAATCTTCGGTATATTCACGATGATTCATCATGGCTTCAGAAATCCGAGGCACCGTTCCACTGGGAGATGTGTTCACCGACAGGTGAGGTTATCGGTCGATTCTGGATGCATGATAATACGCTAAGTAAAGGCATTGAGATGCCTGCTGAAGTATGGGGTATAATCGAGAAAGATCCCAGGCGGACTGCAGTTATTCTCCGGGCCGATGACGATGGGTTGGATGCTATATCCGGGATGAAACTTCTTGAGATGGTCAAAGCAGAAGAGCTAGGTCTGTTCCCAGCTAAATTCCGCCTACGGAGAACCACCGAATGATCTCCTCACCCCCGCCACGCAAGAAACTGGTTGAGGTCGCCCTCCCGCCGGAGGCGATCATTACGAAGACCGATTATGAGCAAATATCTAAGATCGGTGTTTGTTTTAGAAGCATTCATTGAGAGATCATTTGCTCAGCGCCCAAATTCCGTAGGGGGTGTTCTTCTCCATGATATTTTTCTTAACCAGGGAAAATCGAGCCCACTGAACGTTCTTCTTCCAGCGGGGAATTCCCTCGCCCACAGTCTCCAGATCGGCCGCAGAAAATTCATTGTGCAACCTTTGTTCGATCACAGCTTCAACAGTTGCCTTTGGAGCAGAGCCACCTAAATTCTCCAGTGTTTCAATAAGTATTGGCTCAAGCTCACTCTGTGCAAAGCATGGTGTATCGTGGTCAGCTCTACCGAGATACGTTTTCTTTTGCCCTGGGATAATGTTGCGACCGGGCTTTGATATCTTCTTTAGAGCAGCATGCAACTCAGCATTCAAATAGGAAAATACTTTTTCAGGGTAATCAATGTTGTCCAGTTCTCCTCGGAGAGCGTCGTGCATTTGAATTAACTCAAGGGGAACTGGCAAATCCTCTCGCTTTAGTGTTTCAATCGACTTTGATATTGCTTTTAATTGAGTCTTCTTCTCGGCTAACTCATGATTCTCGTATGCTTGAAGTTCATCGATCAGCAAATTTAGTTGATAAACGATCTGTTCAGCCTGTTCAATCATCAAGTCGATGTTATTGTCCTATGCGATAAAAAAGATTCCCAAATTAGGTGAATTGAAATTCCAGGCAGTGTTACATTGGTGTTAGGGAAAATAACTCGTTAGGCATGGTGGAACTGCAGGGAAAAGCTCGACAAAACAATACTGGAAGGCTCACGACAGGATACTGCCGACAGAACCCCCCCAAAACCCAAACCAACACCCATATCTCCCCGCCCCCCAATCTCTCCAGCAATGGACCTCGCCCAGTACCGCCGGATCAATAACATCATCGAGCGCGACAGCGCCGACGCGACCTACAGGTCTCCGGGATAGAACCTCCCTGCCCATCCCGACCCTCTGGCACTCGACCGGACCATCGATCGACTCACCGGCCGGCGGGTGCGGTCGCTCTCAAGCAAGCGTGAGCAGTATGCGCTCCGCTCTTTTTTCCGCGGGAATAGGGAAGATCTCCGCAACGTTCTGCTGGGGGCGGAGGAAGAACGGCGGGCGTTCAGGCAGGATGTGATCGATGCTATCAAGTGGGCGCTGGAGTCCCTTGACAGGGATTGCCGGGATGATCCTGCCGCCCCGACGATTACGATGCCCACTTCCCCGAGCAGAAGAGCAGCCTTATCGATGCCCTTCAACACGAGGCGGATACCCTTGTAGTGCTGGATTCGTATTTCCTCCAGGTTCACCGGATCCGGGAAGAGGTCTATTTCGTCACCACCGATAACGCCCATATCCTGAGAAACCGTGACCGGATCGAGGAAATTCTACCAGGGATCATCGCCCGTGACCCCGACTCGTTTCTTGCCGGCGAAGGGGGTTGATTGCTCCGGGGGGCGGCGGGTTGTCGACATAGGATGATCTTCTATCGGAATCGGTAGAGGTTGACAATCTCATCCACGGTAACTCATCCTGATCGAGGTTGGTCAGATAGAAGTACCATTCCCTGATATCCGGGTAAACCCTGCAGAAAGCTGACGGGATAGATCTTCCAGAACCGATGACGGAACCCGGTGCTCCGGGCTGATTCAAGGATACGAGTGCAGAAGAGGAATCCCCTCAGGGAATATACGAGATTTAACCGCTGTTATCGAATCTAAGTGGCGCATGATATTTCTGGGGATGCAGTATGAATCCACCGGAATTGCCATAAAGCAGCGCGCGAAAAATAATGCTTGTTATGAAGAATATGAGTGTAGGAGGCTGGGTTTTGACCTGATGCCGGTGTGAGTGATTCTGCCATGAAAACATTATTCTTGGAGCTTATTGCCAAGCTTTTTGAACGTCTCATCTGGGGCAACGATCCTGTATATTTTCCTTCTTCTATCAACAGGATTTACTTTTTTTTCAATCCAACCAGCTTTAACAAGTTTAGGAAGAATCTGCCCCGTATAACTTCGTGAACTACCTAGTATTGCTATAGCATCATCAAAACTGAACTCCATAGTTCCTTTTTTAGCATACAGGAGAGCAACTCTCTCTAAGAGATACTTTGGAATGCTATCAACCATTGCTTCAATGAATTGATTCAAAAAATACATATAGATATAAGTAGTCTATCTATTTATTAGACTAATTAATGGGGAGATTAACCTGGCACGGATACACGTTATTGAAACTGCAACGCGACCACTTGAAACCCCCGCACTCTTTCCAGTTAATAATACTGGACACAGAGGAGAGGGAAATGGTCCGAAATATTGGACGAAAATACCTGATATGAAGACGATGTTGCTGAATGCTCATCTCTTGCAAAAGAGCCCCATTCTTCAGATTCTCAGGGATAAAGGACTCCATCGCCACTATGCGCAGGATGGTATCTTTTTCATAGATAGTGGGGGGTTTCAGAATCGAATGTCTGAGCTTATTATCGATCCAATTGAGATTCTTCGAACCCAAGAGAGCATTGGCGCTGACATTGCAGCAACGCTAGATATCCCAGTTTTACCCCATGATAATACATTAACGCAAAAACATGCTGAGATTCTCAGAATTTGCGTAAAAAATGCCCTCATCACCCTGTTGAGTCGAGAGCGAGAGGATATGCTAATTTACGCATGCATCCAGGGAGGTGATATCCGGGCGATGCTCAACATGATCGATTATCTGCAGAAGAGAGGTCAATTCGATGGGTTCGCAATAGGCGGTCTTGTTCCAAAGCGTTCTAATTTCCAGCAGGTAATTGATATCATTTGGGCTATCCGCAAACGGATCGGGGATACTCCACTCCACGTATTTGGTTTAGGGGGGCCATCCTACATCCCCCTTCTGGTTTACCTCGGCGTTGATACCTTCGATTCTTCATCATATTTAAGAGCTGGTTCGAAGAGGGTTTACTTCGCCCCGGGACAGGGATCGGTAGATTTTCAAGATATTGGTAATTGCACATGGCTCCCCTGTGTCTGCCCGGTTTGTAGCACACATTCTTGTAATGAAGTACGTGCAGATCGCCGGTTGATTGCATTGCATAACCTCTGGATGATCGCTTATGAAATGCGCAAATTGAAAATTGCAATTCGTGAAAACTCACTGGAACTGTACCTTGAACAGAGATTGAAACCAAATCCCCTCATCTATGGGGCGTATCACTATGCGAAAGGAAAGGTGCGAGGTTTTGCATGAGAGCAAGTATGAGACCGATAACCTTAGGGAGGGTTATCGAAGCTGTATATCTGAGTGAATCGCAGAGTGGTCTTAATAGTCCACTTCTTCAAGAGAAGTGTAAAGTTTCGCACCGCCGGGCGAAGGAGATCCTGGATGAAATTGTTCGAATGGGATTACTTCGGGAGACATCCAATCAATTTCGACCAACGTCACTCGGGAAGGAGTTGATCATAGCCGTACGCAAAGGAGCATGGGAACAGGTGCATCAGGTTCTGCTACAGTATACCTTCTATTCCGACTTCTACAAAACCCTCGTTCAGTATGGCCCGATTAAACCTGAACAGTTGCTGCCTTACCTGAAGGAGACTCCCTCCTCGTTCAACCAGGCATCACTGTCCGTTTTATGTGATTGGGTTGAGAGAGTCAGTTCGGTCCAGAGGAACGTGTTTACCAATGCCTATTATCCTGTATACGCGATGACCTCATCCATGCTCCCAGAGTTCCTCCGCACCTATGACGAGTTGAATACGCGGGCGGGAGTCTCACTGCGCCAGCGATATGTCGAAATCCCGAAGATCCGTGAGTTAGTGTGCGAGCGGTTAAAAATTCGGAGAAGCGACTTCGATGAAGAGTTGCTTCGACTTTACAGGAACAACATCGGAACAATTGAGCTGAGCGGAGCACCGATAACGACGCATGCTAAGACTGCATCAAAACACATAAAATCACTTATTTTCACAGAAATGCCCGACGAGGTAACAATGAAACTGACTTCCGAGCGTTATTTAAAGGGGATAACATGCGACTCAAAACAGTATTATTTTGTTGCGATACATGGGGGTGACCTCATTGAATAGCCCCCCGTTTCAGTCCCAAGCGAAGAACTACGACCGATTTGGACTTCGCGCAAATCCATTCCCGTACGCAGGAGTTCCTGATGATGTGCCGAGGATCTATGTAGGGCAGGATGAAGTGCTCTTGACTATCAACTCTGTTCTCTCAACCACTATCCTGACGGGGCGTGCAAATCACCTCATCCTGACCGGCACCTATGGCAATGGAAAGAGTCACACACTCAAATACATCCATTCGCAAATCTCTGCTCAAACAGTTACATACAAGACACGACCCTGTATCGGATACGTTGCACAACCGGGCGAGACCTTCTTGGACATATATCGAGACTTTGTCTATGATCTAGGTTCGGACTTTATCCAAAGACGAGCGCAGGAATATATCGGAAAAGTCGCGGTAGATCTCGTCGAGGAGGGTATCATAGAGGGGCACAGCGACCCTAACGACGGTTGGAAGTGTATCGAAAACGGCAGCATTCTTCTCTCAGAAGTGGTTCCGCATGCCTTTACACGCCTCTCAAAGCATGTTCGGTTTCCGGATTTTGCCCGTGCGTTCATCAATATGGCATATGAAGAAAATTCGCTGACCTCGTGGGAATGGTTAAGTGGTGAACCAATTGAGTATACTCGAAGAAGGGAGATGAGTCTTACGTCGAACATCGATAAGCGGCATGCACCGCGGGCATTTAGTGCGCTGAAAAAGTCTCTTGAATGCCTCGGTTATGCTCCCGTGATAATGCTAGTCGATGAGTTTGAGCATATCGAGAACCTTCAGGCGCGAACAAAACAGGATGTCCTAAATTCATTTAGGCATCTGATTGATATGAACCCAACAAACTTCTCTTTGATCATTGCATGTGCACCAGAGGTCTGGGAGAAAATGGTCTTGGAATATCATGCATTTTCAGAACGTATTGGGAAAGAGGTCAACCTCAAACCACTTACTGCAGAAACAGTCAGGACTCTCATCGTAGCATATCTCAATCGTGAGCGAACTGCTCCGGCAAAGACAATTGAACCGTTCACCGATGAATCAATCGAACAGATCTTCAGATTTGGAAACGGGAATACACGCCGTATAATCACACTATGTAGTCAAGCAATGGATCTCTTTGTCAGTTTGGAGTGCGAAACAATTGATTCCACAGTGCTTCAGAGAGTTGTACGTTGACGGGGTCATTATAGTCACTCCCCTAACAATTTAGAAGCATACTTTGGACTCAAGAATTTAAGCACCCATTTCTTCCAATAACTTCTCTTCGCCACTAACTTCTTAAACGCCTCTGTGATCGTGGCCATCAGGTGCTCACGGTCGGTGATGAACGTCGCTGCTACCTCTCGTTTGATCGCCCGCCATACCTGCTCAATGGGGTTGAGATCGGGAGAGTACGGAGGAAGATATGCGAAACGGATACCGTTTTCAGCAGCATAGTCCCTGACGAGAATCGCGTGGTGCGAACTGAAATTGTCCAGCACGATAACCAGGCGTTTGTTAGGGTTTGCACGCTTGAATTCCTTGAGCACCTCTCGGATATCCTCTTGTTTGGAGCGTTCCCGGAAGGTGACAATGGAGTTACCATTGACGGCAAAAATGCCAAAGGTATTGGCCCGGATCTTCTCGGTATTCTTCACCAAGGGAGTGCGCCCAAACGACCACATACGCTGAGTATTGGCCGTAGTTTGGGGAGAGCACTCATCAAAGAACGCGAGCACGGTATGCTTGCTCATCCGGGGAAGGTTTTTTCTAGCTGTCGCTCTGCATCCGCAGGCCGGCGATAATCGCGGGGATAGGGTTTGCCAAAGTGCATACCAAACGATCGCAGGATTCGCCGAACCTGATTGAGACTGTAGTTCACATCAAAGTCCGACTGGATCAGGTGCTGAACTTCGGTGGTTGTCCAGTGCTCTTTTTCCCGAAGTTTCTCAAGCAATGCGGCTTTTTGGTCAGTGGTGAGTCGGGAGGGGCGACCGCCGGCATACTTCGGAACCAATCCATCCAGTCCTTCCACGTTCCAACGTTCCTGCCAGTTGTAGCCTGTTTGAGGAGAAACCCCAACAGCTTCCGCAGCTTTGACAACACTCATTCCGTTATAGCGTAACTGAATAAACAGGAGGCGTGGGACTACTTCGGGCAGACCTTGTCAACGTCGGGATAAGATTCCCCACTTTCGTCGGTGTAAGATTCCTCACTTTCGTCGGAATAAACCACATGATGCCCGCGTGGCCACAAGCATACCTAATTAAAATATGAGGGTGGCCATTTGTCTGGGGTAGTGAAGGCTGAGGAATCTTTGGGACCAGATCCCGTGGAATAAACTAACCAAGCCATCGTCTCGGAAGCATACCTGCATCAGCGAATGCGCATACAAACAAGCTCCTGAAGC
>Ga0208462_1001712_pt1 | contig 13859 bp, 17 predicted proteins | sample AD_SCU001_MetaG_FD_184452 | JGI IMG/M metagenome (GOLD analysis project Ga0208462, IMG submission 184452) | Active sludge microbial communities of municipal wastewater-treating anaerobic digesters from China - AD_SCU001_MetaG (SPAdes) (version 2) | ecosystem: Engineered > Bioreactor > Anaerobic...
GCATAAGCTCTTTATTCAATATATCCTCCTGTGGTTGCTGCTGCAGGAGGCCTTTATACTGAATTTCTCCCTTCATATCAATTTTTTTTAAAGGAAGAAATGAATTAGTTTCGTCCAGATTTTAGATGAGCCAATTCGGATCCTTGTTTTTTTCATAAACTTAATTTACAAGATGATGAATACCATTGCCAGTGCTTCAGAAAAAGAATATATCCATCGCATCAATGCTGTGTTGGACTACATTGACCAGCACCTTGATCAGGAGCTATCATTGGATGAGCTTGCCAATGTAGCCACTTTCTCAAAATACCATTTTCATCGAATTTTTTACGCCCTAATGGGTGAAACCCTTTTTCAATACCTTCGACGAATACGGCTCGAAAAAGCTTGTTATCTCTTGTGCCTGCCTTCTCAAGTGTCCATCACTGAAATTGCTTTTCAGACAGGTTTTTCAACGCTCTCAGGCTTTACTCGAAGCTTTACCGAAATCTATGGAATGTCTCCAAGACAATGGAAAAGCAAACATCAAAAAGATAGCAATTTAAATCAAGTTGATAGCAATCCATTTAAAGAAAAACCCTCTTTTAACAACTACACTAGATATCAATTATCTCAAAGGAGGAGTTTAATGAGTTTAAAAGAGCATGAAGTCGTAGTAAAGGATTGCCCCGAAAAGACCGTGGCCTATATCAGACACATCGGTCCCTACAAAGAAAATCCTGAGCTATTTGATTCCCTTTCTCAAAAATTATGCGCATGGGCAGGACCTCGAAATTTGCTCCAATTCCCAGAAACAGAATTTATCATCATTTACCATGACAACCCCGATATTACTGAAGAAGGCAAACTTCGAATCAGCGTTTGTATTACGGTTCCACCCCAAACCCCAGTAGAGGGCGAGATCGGAAAAATGACGGTGCCTGCAGGGAAGTATGCCTTTGCTCGTTTTCGATTGGGCAATACTGGCTATCAGGAAGCCTGGGATTGGGTCTTTGGACAATGGCTCCCCAGCAGTGGTTTCGCTCCCGATGACCGACTCTGCTACGAACAGTATTATGGAAGCCCCGAGGGTAGCCCTGACGGCAAAATGGATCTGGATATCGTCATTCCCGTCAAACCTCTATAATACCTGTTTAAGCGAATAGCTAAACCCTTGTGTAGAGTGCTTATCTCTGCGCAAGGGTTTTTTGTCGAAGCATTCCTTCCCCATATTTTAAGGAACTGCTAATCGCTCTGGGTCAGCAATAAAAGGCATATAGTTGTCCTGATGAATAACAGAGAAACCAGCATCAGAGTAAGCTTTAAGCCAGGAATCCCCTGAACGCGAAGCTTTGGGCTTCCATTTGAATTCATAAGCATGGAGCTTCCCCTCCCCCTCTTCAATGTAATCTATTTCAGCCCCAGTATATACTCGCCAAAAATAGGTATTTCTGTAGTGCTGGTGGTAGTGATTATACTTCATACGCTCGATGATCAAGAAGTTTTCCCATAAACTCCCCGCATCATTTCGCAAATGAAGAGCATTAAAATTGCCCATCAGACTGTTTCGAATACCAAGATCATAAAAATAGATCTTATCCATTTTACTGACTTCTTTTCGTAAGTTTCTGCTAAATCCACTCAACCGAAATATAACAAAAGACTTTTCGAGCAAATCGATGTAACGGTTTACGGTTTCTTTGCTTAGCTCCAAAGCATTGCCAAGTTCACTGAGAGAAACTTCATTTCCTACTTGATATGCAAGAAGCTGGAGCAGTTTGGTGATTTTGTTAGCGTGCTTAATTTCAGCAAATTCCAGAATATCTTTGTACAATGAAGCCTGCGAAATCTGATGAAGATAGGCAATTTTATCCTTCGTCAGGGTATAGGAGAGAAGCTCAGGATAGCTTCCATACAAGAGATAGTTTTCCAGATTTCGGTGGTATTCAAAAGCTGCATTTTGATTCAAGATCTCTTCACAACTAATGGGAAAGAGGTGAAAAGACCAAATGCGACCTGTGAGTGGTTCGGATATTTTGTTGGCTAAATCAAAGGAGGATGAGCCCGTAGCAAGAACCTTCATTTCAGGATGCTGATCAATGATGATCTTCAGGTTTATACCTATATTCTCGATACGTTGGGCTTCATCAATGAATAAAACGTCATAGCCATGAATAAGTTGATTGATTTTGTCCAGATCCCGACTGGACAGGACATCAGAGTAGATCTTTTCGTCTGCATTGATTCGGAGCGTTTTGAGTTTGAGTTGATCAAGGATATGGTGAGCCAGGGTGGTCTTTCCCACTTGCCTCGGTCCGTAAAGGATCACAGATTTTTTAGTATTAAGCAGGCGATCTATAATCTTTTTTTCCAATATTCTGACTATCATGAGCTAAGTATAAACTGAAATCCTATTCGCGCAAGTAGCGTTAATTCCGCGAGTCAACTCTCGCAAGTAGCGTTAATTCCGCGAATGAACATTTCACATTGATTTCTCAAATATGGAGCAGATCATCGTAAGTTTACTCCTTATTCGGCTCATCCAATCGGGCTCATTTTCAATTTCTTCGCTGAGGGTATCTTTCAATCTTGCATAGGTATAAAGCCGGGAAAAACGGGAAAAGGCATCCTTATGCAAAGATAGCTGTGGGTCGATGGGGTGGTGAGATTGATATCCCTCCAGGAAACATTGCTTTTTCTGCACCAGGTCTTCAGTAGCAAACGGCTCCTGCAAACTATCCCAGGCGTTTTCAATATCCATTTGGTACCAATGATACATGCAGTCATCAAAGTCAATCACCCAGATTTTATCCTTTTCAGCATCATAAAACGTATTGTCCATCTCGAAATCATAATGAATCAGACCATAATTCTGAACATTCCTGGAGAAGCCTGAAAAGAGGAGTTCAAGGTTCCTGCATTCTCGTTTGGCACTTTCAGCAACAGAAAGACGGTGAAATTGTTGGTCTATCCAGGCAAAAACCTGCTCATGGTTCCAACGCTTACTGCTATCAGGCATATACCCCGAGGACAAGTGATGAAGCCTACCCAGACAGGAACCGTATTGAAACAAAAGCTCATCCGTCAAAGAAACTTGAGACACTTGCTCTCCATCCACTTTTCTAAAAGCACTAGCCAGATATTCACCCCAGGAGCTTCTTTTGCACAGGACCCATTGCTTATCGGTGTTCAACAATGGTTCAAGGGCTGGGAAGCCTTTGGATCGTAAATAATGTATAAAGTGGATCTCAGCTTCCACACTTTCAAGGGATTTTTCCGACAAAGGGCAGTGTCTCAAAAAGCAAAGCTCATTCTTCCATTTAAAAGGGTAGATGGCATTGGATGAAATCCGGAAGCGTTTCAACAAGTTATGATCAATCGGATCATGCTCCCAATAAGCCAACAATTCTACTGCCAATGCTTCATTATTCGCTAAATATTTCAGCTTTAACATCTACTCCTCCTATCACTTTTCAGTTTCTTAATTCTATTATACTTGCTTGATAGGTGCATGGGAGAATTTGATTTACCCGCTTTTTATAATCCTCCCTGGTACACCATTAGCTTAACGGAAAAATGCTAGCAATTCTGTTATAATACAGACAAGATATAATTAGAAAAAGGAGCATACATAGTGGAATTAAACTACATCGTATGGAAAGAAGATTCGTATTATGTATCTCAATGCTTAAATGTAGAAGTCGCCTCCTTTGGAAGCACTATCCTGGACGCTATCCAAAATTTAACAGACGCTGTCGAGTTGTACAATGAAGAAAATGAGATATTTTAAAAAGCGAATTTCAGTTTCCCCAAAGCGACAAATCACCCTCCCTTTGGCTTTTGTAAATCAACTGGGCATAGAGCAAGAAGTCGATGGAGCTTTTGACGATCTCATTCTTGCTGAGTTAATATCCGAAGGTTACTCAGGGCAGGAGCTTTTATGTAAATTCAAAGAGCAACGAAGCAAAATAAGGCCTGCTGTGGAGATACTATTGGAAGAAGCCGATCGAGCAGCAACAGACCCTGGTTTAGCTTGTACTTATGAAGCTGTCTTTGAAACCAAAGAATAGCAAATGAACCTTCATATCGAAAGCAAGCGCTTAATCATCCGCAACTTCCAAAAAGACGACTGGGAGGATGTGGCCTCTTGGTGCACAGATGCCAAAACCATGCACTATATTCCCATTGGGGTCCTCACCCCTCAAGAAGTAAAAGAAATTGTGTCCGAAAGTCCAGACGAAGAAACAGAGTGCTATGCCATTTACGAAAAAAAACTAGCTCGAGTCATAGGACAAATCATATATCACCCCTGGTTCGCAGAAAGCACCTGGGAGCTGGGCTGGATAATTCATCCCCACTTTAAAAAGCAGGGATATGCCTCAGAAGCAGCTCAAGCAGTCCTGGCTTATGGATTTCAAAGCCAAAAACTCCATCGCATTATTGCTACCTGTCAACCCGACAACCGAGTATTTCTATGCCATCCTGGAAGAGGACCATACTTTCACCAGCGATGCTCCATACCCCGTGGGGATCAATCCATAGATTTCCAAGTTGTCATGTATAGCTGATTTTTTCTTCCATCAACTTACTCATCTCGTTGACCCGTCTTTATGAACTATGTAGATGTTGAAAACATGCCAAAATAAAATCACTTAAGATAGCTAAATGAAAATAAAATAAGCTAATAATCATTTAAGGCATTGAAATGCAAATAAAAAAATATTATAATCACTTTCACATCAAAAATGAGGAGCAATAGCATGCAAGATCGAGCTGGACATAAAATGAAAGTTGGAGCGGGAGACATAGCCTATTTTTGCTTTGTCCCAGCACCTCTTCCCCCGCAAAATCCTCCTCTTCAATATGATGAAGAAATGATTTTCCTGATATCCGAAGCCAGTCGATTTATAGGAAGACTGGATGAGGTAGTCGACACCTTGATTTCCCCTAATTTTTTTGTGTACATGTATGCCAAAAGCGAAGCCACACTTTCCTCTCAAATAGAGGGTACAAAAGCCACCTTTTCTGATTTGATCAAAGCAGAAGCCGGTATGAGCGACGAACTACCCAATGATGTCAAGGAGATTGAAAATTATGTCAAAGCAACCCGATACGGATTTGACCGCTTAAACAGCCTACCATTATCCTTACGATTGATCAGAGAAATCCATGGCATCCTCATGGAAGGAGTCAGAGGTCAGTTTAAAGATCCCGGGGAGTTTAGAAGGTCGCAAAACTGGATTGGGGGGTATTCCATCAAAACTGCCAGCTATATCCCACCCTCCATGGACTTTTTACCAAAGTGCCTTGATCAATTCGAACGTTTTCTGCACCAAAAAGACTCCCTGCCTCCTTTGGTAAAAACAGCTCTAATCCATAGCCAGTTTGAAATGATCCACCCCTTTTTAGATGGTAATGGAAGGATAGGAAGACTATTAATCGCCCTATACCTTGCTGAAAAAGGTATTTTGCACCAGCCAGTTCTTTACCTGTCCAAATTTATCAAGCAACACCAACAAGCTTATTACGAAGGACTCACCAAGATTCACACCCAGGGTGACTATGAAGCCTGGATCAAATTCTTTTTGACTGGAGTCATTGAAATGGCTCAGGAAGCAGTTCAAATAGCCCGAAATATCGTGATGCTTAGAGAGCAGGATTTAAAAAAGATAAATGCGCTGGGTCGCATCAGTGATAATGCTCTGACAATCTATGAAGGGCTTTTTGACAAACCCACTATCAACATAGAAGAAGCAGCCACCAAACTAAACATCAGCCCCACAACCAGCGGAAGACTACTCGAAAAACTTTGCAAAGAAGAAATATTAAGCAACCTGTCCCAGCGAAAGCGAAACAAAGTCCTGGTATATAAAAAGTACCTTGAGGCTTTCAGCTCTGAATAAGTAAAGCTATTTTATCAATCGTTTATTCTGCTATTTCCCAAAATGAAAAAATTCTTATTATTGGGAAATAGAATTAGATCTACCTTAAATTTTCCAAGTCTGCAATATCTTGCGAACGACCTGTTGATTGTTTATTGATCCTTAAATGATGCAAGTCAATAAAATCAACAGAGATTCCATCTATAGTTAAAGTTTTTTTTTGCGGGTAACAATCTTCAAAACAAAGTCCTTCCAAGGATGTCAGCAAATCAATCCTACAAGGAGGATAGCCAAGCTGAATCACATAACCAGGCTCAATAAAGTCATTGAGCTCAAGATTCAAATCGCTAAAACCAAATTCTTCAATAACAGCAAGCAGTTGCTGGATATTGCAGGGTGAGATGTCGATCCAAATATCAAGATCTTTAGTGTAACGAGGATAACCATGAACAGCTACCGCATATCCTCCGACTACAAGGTATTTAACCTTTTTTTGGTTTAACAATGCGACAAACTCGATGAAATCTTTGCTCAGCATTGCTGTATCTCCATGCATGATATTCGGATCTGATAGTTTCTAGCGCATCAATACGTTCCTGAAAGGATTTGTTTTTCCAATAGGAAAAATCATTAGGTTCCTGGTCAATTTTATACTTTCTTACCACACGCTCGATACTCATTCCTACTCCCTTGTTGTTTCTTGGTAATATTATACCTGCTTAATGAGCAATAGAAATACCATAAGGTCTTTTCATTCGCCCTGTTTTCCATATCCCCCATTAATGCTTCACCCCCCTGGGGATCAATCCATAGATTGTTAGTAAATTTCCCTTCGACTCAGATTTCCACGGATTTCCAGGTTTTCATGAATGGGTAAATCTCTCAAGAAGGTGGGAGATAGCTTTTTATAAATCAAAAAAATGCGAAATCTCACAAAAAAAGTTTTAAACATTCTGTTATTCGTAGAAAACCAACCAAGCTTTACTTTAAAAATATCTTCACCTTGTTCCCCAAAGAATTAAGTTAGTTCATCAATAAAAGGAATAGCTCCAAATCTCCCATTCAGATACCATCTTTCATACTTTTTAATGTCATCTTTCCTTGAAATATCAGAAAAGTGTTTCAGAGAAAACAACTGAGTGTCATTCTCCTTCTTTTCAGTAAACCAAACTTGATCTCTCCTCATCAGCTCCGAGCTCAATAGGCCAGGATAATGCGTAGTAAAGATCAACTGGGCAGAGGACTTCTGCTTATGAACAAACTTGATCAATTCATGTAAAATTTGAGGATGAATGCTGGTTTCCAATTCATCAACCACAAAAGTTGCATTGTTGCTTATAGCAAGAAGCAAAGGCCCTAAAAGATCAAACAGCCTGTTCGTACCCCTGGATTCTTCCAAAGGGTGGAAATGTACCAGATCTGAGCTGTTTTCCATTTGATGCACAAAAAAGTGTCGAATAGTATTTTTAAAAGGCTGATCTCTCAAGAGATATTGTACTTTTTTTTCACCTTCAAACATATCAGTTAGAAAAGTTTTAACAGCAGATTGAATTTTTGGGGAATCTTCACTCTCTTCAGTAATGACGTCAACAATATTTAAATCAAAACTACCCAGGATTTTCATAAGCATTTCTTTAAAGCTGGAATCGCGGTGACATAATTCGACAGTTGAAGAGGGATTTCGCTCATTCCAGAAGACTAAATCATGCTTAAACCAATCATAAACCTTTGATATATCAGTGAGAGCAGATTGTGCACCCATACTTTCCAGCTTATCCCTATTCATATATCCCAACAGCAGACTGCCATCAGGAACCAGCTTGACAAGCTCTTTATATCCCTGTGGAATCTTGATTTCATGATTAAAAACATTAGCATTCCAGGCTTTTCCTGAACGATGAAATATCTTTTTAGGTCGGTTTTTTGGAAACTCGTATAACCATTCTTCATGAACAGCTTTTTTATCTGCAACAAAGCCATATTTATAGAGCTTTTGGTCGATAAATATCTCATATTCCAGCTCTGAAGCTTGAATAGCTTTCTCGCTATCCAATTTATAAGGACTTGCCCCAGCAACTGCATCCTTATCACCCGAGACAGAATTGAGCACTAAACTTTTACCATACCCGAGAGCTTTAACCAGATTCGATTTCCCAGAAGCGTTAGCTCCATAAATTACCGCACTTTTAACCAGCTTTTCATTGCTATTAAAATCCAAAGCAATGAGATTGTCAGGGAAAAACTTATCCTTGTTTGCGATCATTTCAAAAATCTGCTTGCTTTTAAAGGACAGAAAATTTTCTACTGCAAAACTTCTTAACATCTTTTCATCCTTAATTATCTTAATAACCTATATATTAAGTCAAAATATGTAAAATATCAACATAAAAATAGAAATAAATACAATATTAATGAAAATATATCTCATACACCCTCCTGGTACACCATTAGCTTAACGGAAAGTCTCAGCCTTTCTGCTATAATACCAAAAAAAGCCCAAGCCATAGGAGCATAGGAGGAATAAATGATTTGTCCGTGTAAGTCAACGAGGCTGTTGCAGTTGGATGCTCTGGATTCTCCTCGCCCTATGTACATGACCCATGATAGTGTCAGGAAGTGTTTTTTTATTGAAGGTTCAAAACCTAATGTGCTATGTTACTGATTTTTGGTATAATTGAAATAAAGATATTGCTATGTGCTAAGGAGTGAATGGATGAAATCCATAAAATATACTTTTTGGAAAGACGATGAGTACTATATAGGTTTCATAAATGATTATCCAGATTACATGACTCAGGCTCTTACTAAAGAGGAACTAATCATTAGTCTTAAGTCCCTTCTTTGTGATATTGAATCGAACGAAATACCCTATATCAGGAAAGTAGAAGATTTGATTCTAGCTTAATGAAAAGATCCTTGCTAATAAAAAAGCTCAGAGAGAAAGGCTGTTGCCTTTCAAGACATGGTAGTTCCCATGACTGGTTCACAAACACAAAAACTAGACAGTCGCAACCAGTCCCAAGACATAATGAAATTAACGAGAATCTTGCAAGATTTATAATAAAAAAGCTGAGTTAAATTATTTTGGCAATACCCTGGTGCACTTGTTGGAAGATCATTATATCCTTGAGTTTTATGAGTAATTGAGTAAAAAAAGAGACGCCAAAGATAAACCCTGGCGTCGGTCCGAAGATGCTATCTTCGGAGAGGCTAACAAAGATATAACCAACATAGAGCAAATGTCAAAAAATAACCCCCCTGGGGATCAATCCATAGATTGTTAGTAAATTTCCCTTCGACTCAGATTTCCACGGATTTCCAAGTTGTCATGTATAGGCAAATCTCTTAAAAACGTGGGAGATAGCTTTTTATAAATCAAAAAAATGCGAAATCTCACAAAAAAAGTTTTAAACATTCTGCTTTTCGAGCTGTCCATCAAGCATATTCTTTACAGCTTCCCTCATCATGCTTGACACTTCCTCAATTGAGTAGCCTTTTTTGCTATTCAATCTGCCTTCCTCAGCAGAAATCAGGCTTTCTCTAAGATGCAGCATACTTTCACGTCGGGCAGATGCTTCAATGTCCATCGCTGCCAGGTACTCTTCTGCGTTTTTTAAGTTATACATACCGCTTCTCCTATTTACTCCCCCCAACCTAACTACTCCAAAAACCTCATCTCAACTGAAAGATCCACGGGAAAACAAAGACCATAAATGCAGTCCAGAAAAGGTAAATCATCAGATACCAGCTAAGCCACTTAGCGCTGGCAAAACCTTCCCCTTTTTGCAACAAAAAGCGAAACTCGTGATACGCTATCCCAGCAATATTTACAAGCATCACAAGATTCAGACCAATCATCGCCATACGGTTGGGAGTAATCCCCTCCGTCCATTGACGAAAGATTACAGCAATCAAAGCATACAAACCAAGACCAAAGGTACCCACAAACATTGCAAACAATAAATAGTCCAAAACATTTCGAAGAGCCTTCTGGGGGCGATAAAGAATTACATAAGCTCCCATGGTCAATACTATCAGGATGGTAACATTGATCAGCACAAGAAATTCTCTATCTTCCAAAGGGTTTTGATAGCCAATCAAAGCTAAAATCAATATGGCCCAAATCAACACCAGCATAATAGGTGTAAAGATTTTGGCTAAAAGATGCAGCAAGGAGGCCTTCTTTTGCATATCAAGACTAAGAGAGGCTCCTCCTATGATCCCGCCAATGCCTGCAAGATAAAACAAATCCCCCAAAACATCGTAAAATTCAATTTGAAAGAAAGTTTGAAACAGAATCATAGAAATCCCAATCATGAAAATGCCCACTAAAAAAATCAAACCACTGTTGATCAGCAATTCCCCGTTAAATTTGATGAATTCAATTCGTTCTTCCAGGTTTCGATACGCCTTGCCCAGATATGCAAGAGCTCCCACAAACCAATAAAGCAAAACCATATGAATACAAGCAATCACCAGGGAGTCAGAAAAATCATTCAACTTACCTTTCATGACATAATTGGGCAAAAGATTGATGTATAAAGCAAATACTGCGATCAAAACCAATAGAAACAAGATAAACTTCCAATGGCGTTTAAATTCAAAAGCATACACCAGGGCTACAAAAGGCAAGAAAAACAGACCCATGTTGCGCAAAAAGTATAAATCGGTATTAAAATTTTTGAAAAGACGTTCCAGTCCAAGGGGAAGCTTGAATAAGCCATAACTCAAAGCAATGAAGATGAACACTTCGATGAGTCTTATAATATTTACTTGAAATTTTCTTTTCGTAATGGGGTTTTGAGCAGAGGCAAAATTCAATCGTTCTTTCCAACATTGCAGGGCAATTGCTTGGGGATATTCCTCCAGGAGCTCATCAAGAGCAAGCGTGAAACTATCAGCATCTTCGTGGTATAGTAGCTCCAGAGAAAGCGGATCATTGATTGCTAAAACCATTCTTTCCTTCATGGTCTTCTCCCTTATCATCATCTACTATCATATGAGTTATTTCCAATCAAGGGAATTATACTTTTTTAGAAATTGGAATCAATTATAATACTTCTATGGATAGCAAAAAAGTACATCATATCATTAGAGATTATGTAGAAAGTGATTTGGCTGTAATTTTGTCCAAACATAGAGAAATGTATGACCAGTTCTATCATTTTCGACCCGTCTTCATGAGCTATGTAGAAAAATACCTCATGGAATTTCATCACCATCATCACCCAGGAAAAGAAAATCTTTGGATAGCAGAAGACTTCCGACAGCAGTTTTTGGGCACTATAGCCATAGTTCAAGCAGGTGAAGATCTTGCTCAACTTCGCTGGTTTCTGGTAGATCCCCTTGCCCAGGGAAAAGGTGTTGGTCGTTCCTTGATGAAGCATGCGATAAAATTCTGCAAAGACCACCATTATCGTCACATCTTTTTATGGACTGCCCATCTGTTGCATACAGCGCGATACCTTTATGAATCTTTTTCCTTTGTATGCACTGAGCGCAAAGAAAACAGCGAATGGTCTGATGAGCTGATTCTTGAAGAACGCTATGATCTCGACCTCAAGATGCCTACCTTTCTGCTATAATATCAAGAAAAAGCCCAAGCCATACGAGCATACCCTTGCCCTTTGCCAAAACTGTGGCCACAAGTGGCGGGTTTGATACTAAATCCTATTCCACTTCCCGCTTCAATATCAAATTCATTCTCATGTATTCATACTTTTTCATGCTTATCCTCCAAGAAAATGCAAGCAAAATAAAAAACCAGCCACTCCTATTTTACAAAAAAAAGCAAAATACTTTACAAAGGGACGCTGTTTGGCACTATGCTTTGCTATAATGCTCAGAAATATTAAATCTGGAGGCATGAAATGCGTGAAGCAGTGTTGGTGATAGGCTTGATTTTACTCTTAGCCATAGGGCTTCAAAGTTGTTTCGTAGCCACGGGCGAAGCTCTCCTCGGTGGCTTGGGCGGAGGAGAAGCAGTCGGTGGTGGGGGAGCGATAGGCTTGCTTGTAGCCCTTCTGTTTGGGATAGCTGCTGCATTTGCACTAGGAAAGCCAGCAGTTTCCGTCGTAATATTTGTGTTGGCTTCCCTATTAGCTTTCATGGCAGGCTCCACAGGATTTTCAGATATGAAAGTATGGGGAGTGTTTGCTTTAGTGCTCGCTCTTCTTTCCTTTTTCAGCATCCCCAACGCTAAGAGCAAACTTAAAAATGTAGCCAGGAAATGGTGGTTTTGGCTGATAGTAGCTTTAGTGGTCTTGATATCGCTATCAACTTGTTTGGATAGCACCGACCAACCCACTCAAAAGAAAGAGCAAGCCCCAGTTTCAAGCAAAAAAACAGACTCAAAAACAGATCAGTTTGTGATACAAATTGGCTCAAATAATATCCAGGTAAACGACATGGAGCTCACCCTGGAGGCACCTGTAAGAGAAATCGACTGGCATTCCTACATACCTTTACGATTTTTCCTCGATTGGTTTGAAGCAGAAGAGGTAACATACGATAGAGCCACCGAAACCGTTACCTTTAAGCTCAACCGATGCAAAGAGATCAACCCAGCAGTAATTGAAAAATATCATGGGCAGAAAAAGCTTTCAGGAACCGATCCATCCAAAGAAGTTGAAGCTCAAACACCACCAAAAAACTCAAGAAAAAACCCAGCAAAACTCAATGAAGCTTTCATTGTAAGTATTGACGACTGGATGGATGGCAAAGTCAGGTATGAAATTGAAATGCTTGAATTGATTACTGGAGCAAAAGCCTGGGAAATGGTCAGTCAGGGCAATCAATTTAATGATGAACCCCCGGCAGGAAGAGAGTATGTCCTTGCCAAATTTCGAATAGCCATACTCGATACTCAGGAAGATAAGCCCTATTCCTTTCATAATGCTAAATTCACTGCAGTATCAGGTGCAGGGGTCGAATATACTGGGTTTTTAGTTGTTTCAGGATTAGCACCCGATCTGAGTGCAGACTTGTATGAAGGCGCAGAACACATTGGATGGACTTATTTTCTCGTTGACGTCAACGATCATCCTTTGGCTGTTCTGAACAGAAGCCAATCATCTGAAATATGGTTTGACCTACGAGCCAAATAATAATGAAGGTACGATATGAACTTCTCAAAATCCAATCCTTGCCATTGGCCAAAACTGTGGTCATAAGTGGCGGGTGTAAAATTCATGCTTGTATTAAAAAGTAAATCACTAATAATATGAACATGTTTATGCAAAATATTTTCAAATTAAAAATGAGCAATTTAATGGAACTACAAAGTAAAGAGAGATTTTTACTAACTGTTCAGATTCTGGCTATTGATTGCTTCCTTAATAATTCTATCAAAAGAATATTCTGTGCATGAAACCTCCTAATAAAGATAAACCTCACTTTCATGATCATAGGAAAAGGCTAAGAGATAGATTCCAAAAAAAAGGTATTGATAGTCTACAACCATATGAAATTATCGAACTATTTCTGACATTTGTCATTCCACAAAAAGATGTTAAGCCAATGGCCAAGGAAGCCATAATGAAATTTAAGACTATTCAAGGATTCTTTGATGCTGATGAAGTCGAATTAAGCAAACTACCTTATTTTAAAGATAAAGCTTGTACATTAGTTAAGTTTATCAAAGAGATATCCCTGCTTTACCAAAAACAGAAAATTGAGGATGCTCCTATTTCGCAAGCTAGACACGAATTGATAGAGTATTGCTCAAGAAAGATTGGTTTTAGCCAAAACGAGGAGTTCTGGGTCATACCCCTAGATAGCAAACTAGCCCTGATAAAAGATAAAGAAGAGCTTATATCCAAAGGGCTTATTATAATGCCCCCCAAAAACTGGAGTGAAATTTAAGGTGATAATTTTTTAAAAAAGCACTATAATGAATAGAAAAGAACAAATGATTACTTACAGGGGGATAGAGAGATGAGCGCTAAAAGCCATCGCAAAGTATATGATGGAGCTTTTAAGACTCGAGTAGTGCTGGAG
>Ga0208462_1001719_pt1 | contig 13789 bp, 12 predicted proteins | sample AD_SCU001_MetaG_FD_184452 | JGI IMG/M metagenome (GOLD analysis project Ga0208462, IMG submission 184452) | Active sludge microbial communities of municipal wastewater-treating anaerobic digesters from China - AD_SCU001_MetaG (SPAdes) (version 2) | ecosystem: Engineered > Bioreactor > Anaerobic...
TCTTCCTTAGGCCTATATCTAGTTTCAATTTGCCTTCTCTCATTATGGATTTCTGCAGCGCGTCCCTTATCTCTTTCTTGAAGTATCCGTCTCTCGGAAAGATCGGGGTAGCGCCGCTCCCGAGACGTGAACTCATAATTTGCCTGATCTTCTCACTGAAATCCTTAACAACGAAAGGGTACGTAGGATCGAAAGAGTTGAAAGGAAGGGGCCACCCGGCAGAGATAATCAGAACTCGTTGAGCGGGTATATAAAATACTTTGGCCTCACTGTCAGCTTTACCTGATCTCTTCACGTGAGTTTCGATCTGAAACTTTCTTCCGTTAAGTCCAATGTAGCTCTGAGAATTCCATATCGCCTGCATCCCTTCGCCAAAATAGACTGGCAAGAAACTCTCGAGCTCATTCTTCCAATCAAAGCCAAACTTCTTCAATTCTCTGACTATGTCGGCGTGATCAACGCAGAACTTGAACAACTGAAGAAAGATGCTTTTACCCGTTGCTTGTGGCCCGACGAGAACGGTCAGGTCACCGGCCGAAATGTCTGCTTTTTTTATCGGCCCGATATTCTCAAGAACGACTCTCACGGAGAACCCTCCCTTCTTCCTGTGCTGCTTAGGCTATACAAGAACAATTATATCAATTTCCGCATGAATTCCTGAATCTTCAACCAAACCACACAAAGTAAGGCCTTTCCTTCAATAAAATAGGGACTCTATTATTTTCATTTCGGAAACGTTGTTCTACGTTCCAGTGTGCCAAGAAGGCGAAGAAGGGAACTTCAAGCCATGCTTAATTGAAGATGAGGGAGGGCCCCTCGAAGCCGTCATGCAGGTGGAGGTTTCAAACCGCCGTAAGCTGCTGTGGTAAAGAGCCATGGTAGTGGAAAGACAAAATAGGGACTCCATTTTCTCAAGAGCGGTTCCTCCTTCCTGCGCTTCGCGTCCACGTTCTCTTTCCTAGAACCGGGTCTAGGGTCTGGAAAGGGCGAGATCCCGTGCAGTTGCATCACGGGATGACATAATGAGGGGGTTCGAAGGTATATAGGGACTCCATTTTTGCGAACAAGAGCAGTTCCTCGTTCCGACTCATTGCTTCCATGTTCTTGGTTCTTACGCCGCGGAGAAGAGCTGGCATTTACGATTGTGTAGGTAATTATGTAGGTCTTATTGTACAATATGCTTGTACAGGAGGTGGTTTTATGAAGTACATAGCGACTCGAGACCTGAGAAGCAATCCCTCAGCGGTCTGGGAAACGCTTGATGAAGGATCGGAGGTTATCGTTACGGTTAACGGGAAGCCTAAAGCAATAATGATAAGGGCAGACGAGGATCTCGAATTTCTCATAAAGGCTATTTCCCGAGCAAAAGCTGAACTCGCGGTCGAAAGAATGCGACTCCAGTCTTTGAATAACGGTCTTGATAGTCTTTCTTCAGAGGAGATTGAGAGAGAGATCTCTGAAAGCAGAAAAGCGGACAGATGAAGATAGTAGTAGACACAAACGTCCTTGTCGCGGCTCTAATAAATCCTTACGGAAGTCCCGCAGGTGTTCTCAATTGTATTCTCTCAAATCGTGTTTGTCCCTGTTTCGATGCAAGAATTATCGATGAATACGAGAGGGTTCTTCAAAGACCGAGATTTGGATTCAGGAGCGACGATATAAGGGGGCTTCTGGATTTCTTTGTTAAGGTCGGTTTTCTTGTGACTTCCGAACCTGTCTCTTTGGAGCTTCCAGATCTATCGGATTTGCCTTTTGTTGAAGTCTCCAGAGCCACTAACAGTCCGATCATTACAGGGAATGCTAAACACTTTCCCGCTGATTTCGTAACTGTCCTGAGTCCCGCGGCGTTGCTTGAGATAGTTCATAGAAGGGCGTGAAGAGCTGTCTTTGAAAGCCGAAGAGCGGTTGCTTGTTCAGGACATGATAGACGCGAAAAACGGTAGCGGCGAAAATCGGGTACAGACGTGAGGTGAATCGTCAGTCCCCATTTTCACCCGATTGGAAGCGTGATGATGCAATTCTTTCCAGTAAACGCTCCAGCATATAGTTCTGAAGGACAATTTGAGCAGATATATTCTTGCTTTTTGCCACGTTCTTAATGATCGCTTTCAGCTGCATAGAGTTCTTCAAAGCAATACCTCCAGATAGGCGCGAAGCTTCTTTTCTACCCTCATGAGCTTCGCATACTTTGAAATCATGGGAATATCTCTACTGGGCAGTTTTGTATATCTTTTGAACGCTTCGCTTATGATCTGGATATCTGTATTACTACGCCCTTTTAGAGTATCGCACAGTGTTCTCTCTGCGTTGTAGACCCTTACCTCGTTGCCATTAGGGGTTCTTTTCGTTGTTATACCAAGTTCGTACAACCCGTCTATAACACGGTAGTATTCAACATTTTCTGTCTTTAGATTTGAGGTATTATAACCGATCGGAAATGTCATTGAATACTTGATTGGAGTTCGATCTGTCAAATCAAGCAAGAATAGAGCTGTTCCATGAGAAAATATGCCCCTCCTATACCGGTTCTGAAGATTGAACATCTCATCGTCAAGGATTGTTGGAATTATATAAACGCCGCGTTCTGATCTTTCGAGAAAACCTTTATCTACTAGGACTCTCAAATACTGACGATTTATCCCCGCTGTTGTGACTTGTCTCGATGTGACTATACCGTTGTTTTTGCGTGCGATGTCTAGAATCCTTTCAGCATAAGACATGTATCACCTCTCGCAAAAAAAGAAAATCATGTGCGCATACAATTGCATCGTTTGTGTGCATGACTGTCAATCACATCATGAATAAAGGCGGACTCCTTTGTAGATGACAGTCTTCCTCCCTGTTTTTCTTCATTACCGTCATGCCGGACCCCAGATCCGGCATCTCCGCCCTTAGAGAGCGAAATGAGGTTTGCCAGGTTTCAAATGATAAAATTGATATGGTGAAGTGTATGGCCCTGAAGTTGAGGACTACGTGTTTCTGGGATGTGGATTTTAGAAAACTGGACAGAGAGAAGGACAAGTTCTTCATTATCTCCAGGGTTCTGGAATACGGGACGATGGAGGATGTTGTCAATCTTCTTTCTGAATACGATTCGGCCGAGATTGCGCAGGTTGTTAGAAGAAGCAGAATAATCAGCAGGGCAACTGCGAATTTCTGGGGCCTTATTCTGAACATTCCTAGATCGGAGATAATAAGATGCTTGGAACCGGCGGACAATCACAAACGCTGAAGCTTTTGAATACTCTTGAAAGTAAACTCCCCGATTTTTATCTTGCAGAAGGCACAGCACTGGCGATGTACTATGAACACCGTGTGAGCTATGATCTGGATTTCTTTACGTTAGTTGGACCTTTCAGTAAGTATAGATCGCTGAATGTGGCATCAATAAACGACCTCGCCGCTATGAAATTGAGTGCTATCGCCGCGAGAGCAGAGAAGAAGGATTATTTCGATCTCGCCGAGATCGTCAAGAGAGAAACTGTCGAGACAGTTCTTCGAGCTTTTGTCGCAAAGTATGGTAGAGATGTTGATCTGTACCATATAATAAGGGCTGTCACCTTTTTTAAGGATGTGGAAAACTCTCCCGATCCATTAGAAGCAGTCTTAACCTGGAAAGAAGTCAAAGATTGCTTAGAAGCGAAAAGTAAGGAACTCCTCGACGCCGCAAAGATATTGGTTAGACATGATCCAGATTAGGAGCCGTTCTCTGTCATCCGTCCACCATCATCCGCTATGGACATAAAGCGTGAAGAAAGTAGTGGATCCCCGATCGGGGTCCGGAATGACAGTATAGGTACACTACGGGATGACACGCGAAAAACGGGACAGACATGAAGAGATTTGTCAGTCCCTATTTTCGCAGGGCAGTCTCTCCCTTCAGGTCATCCTGGCAATCTCTTAGCCAGGAACCCGATCCGGTATCTTTACCATCATCTGAAAGCGTCTTTTAGATAGAGAAGGACTTCTATACTGTAGGCTGATGGCTGAGGAAAGATATTTTCCATACTAATCATAGATTAATACTAGAGTCGGTGAGCCTACTCGAAAAGGAATCGAACCAGTTCTTTTTTTGTTATATCAAAATGGTCTGCGATTTCCAGTAGTACAACATTAAGCGTACCTGGCTTCAGTGGTTTGTGCAGAGGGATGGTTATGTGGTGTTCGCCCTTCTGTTTTGTGGTTAGTCTTACGTGGCTTCCGCTTTGTCGAGTGATTTCGTAACCCAACTTGGAGAGAACTCTGGCAAGCTCTTCTCCGCTTAGGGATCTCGGGAGTCTCAAAGCGCAATTACCTCTTCCTTTACGAAGTGCAATCTGATTATTCTAGGGAGTTCACTCTCATCAAAATGACATCTCACTGCATCGCGAATGTTCTCCTTCAGCTCCTGCAAAGTCTCCGCCTCAGTAATTATGGAATGTCCTAGAGCCCGAGCGAAGAATCCGGAAACAGGATCCTCTTCAATCAGAAAGATTATTTCAGTTTTCACATTCAACCTCCGTTCTAACTCTGCGGGAAATCGCTGTTTTTCTCAAGCGATCACTGCAAAACAGGGTTAAGTCTCCGATATTTGCGTGAACCAGCGTCTTTCTCAGTGACTTTCTAGGCATTCGAAAGAATTATACCATCGAAGACCGAGAAGGAAGAACGTTAAGAGCCGTCCTTCGTAAGTCATCCAGGAGCGTGGACCCATCCTTGGAGAGCAGAAGATTATCGAGAGCATGAGATGAGGAGAGAGACGTGAAAATCGGGTACAGACGTGAGGTGAATCGTCAGTCCCCATTTTCACGAGAAGAGGAGAGAGGAAGAGAGAGAGAAGAGAGATATGTGAGAATTCTCGTCTTCTCGTGAGCGAAGCGAGCGTCTTGATCTTTCTCATAACTCTCCATGCTCCACTCTCAACGGTTCTCAAGAGAACTCTCGATGCTCTTTCCCGGCTCTTACCAACTCTACAAACACAGTGGTCATTTCCAGCTTGGGTCATCAGGCTCCCAGTGCGAGGCGAAGATCTCATCTCTCTGTAAGGCTTCAAGTACAGGGATTCTTTCTTCTATATGGAGTTATTCCCTTTTCTTTTGACTTATTTCTTCCCCAGCCTATTTATTGGGTACGGTCTTCAAACAGCTTTTTCAGATAAGTGGTTACCTTCCCGTCATAATCGGGATAAGTATATCCCAGCATCTGCGCCACATATCCGGCAGTTTCCCTGAACAGTTCTTGACAGGCGAAGAGAGCTTGCCACATCTCTTCACAACTACTATTCCGGTAAGTAGCCAGTAGTAGATCCCACAAATCTATGGAGAGATATTTGTCCAGATATTTATAGGATTTACCGACGCTCAACGAAAACCCGTTCTCGAGCCCGACTTTCCAAGCAAGCATCCGCAGAAGATTGGGCCGCACGTAGAGGTTCAGATGCTCCGCGGCATATAGAATTTCATTACGGCATAAGCCTTTGGCCACATAAGTTGATACCCACCAAAACTCGTTGCAGCTGTCATCAAAAAACTCCGGTGTGGGTCTTTTGACATGGTAGTCGCGATCGGTGGGGATCGGAGGAGTAGCGACCCGTCCGTCTTTATCTAAAAGAACGGTCAGGAGCTTGTCGCTGGATAAGTACAAATTAAGTTCGTCAAGAGGGATTAGCTTTAAGTCAATCCGGTTTCCATCGGTAAAAAGCATTAAATATGAAAACCAGTTACCGAGCTGCGGAGGGAACAAGGACATCGCTTCCGGCTTTTGCATGATAATCCGTTCGCCGAAATAGTCAAGCCAGGCATCATCCTTTTTAAAAGACTCCAGATCCGTGACAAGATATGATGATATATCATAGTCCTGAAACCGGTCTTTCGGGGCATTTATGTTTGTCCGGGAGCCTTCCATCCCTACCACCCGGACTCGTTGATCGTTTTTAGCGAAGTTCAAAATCAGTTCCATCATCTCTGCTTCCGTGCGTATGCTCATCATCTCCTCCCAATATTCAATTATTAGTCTTCTTTTCCGGCTGCAATCAAGAGCATCATCGGGCGGCGTAGCTCATCCTTCATTCCTGGCTCATTCAGGAGATCAGCGGCGGGCCGATTAGTAAATAGGGACGCCATTATTCACATTTCTATCGCACAAACCTCGTTCGGCATGTTTAGTATACCTTCTATCGCAACTGGCCTGCGAAAAACAGGGACAGACTCCGAAAAAGCGAGAAGAGGAGAGAGAGGGAGAGACGTGAAAATCGGGTACAGACGTGAGGTGAATCGTCAGTCCCCATTTTCACCTCAAGAGATTTGGATCGTGCGAAAAACGGGACCTTATAATATTAATGTCGTTCTTGGTTAAGGAGCGGAAGAGCGGTTCCTCGTTGTTGTTTGCTAGAATAAGATAGGCAGGGGATTCAAAACCAGTATATGCAATGAAGTGCAAATAAAACTCTGTGAAATACTTTTGGGAGGTGTCGTTATGAAAAAAGCAGTTTTCGTGTTACTGGTAGTGGTCTTTCTTGCAGGTTGCATTATTGCAAATCATGAAATAGCCGAGATTATCCCATTCTTTGACGGTTACGTTCAAGAGAATATGGAGCTATGGAATATTCCTGGCATGGCAGTTGGAATAGTTAAAGATGGAGAACTCGTTTTCAGCAAAGGTTATGGAGTAAAGGATGTTGAAACAAGGGAACCAGTTACACCTGAAACGATCTTTCAAATAGGCTCGACTTCAAAGGCCTTTACTTCCTTTTTGCTGGCACAGCTGATAGATAGAGGAGAAGTAAACTGGAAAGACAGGGTTGTGGATCACTTTCCTGAATTCCGGATGTACGATCCCTGGGTAACATCAAATTTCCTGATCGAAGATCTTATGGCACAACATTCGGGATTGCCTCCATATTCGGGCGATTTCATGGCTTTTCTAAATTATTCGAGAGATGAGATTATCCAGAAGATGCGGTTTATACTTCCAGCCAATACCTTCAGAACAGACTTTGCATACCAGAACAATCTGTTTCTGGTGGCTGGAAAAATCATCGAAAACCACTCAGGCCTAACCTGGGAAGAGAATATTGAGAAAGAGATCTTTGCTGCCCTGGGAATGGATGAAAGTTCCGATACACTTGAGGGATACTTTGAAACCGGTAATTACGCAACGACTTATAGTAGGTATAATGAGGAACTGACAAGAATTGAATTCGACGGAAACTCTTTCAAATTCGCGTATATTTATGGTCCGGCAGGCGGGATAAATTCCAATATTGTGGATATGTCAAAGTGGCTCTCTCTCCAGATGAACAAAGGGGTTTTTGGCGATGAGGTTCTTCTATCTCGGGTTCAGTATGATTTCTTGCATAGACCCGCGACTTTCGCGGGAAGCAGTGACTCGAGAATGCTGTTTTACTGTCAGGGCTGGATTTATGAACAGCGAAGAGATTACAGAGTATTCTGGCATAACGGAGAAACAATTGGTTGTAAAACGATGGTAGCTTACTTGCCGGATGATGATCTTGGAATTGTAGTCTTGAGCAACCTGGCCGGAACCAATCTGCCTGAGCTGCTCGCATATGTGCTTTTCGATCTCTACAAGGAAGTCGAATTCATAGATTATTCCGGAGAATATATGCGAACGCAAATTGATAATTTGAAGACAGTTCCTGAAGAACCCGAGATTACGTTCAGCGATCCTCTGCCTCTTGAAAACTACGTGGGAATCTACTATAACGATTTCTTCGAAAAGGTCGCTGTATCTGTTAAGGAAGGTCATCTGACAATGGAACTCATCGGCAGAGATATCACTTTTGATCTGGAGTTTTTTAATAGAGATTCCTTCGTGATTACCAACTCCGATCTTTTCGAAATGAACGGAACAGTCGCAGCTTTTTCAATTGATAAAACAGGAGTCGCCGAATCCCTTACGTTAAGGAGCGAAATGATCTCTAAAGGTCTGGAGACACTCTATAGAATAGAATAGTCTTTAGTCAGGAGCAGAGACCATCTTTGGACAAATAGGGACTCTATTTTTGGTGAGAAAACCCGTCCTTGGTCCTTCGTTGGTTAAAGAGCGCGAGAAGAGGAGAGAGGGACTGAAGAGAGAGGGAAAATAGGGACAGACTCCGAAAGAGTGAGAAGAGGAGAGAGGAAGAGAGGGCGAGACGCGAGCAGCGGGTTTCGGGTCTAGGGTATCGCAAGCGCGAAAAATGGGACAGACGTGAGGAGAATCGTCAGTCCCTATTTTCGCTCTCGTCTTCTCGTGAGCGAAGCGAACTCTGGACGCTCTTTCTCGGCTCTTACCACCAACCCACAACGCACAACCCACAACGGTTCTTAGTAGGTACACTACGGGATGACCCTGAATAGGCCCATTTCAGGGCAGGCTCCACGGGCGCATTACGGAATGACAATGTAGAAAAAAAGGGACTGTCTTTCTTGTTCTATTGACTTTTTACCTCATATCTTCCGAAGCGGTTGAATTATTAGAGAGTATGCTAAAATGGTTCTGAGGTCAGAACTAGTTCTGACCTCAGAACTGGAGGTGATAATATATGTTGCTCGATCCAAAACCAAAGAGCAAAGGAGCCGATCTTTTCTCAAGAGGCGAAGAACTCGGAGAGCTCCTGTCTTCGTTGAGAGACAATCCGATCACAGTGATCACAGGTATAAGGAGAGTCGGGAAGTCTTCTTTAATGAGGGTTGCCATTGCAGAAACTGAGCAAGATTCAATAATGATAGACATCAGAAGGGTATACTCGGATTCTTCCGGTTCAATAGGCAGGGTCGATCTTTCGTATGCTATACAGGGAGAGCTCGAGAAGAAACTCAAAAAAGAGAGAATTAAAGCTCTGTTGAGCAAGGTAAAGGGAGTTTCTTTTATGGGGAACTCTGTAACCTTCGATTGGAATGATGTTACTCTGAGTTCGATTCTGGAGAAGTTGAACGATCATTCAAAGCCGTTTATTATCGCCTTCGATGAGGCTCAGTATCTTCGATATTATGGAAGCAGAGGCGGGAAGAGCATACAGAACCTAATTGCCTGGTCTTACGATAATCTCCCAAACATAAGGTTTCTGCTCACAGGTTCGGAAGTCGGTCTACTTCATGACTTCATTGGAACGGACGATTATGAAAGTCCGCTGCACGGGAGGTATATATACGAAATAGTTCTCAAGCCTTTCTCAAAAGATATTTCTATAGAGTTTTTGAAAACCGCGTTCGCAGAGAGTGACATGCAAATCCCGCTTGAAGAAATAACCGCGGCGCAGAACCTTCTTGACGGGATAGCGGGACATCTTGTACAGTACGGTCTTAATCGACTCAGAAGAAGCCACGATGAAGCTCTTTCTGAAACCTTTCGGACAGCCAGGATGCTTTTTATCAATGAGTTCAAAGAGCTTGAGAAGCGAAGTCCAAGATACAGAAGGGTACTAGAGTTTATTGCATTTGGCGCCACTAGCTTCACGGCGATACTCCGGTCTTTTCAAGTCAGCGGTGATTCCGCTTCTAAATCTAGAGTTGCAGATGCTCTGCGAATACTGGAGAGATCCAGCTGGATAAATAAAGAGCAAGGGAAATATTCGATCATTGACTGTGTGCTTGCAGAGTTGATAAGAAACGGCGGGTTTTAAAAGAAAAACAGTAGTAAGTTAGGGATAGTAAACTAAGAAGAAGGGGTGAATAAGAGTGAAGAAAGAGAAAGGAAAGAATTATGAACCTGAGTTCAAATTGATGTCGACAGTCGACAGGGCTACTCACCAACACAACGGGATGACAGGATAAGCGAAAAGGCTCTCCGACACTCGGTACTTCAGATTTCTCTTCTCTCCTCCGTCTCGCCCTCTCTCTTCATCTCGTGTTTTTGATGCTTTTCTCGCTCTTCCAACCTCTCGCCTCAGGTTCTCCAAGGACGGATTTTCAGCTTTTCTCGGAGAACTGTGAACGGCTGTCTCTTCTGTTCTTCTGAAACAGTCATGGAGTGTGATATGATCACTAAAATGCATTAAAATTATCGGCTTTGGTGACGGTTTTGACCATTCATAGATTTCGTCTGATTCTCTGATCAGCAAGGCTTGTGAAAAGAATTGAGCGAATCGAACGCAACTAAGGAGTGATGGCTATGAAGAGGGTACTAGCTGCCAGGAATGTAAAGAACTTATTGATTTTGACCCTGATTATGGTTTTCTTTGCTTCCGGATGCATGCTTTTTCCACCGGTAGATGATGATTTCTCAAAGTATTTGAGGCCTGGTGAGGTGATCAAAGGTGAAGACGGAGTAAGTGTCGGTGCTCCAGATGGAGTTCTTGACAAGTTGCTGAGGATATACATAGAGTCTGTGGAAGATCCTACTACAGAAGTCCCTTTGCCGGACGCTCTTCAAGAAGCCAGTCTTATAGGCAAATTCTACAGTGTCGGCTCAGAAAAGGATTTCTCCGTTCGAGAGGGAGAGTTTCTCATACTCGGATTACCTGTTCCTGATGGTGTTTCAACAGACGATCTAGCGATTCTCGTCCTATCCCGTCCAGGGTCAGTTGTTTCGGCGTTTCCGGAAGAAGAGGATTCGTCGATTAGATGGAACCCGCTGAGAGGAGTTTACGATGAAGAAAGCGGTCTCTTCGGGACAATCATTCCCTTTGTTGGTGCTGAGCCTGAAATATACGTCCTTGCGAAAAGTATCGGATACAATGAAGTAGAAGTCGCGGAGGTCGAATTTGAAGGAGCTTCAATTTTCGATATCAAGGGTTTCTACCTGAGCTGTATCGGCTTCTCCGATGGCGAGTGCATACAGGCGCATATAGATATGACAAGAGCAGCGCTGGAGGATGCACTTGAGACATATGTCAACACAATCGGATTCTCAAAGCCCAATCTAAGGGTCGCTGTAATGGGGATTTCTTTCTCTCCCCCAAGCTTTGTTCCCATTCTGAAATACGAATACGAGCTTCGCAAAGGTACCGTAAACGGAGCCTATGTTCCAAGCCAGCGGATAGCATATACTCGTTACCCGGGATTACCCGCTGAGCCAGACCCAATCATTACTCGTCACGAGTTCTTTCATTCGATACAGTTCGCTTATCCTGCACTACAGAATGACTGGACAGACAGAACGGCTGTGTGGGGAGTCTTTGAAGGGACCGCTGTAGCCGCCGAACTGCACATGAACAGTCTTGAGCGCAGCAATACCAATTATAATGGCCGAGAACCATTGTCAATAAATTCAAACCTGTTTTCGCGAACTCTTCCCTGGATGGCGGATGCAGATGCATATAGAACACAAGACTTCTGGGTTTATGCAGGCCTGAAAATGAACGCTTCGAATCAGAACATTGGATATGTCAAAGCTCTCTTCGAACTGGGAAGTCTCAGATCTGACATAGATCAGATGTTCCAGAGCGAAGGGACTTTCAGTTCATTGAGTGACGCTTACTGGCAATGGGTTAAAAATCAGAGTTTCGAGAAGAGTGTAATACTGGGATTGGATAGCGATGGTATGAGCGTTCCCCACGGGGAGCCTAACGAGTGGTCAGGCCACGGAGACGATCCTGCCACAGTAACAGTGAGCCCAGCATTGCAGGACTGGGACGACATGACAAAAACCTTTTCACTTTCCCCGTTGACTTCAAGGGTTTACAGACTGGTTGTTAGTCCGGCGTTTGTTGATTACATGGCGGAGGCTTCGGTTGAGTCAACGAATGAGAACGTGCAGTTCAAGTTTTATGGAGGCGAGGAGAATATCTTTACCACCAGCTGGGATGACAATGAAGCGGCAAGTTTTATTCCAGACGGTGGAGAGATCACAACACATGTTCTGATATCCAATACAAGTTTTGAAGAACCTAAAGCGTTCGTGACTCTAAGAATAAAGCTTTCACGGGGACCCCTTCTCTCCATAGTGAATGGCCCCTCGGGAACTGTCTATTTGAACGAGGCAGTATTTGAGTGGCAGAGCGAACCCTCGGATAAGATTGTAGTCTATGAGATAAGGAAGGACGAGGGGGTCTGGGAGAGCAACGGATTGAGTACTACCTATAAATGGAGCGACATGACTCCCGGAGATCGAATCTTCGAAGTCAGAGCTCGAGATGATTACGGACTAAAGTCAGAAGTAATTTCATGGCCATTCACCTACGATGAAGGCTTCTTGATGAATGCTATTCTTGCTGATGGGGGAGCGTCTCACACGATAGCACTTAAAGAAGACGGAACAGTATGGGCGTGGGGTAGCAATGAATTCGGACAGCTTGGAAACGGCACTTGGACAGATAGCAATACAGCAGTCCGGGTAGGAGGGAAGCAACCCTTAACGAAAATAATCGCAATAGCGGCAGGATACAATCATTCCGTCGCGCTCAGGAGCGATGGTACTGTCTGGGCATGGGGAAGAAACGGGTCCGGCCAGCTTGGCAATGGAACAAGCATCAACTCAAACATCCCGGTTCAGGTGAAAGCTCCCGACGGGAAATCGTTCCTGGACAGTGTTGTTGCCATAGCTGCAGGTGGAGAACACACGCTGGCCTTAATGAGACAGATCGTTCCAAAGATAGAGATCCTGTTTTCCTGGGGCAACAACAAGTATGGCCAGCTTGGCGACGGTACCTGGAACCATAGCTCATTGCCGGTTCAAGTTGGAGGGAAGCAGGCTCTAAGCGGCATATTATCGATTGCAGCAGGGTATCTTCATTCGGCCGCGGTAATGGATGACGGTACAGTTCGGACCTGGGGAGATAACAACCACGGACAACTCGGAATTGGCGTTTCTGGAGGCCAGAGAAATACGCCCGAAAAGGTAGTTGGACTCGGCGGAAAGGGTGATCTTACAGAAATTGTAGCCGTTGCCGCCGGGGGAGGACACACCATAGTACTTCAAAGAGATCCGAAAACGAACATAAATTCGATTCTTGCCTGGGGTTTAAACGAGTCAGGACAGCTGGGCAATAACACTCAAAACAACAGCAACTTTCCCGTCCAGGTAAAGGGTCCAGGTGGCTTCGATTTTCTCTTGGGAGCAATAGAAATTGCTGCAGGAGACGAGCATTCAAAAGCCTTAACAGATGACCGAATAGTCTATTCATGGGGAGATAATGAGTTCGGTCAGCTTGGAGATGGAAGCTGGACTAGAAGAGAAGCACCGGTTCAGGTAATAAACGGACCTCAGCTTCTCCAAAACGTAGTTACCATTGGAGCGGGAGCATTTCATTCGATGGCGGTGAAGCGTATATGGGAGGGCGGATTAGTGTGGACCTGGGGCCTCAACGAAGATGGTCAGCTCGGCGACGGAACGACTTCGACAAGAAATCAGCCTGTCAGAGTCAAAGAGTTCTAGCTTAATATCTATATCATATCGTCGCGCCAGTTCCTAAAAAAATAGGGACAGACTCCATTTTTTGGTATAATCTGTGTTGAATTAGAATGAGATCCCGGGGATGACGGGATCGAAGCCGGTGCGGGTGAAAATTGGGTACCTTATCATATAAATAAGGAAAAGTCTACTACTCAAGTGACAATCAAGTTGTCAACCACATCCTTAGTGGCAGCTAAAGATAGCTGAGCATCCTGGGAGTATTCAGGATATGGGAAAGTCTCAGAAAATGATGTATCATTTAGCTGAGTAGTTTTTATTCCTTTGGCATTGAGGAACAAGGTTTCATCGTATTCTTTCATCTTTGACAACATGGAGAAAGCGATTTTGAGAAGGATGTTCCCCAGTGCTCTGAGGGCATGACCGTAAGTCTTGCCCTCTTTTCTTTTTCTTCTGTAGTAGTTTCTTGCCCATCCACAAGTCTTAAGAGAAGCGAAAGCTGCCATGTGAATCATGC
>Ga0208462_1001727_pt1 | contig 13726 bp, 15 predicted proteins | sample AD_SCU001_MetaG_FD_184452 | JGI IMG/M metagenome (GOLD analysis project Ga0208462, IMG submission 184452) | Active sludge microbial communities of municipal wastewater-treating anaerobic digesters from China - AD_SCU001_MetaG (SPAdes) (version 2) | ecosystem: Engineered > Bioreactor > Anaerobic...
AAATTCGTCGAATTTTCACCGGTGGTGTCAAACACTTCGATCGTTATTTCAATCGCGTTCTCTGGTGCGGTTGGGGTTTTCTTTGGTCTTTACCCGGCCTGGAAAGCCTCTCAACTCGACCCAATCGAAGCATTCAGATACGAGTGAGCGAACTTCGTTAAAGAGTGTCACCGAGATAGACGCATGAGCAGTCTGCCGGCATGAAATTCTGCAGATGCCTGATCAGTGAGCCCGGGTAGAAGCGGTAATTTTGCAGCTGGTTGATCGGCAGCCAGACAACGCCCGTTTGCATAGCATCAGATCCGACTGCCGCATGTGTGTGCACTGGTTCCTTGAGCCGGCAGGTGAACACAAACTCGATCTGATGAATTGTGTCGTCATATTCAGCCAGTTCATGGTTTGCCGAGATGTATTCACGAACAAAATGCAGATGGCCGACCTCAACGTGCGCCCCGACTTCTTCGAGACATTCTCTGACAACGGCATCGGCAAGCGTTTCGCCGTGGTTCTGTCCGCCGCCGGGCAGAAGAAAGAAATCGCCCAGCAGGTCGCGGTTGCAGGTGCAGAGAACCTGGTTGTTCTCTATGATCAGTGCTTTGGCAGAATTTCTTAGTGGCCGCGTCGGCATGGCAAAAGCTGTCGGCACCGTTTTGGGTTTTATTTCAGTCATGGCTGGCAGCCGAGAGAACCATGTTCCTGTTACTGCCGTGCGCCGCAAAGAAGTGCAGCAGAAACGCAGCAGTTCGCCGACTGATCGACATTTCAAGCGCTTCGTCAGATTTTGCTTCGATAAAAATGCTGTTGCCCTTTTCTTCAAGTTTCAGGTTGTCGCGCCCGCCGATAGCGGCTTTGATGTCGCCGGTTCTGTTTCTCAGCGGCTCTGACATCGCCGCTCTCTGCGAATTGTCAGGAATAAACAGCTGCAGCTTGGCAATTTTACTGGCCGCCAGCAGCCGCAGGTGTTTCATCGCCTGCAGCCAGCCGGGCAATAACTTTTTCCCGATATTTTTCTGCAGGTTTTCGAAGCTTATTTCGGCGGCCATTGCCGGACGGCCGCTGACCATGCGGTCAAATGCCGAAAACTCACCTGCAACCAGGTTCTTGTGATCGTCGATGTTGCTTAAAACATTGCCGGCAATGTTTTCGGGGCAGATGACGATCGCATCGTTTCTGACTTCGAGAAAAACTCTTTCTCTCCCCGCCGGCGCCATGTTCATCAGGGTCGAGAAACCTCTGGTTGTGGCATTGATGCGATTTCTTCCAATCATGTCGGCAATTGCTGCCGGCGAAAACTCGCCGCTCAGAACCAGCGCATAATGTTCGGGGGTGCGCAGATAGAAGAAAACCTCGTGAATTTTCAGGTTGCCACTGAGAATCCGGCTGTTCAGCAACTCAGCCGCTGCGGCTTTCATATTTTGACTGACGCTCTCAGAACCGCTTCTCGCCATGCTGATGGCTTCAACACTGCTGACAATATCTTTAATGGCTTCGCTGCCCGTCTGATCCTGATTGAAGAGCCCGGAAACCGAAAGATTCGCGTAAAAAGCCAACGCCGGCCTGGCGATTGGGGCGGGATACGGCTGATTTTCACTCTGCTTTTTGTAGCCGGGCAGAAGCATCAACACGGTAAGGGCAAGAATGGCCATCATAGTTGCATTGCTTGTTTTATTCATACTCTGAACTATCGGAAGAAGAGGCGCAATTTTTCACCACCTGCCGAGAAACTTGAAAAAGTTAAAAAAAGACAGCTGCGTGCCGATTGGTCGAGCGTGAGGTACCCTGAATGAAAAATTATCGGAAAATTGTTGCCCTTGTCTGCCTGACGCTGCTTATTATCGGGTCGTCGATGGTAGAAGCCGCTGCCTGGAAACTCAGCCGCAACCTCTGGTCTGAAGAAGATGAAAAAGTTTACAGCAAGTTTGTCGAGGCAATCTGTGACTCGAAATATTCGAATCTGAACCGTTTCATCAAAGATCCGAAGGCCAACCCCCTTTATGGCGAAGAAGACAAAAAGTTCAACCTTTCACCTGACTGCGCCGATTTGCCATACGTTTTGCGCGCTTATGTCGCCTACAAATTGAGGCTGCCTTTCAGCTACACCGCTTCGATCTCTGGCAAGGGCGGCGACCAGCGCTATAGCAAAGGTAACAAACCCACCAGCTTCAAAGACCAGGACTATTTTTCTTCACCGCAGAATCTTTTCAGTCAGGTTACCCTCATTAACTCAGGCTATTTTCGTATGGCTGCCGATTCTCAAGACTCAGACCACTATCCGGTCAAAATCAGCAAAAAGTCGATTGTGCCGGGAACGGTCTACTATGACCCGGATGGGCACGTTGCCGTGGTGGCAAAAGTGACTGAAGACGGCAGAGTCAGGGTGATAGACGCTCACCCCGACCGTACCATCTCAAAGCCCTGGTTCGGAGCTAAATTTACCAGGGGTTCTAAAACGAACGGCGGCGGTTTTAAAAAGTGGCGCCCGATCAGCTATACATCAGGTGGAAACACTGTTAGAACGCGAAATCACAACATTTCTGACTACTCAGCCGAAGATCAGTTTCAGAAAAGCTATTCGTTCAGGGGAAAAAACGGCCTGGGCTACCATGAATACATCAGACAGGCTCTTACCGACGAAAATCGCGGTACCGACCCGGTCAGAGACTTCGCTTTCATGATGCAGGACCTGTATGAAGACATCAGCTACCGGGCGGTCGCTGTCGAAATAGCTGTCGAAAAAGGTATTCATCTGAAGCCGCACCCGGGCTCACTCCCCTGGAACATCTATGGCACCGACGGCCTGTGGGAAGAATTTTCGACCCCATCACGCGATGCCCGCCTTAAAGTGGCGTTCCGGGAATTTTACGATCGCAGCCGGCAGATGGTAATCGAGCAGGAACAGCTCGACCCGGCTGCTGCAAGAGAACTGGCCGCCAGACTGCTGCAGAAGTATGACCAGCTCAGCGGGCAACTTCAGATTGCCTATGTCAATTCGGCTGGCCGCAAAGTAACGCTCTCCTTTGCCGATGTGAACGCCCGGCTGTTCGACCTCTCGTTCGATCCTTACCATTCCATCGAGTTTCGCTGGGGTGCCCGCGGCGATGAACTTGCCAGTGCCGGTGACGGTGAAACCAAAAGACGCTTCTACGACAATGAAAGGCGTTTGCGCAACCAGCTTGAACGTGCATACAACCAGGCCACGCCACTGAATATGGGCCCGGAAAACCCAGTCGATGTCGATATTCGCGGCTGGCTTGCCGGTTTTCTTCAGGGGCATCGTGTCGATTCAAGCATTGTGGCGATTAATCGCGAGGTAGTTGCCCCGGTCGCTTCAGAAAGTTCAGAAACGGCCGCTGCACTTGAGCCTGAAGCCGCTGCAGCGCCGGTCGTCATGACTGCAGCAGCTCCACCTTCTGTCGAAACAGTAGAGTCTGACGCAGCTTACGAGGTTCCGGAGCACGAAATCAGCGAAGAGCCGCCCGAAGAGACTCAGATTTATGCCCGGTCGGATGCCCCGGAAAAAGGCGGTCAGACCGTTTTAAAAGCTGATGTCGTAGCGAAGCCATCCTCTAAGCCTGCTGCAGAAAAGGCCCTGGCAGCTGCGCAGTCGGCTCCGGCACCCGCTGGCGAAAGTTCTGCGCTGCCTGCAATCGCCGATTCAGGAATCTGGGGCCCGTTATACAGCATCGGTGACGGTTTTGCCACTGCCATAAGCGAACCGGAAAAGTCATTCTCTTCGCATTGAGTCGTTTAGATAAATTTGCCTGTTTGCCCTCAAAAAAAGTCAAACTCCCGCCGATACTATCAGCACCCAATTTTGGAAGAAATCAGGAGGTTGTGCATGTTTCTCACGGTTCTGTCGGTCGTTCTTCTGCTGTTCGTCGCTTTAGTCTCACAACCAGAACGCTGGCCGGAAAAGTGCGCAAATTTTCTGAGGGAGCACCATATCAAACATGGCTGATCAGTTCTCAATTGCCGAAATAAGTCGTCTGACCGGGCTTGCTTCGCATACCCTGCGCTATTACGAGCAGCAGTTTCCTGTTCTGCTCGATGTAGAACGCAGTCGCGGCGGGCATAGAATCTACCGCCGCCGGCATCTCGAAACCATCAGCGCCATTCTTCGCCTGCTTAAAGAAGAAAAAACCTCGATCAGACGCGCCAGAGAAATTCTCGGTGAACCCGAAAACGAAGCTGCCAGAACTGGCAACAGCGATGCTTCTACCGAAAATGTCGATGCCAGAACCGAAACTGCACCGCTCGAAGTCAGCCGCATGCTGACAATGGTTCTCGACCGCCTCGACAGCCTGTGCCGGAATAATGAAAAGCGCGACCAGATGCTCTACGAACTTTTGCGAAGCCGCAAAAGTGAAAGCGATAACGAGTTGCTTGACCAGATCTCGCGCTGCCGCCGCGAAACCCATGAAACGGTCAAGCTGTGTCAGGCTGTGATGCAGCAGAGATTTAAATCCAACTAGAGAGGGTTTACGATGCAGATTGATGTCGCTTTCACCCCCGGTGAAGTTCAGGCTCTGGCCAGCAAGGTTTGTGTGGTCATAGACGCTGTACGGGCAACCTCGAGTCTGACCGTCATCATGTCAAAAAAGCCCAAAAAAGTAATTTTGACCACCACAATTCAGAAAGCGACAAAACTGGCTTCGCAGCAGACTATTCATCCGCTGCTGTGCGGCGAAAGAAAGGGCCTGCCGCCCGAGGGGTTCGATTTTGGCAACAGCCCCCGTCAGTATTTTGAAGCCGATCTCAGGGACCGGGTGCTGATTTTTACTTCGAGCAACGGCACCCGTGCGGTTGCTGATCTCGTCATCGCACCGCACGTGTTTCTGGGTTGCTTTCTCAATGCATCTGCCGTTGTTAAAAAAGCTTACGAGACGGCAAAAGCCAGTAATATGGATGTGTTGTTCGTCTGCGCCGGCCGCGAAGAAAAATTTGCTCTCGATGATGCCTATTGCGCCGGTTTGCTGGTATCACGCCTCATGGGGCTGATTTCTGCCGGTGAGGAGTTCAGTCTTGGCGACGGGGCCCAGGCCGCTCTCGGTATATTTGGCTATTATCGAGATGACCGCCGCCTTCTCGAAATGTCTGGTGCCGGCCGGGCCGTCATCGAAATCGGTCTGCAGGAAGACCTGACGTTTCTCATGCAGCGCGACTTGATAGACTGCGTGCCGGAGCTGATCCGCAAGGATTTTCCCGAGCCTGAATATGGCTTTTCAGTAATGGTGTAACCGCTTGCCTGCACAGAAATACCCGTTTCAGCTGCGCCTGCACAATCAGACGGTCGCCGAAATAGAAGTGACCGATCTTCTATATCCCGAGCACAAAGCCTTTGAAGTAGTTCAGACGCTGCTGCCAAAGTTTTCTTACGTCATTATCAGGCTTTCTGACAAGGCTGCGATGCATAGATCGATGGAAGAAGCCCTCGATAAGCTTTCTGAACCCCAAAAGGTTTTTCTGGTGACCTGCCGTGATGACCAGATGCCATTCAAAACCTTTGCAGTAAAGCGCTTCGATGATATTGCTACCGCACTGATGCGCACCAGAAACGAAGGAAACATTGCGACGATCGTTAAGCAGGTCGTTGCTCTGCCGGCGATGCGTACCCCGGCGTTTCGTATTCTGAGCATGCTTAAAGACCCTGATATCGCCTTTTCAAAAATTGAAGAGGTGCTCGTTAAAGAAGAACGTCTCGCCGATCGCATGCTCAAAATCGCGAATGGCGCAAACTTTGCCCGGCGAACGCCCTTTGAGAACCTGCGTGGGGCCGTGCAGTTTCTTGGTATCGAAGGCATAAGGCAGATTCTCATCGAAGAGGTGTTTTCAGTTCTGACCCGTGTTTTCGTCAATCAGGTCGACAAGCTCACGCACATGCGGCGGTGCTCGGTTCTGGCCGCGCACATCGGCAAACTTCTCGGAGCTGAACAGCGCCTTTTCTGGAAAATGCGTTCTGCCGGCCTGCTGCACGACCTTGGCTCGCTGGCCCTGAGCTTTCATGACAGTCAGGAATATTCACGGGCCATGGCGCGGCGCAAGGCACAAAACCTCAGGGTCTGTGATGCCGAACTGCAGGTTTTCGGCATTACACACCAGGAAGTTGGCGAAGCCCTTGCCTCTGAAATGAATATTCCTGAATATCTGTTACCGGCCATTGGGCATCATCACGACTCTGCCGCGCCGGAAGACGATCTTTTGCTGCTCTCGGTAATGATTGCGAATGGCTACATGAATTCGCAGATCGAGCAGGTCAGCTTCACCCCTTATGAGCACTATCTTGAAGTATTTGCCCGTGCCCGTGCCGAAAATAACGCGGGCAAGCCCCAGTCGACAGTTGTAACGGTCTCTGACGCAGGTGATGAAACCCCATCAGAAGAGGGGACGAAGCCTGATGAAGTTTTCAGTTCCCCAAACATCAATTTTTATCTGAAGGAGGAACTTGGAAAGATAATGATGTGCGGTTATCGAACCGAAGATTTCTGATTTTCTGCTTGTGTCCTGTTCTGTTTTGCATAGATTGCCTTTCTTTGTGTGTGCCAAAATCAGCTAACCAGTCAAACGGAGATTCTTATGCGCACAATTCTTGTTCCATTGTCGGCTCTTGTTTTTTCAGCCGGCATTGCAGTTGGTGCTCCCTTCAAGGACGTGCCAACTTCTCACTGGGCCTACGATGCTATTCACAAACTTTCAGCGTCTGGCGTATTCCAGGGTGTAACCCCCGAAAAATTTGCCGGCAACAAAGGCGTCAGCCGCTATGAACTGGCGGTTACAACCGCAAAACTGCTGGCACGGGTCGAACAGGTAATGCAGAATGAAGATGGCACCAGCAAACTGGTTACCAAAGAAGATCTGGTAAGCATCGAAAAGCTGCAGAAAGAATTCTCTGACGAACTGGCTTCCCTCGGCATTCGCACCGGCAAACTCGAAGAAGATCTCGTAAAGGCGAAAGAAGACGTATCGCTGCTCAAAACCGATGTAAAAGAAATCAAGGATAAAATGGCCACCGGCATCGATGAAAAGATCAAGATCGGTGGTAATCTCCTTGTTCGCCACTCGAACCTGCATCATAAAAACGACTGGCGCATCAATCCTTATTCTCCCGCAACACCGAGAGCCGGTAACAGCAACAACTCGCTTACCGAAAGCCAGTTTCGTTTCATGTTCAATGCTAAAGTCGATGAAAACATCGATTTCTCGGCAAGATGGGTGCTGTTCGGCAAGCATACAGATTCTCAGCTCAACCTTGCATCGTCCAACCGCGGCGGCGTTTTCGGAGTTGCTGGTCCCGTTCCAGGGATTGGTAACCTTAGCGTATCAGACAACAGTATCAACTATGCTTACCTGAATATCAAAAAGATGTTTCAGGATCCCGGCATGTTCACCTTCGGCCGGGTTCTCTACAATGCCAACCACGGCATGCTGATCGACAACTATATCGATGTGGTTCGCTACGGCCGCAAGATTGGTGATGTCGATATGATGGTTCAGGCAATCTATGACCGCCATCAGGGCAGCTATAAAGACGACGGTCCGGTCGATTACAGACCGGTATACAACCTCGATCTGAAAACCAAAGTGCGTGATCATTCGCTCTATCTCGGCCTTTATGCTCAGGATGAACCAGCACTGGCTCAGCGAAGAAACAGAGATATCCTTCTTTCTTCCGCTTTCCCGACCGCAGCTCAGATAAATGGAACCCCAAAAATCTTTGGTTCGCAGCTCAGCGACGAGCGCCGAGACGTTGAATTTGGCTCAAAAGGCCAGATCGGCAAAAGCAGTCACTGGTCTTATGATCTGGGATTCACTTTTACCAATTACTCGATCGATATGCTTACTTCGGTCGCCACTCCGACGCGTGATATCGATCTCGCCGGCTGGCAAGGTCTCGCAGCGGTTAAATACGAAAGTCACAAGAACTGGGCCGGTAAAGTCAGCTACGCTTTTGCCGACGATGAATCTATGGGCGGCATTACTCTGTTGAATGACATGCGCTATGTTGACTTCGCCGAAACGCCATGGGAAGACATTTCTCGCGGTAACCCCTATTTCTCCAGGGGCATGCAGAATATGTACGACCTTAAACTTCAGGCTGAATACAAGCCGAAAGAATGCAAGCATTATGCCCGCCTGGCCTTCGACTTCCTCGATGAACTCGACGGCGCACCGGTTAACGATCTGAATCGCTATCGTTCCGGCCACGGCCTGGTTAACAGCGCAATTCCGGCTGACAAGACCAACACTCTGTATGACCGTACCAACAATTTCGCTACTGCTGAAGCCAAAGCTATGGTTACTACCATTGAATATCGCTATCAGCTTGCCAAAAACACCAGAATCAGAGTCGGCTGCACCATTTTTGATTTCGGTGGCGATGCTGTTAAGGGTGCCGCCAGAATCGGTGCTGGCAACGGCAGATACAATGATTTCGACTATATCTACCTGTTCTCTGAAATCGGCAGTAAATTCTAATTTTGCCTGATAAAAAAAACTGCGCCCGGACCCGGGCGCAGTTTTTTTTATCTCTGTTTTTTAATCAGCCAAGAAACTGCTTAACGGTGGCAAGAACCCTTTCAGGTTGTAGAGGCTTGACGAGAAAGCTCTTAGCACCGGCCATCACTGCTGCCTTTACCTTGTCTACCTGGCCCATCGCCGAGCACATGATAATTTTTGCCTGCGGGTCAATTTTAAGAATTTCTTTGACCGCCGTGATTCCATCCATGTCCGGCATGGTGATATCCATGGTAACAAGATCAGGCTTGTGAGCGGCATAAAGCTCTACCGCTTCTTTGCCGTTGACTGCCTCGACGACAGTAAATTCGTTGTTCTCGAACAGATGCTTCAGCATCAGTCTCATGATTGTCGCATCATCTACTACAAGTATTTTCTTGCTCACGGTTTATAACCTCTTTGTCAGCGGATTTCCAGATTAACCAGGGTGGGTGTCAGGCTTTTGGTTTGTTGTCGAATCTCAGTATAAGGTCGATCGGACCCCATTCGCATGAAAAATGAATCATAAACAGAGGGGCCGCCGGGTAAAAGGCGATTTCCATTTCTTTGCCCTTAACAATAGACGGAACAGTGATATCGCATTTGTAGCCCTCTTCCTGAAGAAGTTTGCTGGCTTCGCCGCCGATCATATTGCCAATCTCACAGACGGCACTTTCAGCCACTTCGTCATACTGGGTCACGGGTACACCCATCAGAATTGCCGTAGCGATTTTCAGCGAAATTGACTCATCGAGAGTTATGATGAACTGCCCTTTCAGATCACCGGTTACCCCGAGAATCGTTGCGATACCGGTACTGATTTTATGACCGCCCGGGAAATACTCAAGGCCGGTTTTCTTCAGTGAGACATTACCGACCTTGCGGAAAACTTCAATTGAAGCCATGATAAACTGATTGGCAACCCGCGAATCCATGGTTTATTCCTTAACAAAATGTTAGTTTGGGTATGAAGAAAATGCGCGCAAAGCTAGATTACCAGATTCTAATCCTTATGGCAATTCCCTGAAATAAATGCGTATGTTTTTTTATTACGTTTCTGAATTAGCCATAAATGCACCAGATAATGATGGCGTACCTTACTCTGTGCTTTATTCAGGCTTGTTATGATGCATGCACTGGTTTGACTTTTGTGTTCGTATTAATTAGATTCCGAGATAATTTAAATGCTGTTCGGAGGGATATGGGTATGAAAAAAAAATCTGGTTGGTACATTGTCGCTTCTGCTCGTTTTTCTTTTGGTATTTTCTGGCTGTCTCTTCGCTGAAGACGTTGAAAAAGACATCACTACCGAAGAAGTTACCGCTATTCTTGACCTGGCTGCTGCCGAAATGGCCAAAGATGCTGCCGGCGTAATTGCAAAAATCAATGCCAGCGAGCATCCATTCGTCAACAAAGACAACCCCGCAACCAGATAATGGCCTCCGGCCTCTGCTGCCATTTCCGCAGGAAGAGGCAGCACCGCAGATTCCAGCGCCAGAGCAAGCCAAAACCATCGAGATCAAAGCCCATTTAAGAAAGCGCGGTCGAAAGCCATTACCAGAAGATCTGCCCGTTCAGGAAGTCGTTGTTGATATTCCCGAGGCCGATAAAACCTGTTCATGTGGCTGCCAGAAGGCCAGAATCGGCGAAGAGACTGCAGATAAACTTGAATTTACACCGGCCAGAGCCCATATAACCAGAATCGTCAGACCAAAATATGCCTGCAGAAACTGCGAAGGCACAGAATCTGACGAACCGACCGTTTCTATACATCACCTCGAAATTCGTTGATGCACTTCCGTTTCACCGTCTCAGCGGCATGTTCAGCCGTCAGAAAATAGAAATCAGCCGTGGCACCATGTGCAACTGGGCAATTAAAGTTGCCAGGGTTCTGAAACCAATCGATGAGCTGTTCAAGGAAATGCTTATGACTTCCGTCTGCATAAATACAGACGAAAGTCCCATGCAGGTTCTCAAGGAACCGGGTCGAAAAGCCGCCGATAAATCATGGATATGGGTTTTTCGCGGTGGAGGTGATGGAAAAGCAACAGTTTATTTCCATTACAGCCCGAGTCGTGGCGGAAAAGTCGCTGACGAAATACTTGAGAATTACAAGGGTTACATTCAGACCGATGGTTATTCCGGCTACAACTTCATTTCCTCCAGACCGGGGCAGAAGCATCTTGCCTGTTGGGCGCATGCGCGCCGGAAATTTTTCGATTCAATAAAAGCTGCCGGAGAGGGAGCAAAGCCCGGCATTGCCCACGAAGCCTTTGCCATTATAAACAGTCTGTACAAAATCGAGAAAGAAGCCCGCATGAACGGCTTGAACACCGATGAAATACAGAAAATTCGCGAGCAGCGTTCAAAACCAATTCTGGAAAGTTTCAAAACGAAACTTGAAACATGGAAAAAAACTGTGGTTCCCAAAAGCCTCACCGGCAAAGCCGTGACCTACACGCTCAATTTCTGGGACAAGCTAATGGTCTATATCGAAAACGGAGAGCTGCAGATCGACAACAACAGCGCCGAAAACGCCATCCGGCCTTTCGCTGTCGGCAGAAAAAACTGGTTGTTCGCCGACACCGTCGAAGGTGCAGCTGCTTCGGCAATTTTATACAGCATCATCGAAACAGCAAAGGCAAATGGCCTTGAACCATACTGGTATCTTCGCTTTCTTCTGGAAAAGGCCCCTGGCCTAAAATCAAAAGAAGATTTCAGAAGCCTGATTCCACAAAATGTCGATCGGCAGCTGATAATGAACATGCAACAGAGTCACGTGAGCGGAAAAACGAGACGGGCGCGGGTGTTGCGTAAGCAAGACCCGTGATCCGGCCGGTTTTTCCGCGTCGACGCAAATGTTAGACGATTTTTTTATACTTTGTCATCCGACCAGTGCCAGACGATTCAATTCTTCTATCTTTAAGAAGTTGTTTAAGATCTCTGCTGGCAGTTGCACTAGAAATACCTTTGTTTATCTTCATGTATTCTTTTCTGTCAAACCAATCGTTAAGATTTTCCAGCGAGAAATCTGCCCTCCTTTTATAGTCAATATTTCCAGGACGGGATTCATCTATCGTGTTCCTTAGAGATCGATTAATAGCATCAAGCATGAACTCAATAAAAACAGTAGATTTTCCGGAACTATCAGCTTCAGCCAGGGTTTTGTAATATGATTCTTGATTTTTCTTAATCGTTTCTTCAATTGGTACAAACTCAAATATTGGATTCACTTCCGTCAAAAGCCTAGTCTGCCAATATCTGCCCATTCGTCCATTTCCATCTTCAAATGGATGAATGAACTCCATTTCATAATGAAACACACAACTTTTTATTATATCAATATCCGGATCAGTCTTTATGTAATCAAATAGACCATTCATTAATCCCGGCACTAATGAAAAACTGGGTGCTATATGTTGAACCTCAGCCCCTTTCATTATACCAACTTGTTTGCTTCTAAATTCTCCGGGTGATTTTACTAAACCATCCATGAACAATTTATGTGCTTTCAAGAAGTCTTTTATTGAAAATGGTTTAAACTCCGAAAGTTTATCGTAGGCTTTAATGGCATTCTGGACTTCAATAATATCTTTTTTGGGGCCAATGACTCTTGAATTTTCCAGCAGCGCTGAGACATGTTCGATATCAAGCGTATTGCCTTCAATAGCGAGCGACGAATGAATAGTTTTTATTCTATTTTGTTTTCTTAAGCGGGCCTCAGGCTTAACTAATAGCAGGCTTTTACATCGGCCGATTGATTCAGTTATTTGTCCGTAAAGCATCAGTATGCGATTTGTAATATCATAAGGTGGTTTCATATAGCCATGATAGTATCATTTGATGCTATCGTCAATGATTTCTTGCGCGCGAAAGCGCGTTTGTCTAACGCCTGTCGTGACCGGAAAAACGAGACGGGCGCGGGTGTTGCGCAAGCAAGACCCGTGATCCGGCCGGTTTTTCCGCCTCGACGCAAATGTTAGGCGGCCCTATGCTGCTTTTTTCTTTTTCATTTCTTGAATTTTTTCGGAAAGCAGTATTTTCATCAATGATTGATAGGGGACATCTCTTTGATTGGCAAGAATTTTGAGATCGTTAATCATTTCTTCTGGCAAGCGAAGAGAAATTGTTTTTAATGATGGTTTCAAATTCGGGAAAATGCCAATTTCAGCCTTTGACCAATCAACATAATCACAAGAATCGTGGGTGGCCCAAAATTCTCTTTCTTCATCTTCAGTTTTGAAATTAGGAATTTTCTTTTTCATATCTATCAAACTCCTGGTGTTCTCTTGAAGTCATGTCTCTTGCAGAGATGACTCGAACCTTGTTGTTTCTAACAACAAAAGAAACAAAAAGATATCTGGCCTGTTTCGTTTTACCCAAACAAATAAATCTTTTCTCCGCATCGGAGTGAACTGCGTCGTTAAAAATAAATTTGGGTTCGTTGAAAAAAACAAATTCAGCCTCGTTTTGTGAAACGTGGTGCCTTATCCAGTTTTTATCTGCGTTACCTTCATCCCAATCAAATTCGATGGGTTCGTGGAAAAGTCGTTTTTTGCTGGGTCTTGTCATATTTTAAGCATATTTTTAAAATATACAAACGTCAAGTTTGTTTTTATCTTTTTGTCCTATATTTGACTTCATTGCCCTATTTTGTCTTGAAAAGACCGTCTAGCCCGTTCATGATCGACCTGCTACGCCTGAAAGCGGTTGGCGCTGGACTTGCCTTTGGTTATGCGATTGTCAAGGACTGTGACAAGCGATTTCAGGCACACTGTCGAAGGCACCCAGGCCAGGTAACTTTTTAATCTATACTTTCAATCCATTATAAATGCACATGTTCACCGCAAAGTTGCATTGCGCCCGTATTGTCTTCATTGTCCTAAATTGTCTTAATTTTTTCAACCATTCAATGCCGCAATAACTTCTTCTGCCACCTGTAGAGCCGGATTGTGTGAATATTTTTTGTCTTCAGTGATTCTAACGCAAGTCGTGAGCGGAAAAACGAGACGGGCGCGGGTGTTGCGCAAGCAAGACCCGTGATCCGGCCGGTTTTTCCGCCTCGACGCAAATGTTAGGCTATTTTTTGATATATTTTTTAAGATCTCTATAAAAATTTTCGTGTATGGAGAGCATTACGAGCTGAATTTCATCATCTTCGTGTTTGTAAGCTATCAGGTATAGGCAATTTGAATATTTAAATTTATGAACTCGGATTTCTTGCAGATCACCCTTT
>Ga0208462_1001728_pt1 | contig 13710 bp, 18 predicted proteins | sample AD_SCU001_MetaG_FD_184452 | JGI IMG/M metagenome (GOLD analysis project Ga0208462, IMG submission 184452) | Active sludge microbial communities of municipal wastewater-treating anaerobic digesters from China - AD_SCU001_MetaG (SPAdes) (version 2) | ecosystem: Engineered > Bioreactor > Anaerobic...
CGCAGTTCACATCGCGGCCGAGTGCAACTGTCACGATCAAGATCGAGATCAACGCGGCGGATAAGAAGGGATTTGACGAGAACTTGCAACGGGCAGTCCGGGAAAACAGTGTTCTCCTCAAGTTTGAGCCTGCAGAATTTGAGACAGAATAAGGGGCCGGGGTCAATGTTTACCGGGGGACTCTCCCCCTCCACCTTTTATCCAGGTCTCCCGCCAGAGAACCCTCAACCGGCAGACCACACTCCCTCCGGTCGGCCGAGGCCCGCGCCTCCGGCGCTTCGCTCCGTTCCGCTCCCGCTCCACTCCGCGAGCCTCGCCTCCCTTCGGTCGTGGCGTCTGCCTGATATTCTCTTCCTATCCCGGAATCTCTGACGACCATGACCGGCTCGACCCTCGCCGGTCATCGTCTGCTGAAAAGTGCTCGTCACGCCGTGCTCCGCACCGCGCTCCTCGCACGGAGGGGTGGCCTTGCGCCACCCCTCAAACGACCCCCACCACCCGGCGCTCCGCGCCTCCTCCCGCCCCCTCAGGAGGCGGGCAGTGCAGGGCGATAGGCCGTGGATGAGAGAAGAAACTGACCGGGCCAGATCGAGCAATCTGATACGCTCGCAATAGAGGGGGTGGCCCTTCGGGACTACCGCCTTCCGCGCGGAGCACGGTGCGGAGCGCGCACACCTGCAGGCGGCGGCCGGTGAGAGCCGAGTCGGTCGCGGTCGTCAACGTACCCCGGCAGGAAGAGGAGATCAGGCAGACGCCACGAGCGGAGGGAGGCCTCAGCCGACCGAGCGAGTGTGGTCTGCCGGTCAGGATCCCCGCTGACCGACTGCCACGCCAAAGAAAGATCCGCGGTTCAGGTTTACTGGAACTGCAGGCACCTTGGAGAGGCAGTCTCACGCTCAAGTCCCGGCGGCACTCTGCATACCGCATATCTGCACCACCTTCTCCGGCTCATAGCGCAGGACGACCTCGCTCGTCCTCCCTCCGGCCTGCACCCGGATCAGGTCGATCAGCCGCAGGGAGTCGAGCTTCTGCAGCCGCTTGAAGAAGGCCGTGTAACTGATCTTCGGCTTACCCTCCTCTGCGATATAGATCGCGCCAGGGACCAGCGGTTCGGTCTGTTCCTGCGACAACTTCGCGATTCTCCGAAGTAGCAGCCGCTCGTCTGCCGAGAGCGTCCTAATCGTGTAGGCGAGGTGGACATGCTCCGCCTGCTCATAGGCGGCCGCGACATTCTCCTCGACGACTTCGGTGCGGGCGGCGCACTCCGCATTCAACACCGTCCGTTTCACCTGATCCAGCCCCCCGCACATCGCCCGACTCCATCGTCTGCTCGACGATGCGATCCAGCATCGGTGCTGAAAACACACCCGGATACAGACCAATCCTGATCAGATCCTGAAGGATGTCCCGGGTCTCTTCGGCGTCGTAAGGCGGGAAGTAAATGTCCGATGGGCGGAACGGTGAGATGATCCCTTTACTCAGTTCAGTGCGAGGTCAAGATCCATGTCGCTGGCCGTCGCAAAGATCGCGACCCGGGCACTGGGATAGTCTTGGTGCAGCTGGAGCAGGGAGTTGACGACGTTACCCAGCGTGTTGTTGTAGTGGAACAGGTTCGCGTCGTCCAAGCAGACAATCCGGCTCTTCTCCTGCCGCTGCAGGGCGTCCCCGATCGCATCCATCACCGAGATATGAATATGAATATTATTTCACCATAGCATAACTAGAAGAAGATTTATATGCGGATACAATTTAATTAAACATTATGCGATGTATATACAAAAGCAATGTATATACAAAAGCAACACAGGTGGTAAAATGTCATACGAGAAGCCAGAAATCTTTGTTTATGAAAAAGAAAATGCACTCATGTGGGCAACGCCGAAAACGGGTTGTGCTCCTCTTGGATTATTAGAAATAATCCGCAACGGGTCTGTTGATAGTGCGGTTTGCAAGGGGAGTAGTTGCAAGTGTACAAATAGCCAATCGAAAGCGTAGTACTGAATTAGTAAAATTGTGCTTAAAATGCTACCACTTATTTTGAAAAGATTCATGACCATCGTTATCATTTGAGAATGAATTATGCATAATATAGGGGAATACACTTACGATCCCGATAGATTCATATTTTACAAAAATAGTTTTGAAACAGAGGTAGTCGAAAAAATTTGTAATCATCTAGAGAAAAACAGCGACTACGAAGAATTAAAAGAAAAGTTAGAGAATTATGATGCCCATGAAGTGAATATAAAAGCGGGTGCAGTAAGCAGAGCTGGCGTTTGTTTAACGAATAATTGTAATCTTAGATGTAATTATTGTAGCGATACCTCATCAGAAGGGAATAAGGAATCGCTTGAATTAGAAGATGTCCTAACTTTTGTCATTGATGTTATGAAAAGATGGACTATGACTAAATTCATCACTGGAAAAGAAGAGCCCTTGAGTTTATATTTTACAGGCGGAGGCGAGCCTACCTACAACTGGAGTTTGTTTGAAAAAATAATCCCAACGATTAAAAAAAAGTGTAAAGAAAATGGCATCCCTCTTTCTTTAGGTATTACAACAAATGGTATGTTGGATGACTCCCAACGGGAATTTATAGCCGAGCACTTTGATACAATAATGGTATCATATGATGGTCTGCCGGAAATTCAAAACAAAAACCGGCATTCTACGTTGCATTCACATACTGCAGAAGTGGTTGAGAAAACTATTAAGTTTTTTTCTAATAATAAACCGTCTTTGACCATTAGAACAACCATATGGCAAGATGATTTTGAGCATATGAAAGATATGGCCGATTATATTTTTGACAAATTCGGCAATTCCATTGAATGGAGTATTTTGCCAGTTATCCCAACGGGTCGTGCTTTAAAGAGGATTCGCACAGAACAAAAAAATCTCAGAGAATATAACTTTTTAAATTTCTATCTTGAAACTATCGAGTATATCAAACTTAAACGCGGTTCTCTCAATATCAGCACTCCGATTTTTCCTAACTCCATAATCTCTCTTTATTGTGGGGCCATATCTATTTTTTGTAGTTGCCTGTGGCTGTTGCCAAACAAGACAATTGTAACTTGCATAGAATCACGTGATCTAAAGACTACAATCGGCCGAATAGAAAAAAATAAAGTAGAATATTTCGATAAGTGTTCAGATCATCTTTTAAGAGTATATCAACAAAAATTCAGTGAATGCAGAAATTGTATCGCATATCGATTCTGTAAAGGTGGATGTCCTGCCAGGCATTTAATGAATAAAAATTTGAAAACTGAAATGGATGATTGGGAGTGTTCTATGATACAAAAATATTGGACATATGTATTCCGTCATATTTTATCTGGCGAAAAATGTTTCGGATGGCATGTTGTTCCTGTCGAGATTGATGAAATAAAAGACTATAATGTTTTAAAATTGGATAGGACTGAATAGGGGTTTTTATGAAAATCAACAGTATTGAAGTGTCGATTCAAAAGTTGGAGATTGAACAGGTTGAGGGAACACTGATAATGTATGATTCTATTTCGAAAAAAATAATTGTGTTCAACGAAACAGCGTCTTTTGTTTGGAATATTGTTACTGAATCTGAGAGAACTAATGACAATATCAACACATGTGAGATTGTTGATAAAATCTCACAGAAGTATAATGTGTCCGAAATAGAACAAACTAAGATCCGCAATGATGTTGAAGAAATCCTCAAGAAATTTTTTGATTCAGGGCTGTTTCAACCGATATATTAGAATGAACTCATCCCATAATTCTCAGATCATAATGGCACATGTCAGGTGATCAACCCGATGGATGAGTGCTGATAACATTCAAACTGGGGAGCAATCTTCTTGAACGCCTCGATTCAGCTGAAGAATCGTTCAACAGCGTTGCGCTTCTTGTAGAGTTCTGGATCAAACCGGAATGGTCTTCCTCGCTTTGGGTTTCCGGTGGACCGTTGATTTCGTACCGTAGTTCGCCGGTACGTCGTGCCAAGTGCAGGTAATCAGGACGTGCAGGACATCGTTGATCAACCCGTGGGGTCCCGCCGAGGTCGGCTGATGTGCGGCTTTGTCGGAGGGAGGTAGTTCCGAATAATTTCCCAGAGAGATTGTCATCAATTTCACGGAAGGCCATGACCCGAGCATTATCTAAAGTGATTTATAAATTTGGGATGACCTCGACATCTAAATTCAAGTGGCAAGTGCCACATGATCTAGAAGTATCCAGTAAGTAATAAAAGTTGTATTACCCGCCGAGTATCTTCACCAGCACCGCCACCACCCCGCCGACGACCCCGCCGGCCCCCGCGCTGACCGTCGAGAACCGCCGCTCCTCTCCTGCCTTCTCAGCCCGCCAGCCCTCCAGCGCCCGGATCCGGGCTTCAAATTCCTCGTCCTGCGTCTCCATTCGCCGGAGCGCCCGGCAGATCCACTTTACATCCCGGTTCGTCTCGTAGACGAGTTCCCGGGTGGTTTTTTCCCCGGTCATCCTGGTAACCCTCCCGGAGGACTATGGGTAATCAGACCCCAAAATACTGACTGTAAAGGATATACACGGAAATCTCGGCCGATTTTACGCCCCAGGATAAAGTCAAGCTAATATTACCTTGAAACATATCCTACGATTGTCTGTCATATTCCCGGGAGCATGCAGGCGAAGGAGAACAACCCATGGCAGACTTCGTGCAGAAAACCGTGAACAAGACGGCGATCCGGGATCTTACGACCCCGATCGCTGACGTAACGTCGTTCAACAACCTCGTCGAGAGCGTCATTGACGACAACCCCTTCGGGTGCGTCGGGTATACCGGCTCCGACGGCCAGCCCGTGGCCGCGGTCGTCCGGAGCCGCGAACACTACACCGCGAAGGTGAACTTCATCGACGAGGAGACCGGAAAAAGGGTCGGGAACGTCTCGCTCCAGTCCCCGACGATCGCCGCGTTCCAGGCAAACGCCGCCGCAGTGATGGGCAACGCGGCCCTCGCGGCCGCGATGGGTGGGGAGGCCGTCCGGAACTTCCCTGGCGAGACCTACTACGCTCAACTCAGGTGCCACGACCCGTCGGGTGACGACTACTACGTCACCTTCACTCGCAAGAGTGTCCGGATCTCGTCCTACCAGGACGATGCTATCCGCGATGTGGTCGAGGACTGGACCGACGCCGTCCCCGCTCTGGCATGAGAGGGAGGTTCTTTACCTCCCTTTCCTTCCAAAGATAGTGGGGTATTAGCAATTGAGATGCAGCGAGGAGGAAACACTCAACCCCGATCACGGTCGACCGCTTGCCGGCTTCGATGAAGGTCCTTTTTATCTGCCTCTTCTGAAAATATGGGTTTCGAACCTCGTGAGACCCGGTTCACCTACTGGTGTAATCGCCATGAGCACCGCGAATGAGGATACTCACCTATTGTTGCCCACACCCTAGAACAGTTTTTGATAATGCCCACGGGACTATCTCTCCGACGACCTTGATCCTACTGTTGCACGAGTCTCAAAATGTGAAACATTCATCAATGATGTATGCCTTATAGTTATTGCGCGATTTCGATGAGATGGTCCATCTCGCTTCATACAACTTTCCGGCGTTGTCAAAAACAGTTTTTCTTTCAGCACCTCATGGCATCTCATAATGCACATGATCCCCTCCGGCGTGAGGCACATATCCTTCGCCAGCTCAAGCCATTGGCCATGTGGAGAGGGAGCCTCGTACATGATATGCTTAACCGATACTTTGTGCCTTCATTAAAGAGTGGATCTTTAATCGCAGAAAGAGACATGTTGCAGCGAACGCTCACACTAGCTGACCAACAGTTTGCTTTCTCAAAGGAACGACGTTATCGGAGCGGCATTTCCAAGTCAAAAGCTGGTGAACAGTTCTGCGCTCTCCTCGAACACGATTTTGGGCAAGAGATAGTTTCTGACGATATAAGTCGTCTCAAGGAAGAGACAACCCGCTGCTATGCAAACCTTTACCAAAACAAATCGCTTCAAGACACCTTGCGCCAAGGTACCTGGTATAGTAGCGAGATCAATGTGCCCTTTTCACTGGAGGGCGTGACTGTCGCAGCGATCCTAGATCTTGTATTTTTCACAAAGGATGCGCTCCATGTTGTAGACTGGAAGATCGGGGAGAGTGCATCATCGGACTATGCACCGCAAATGTTAATCTATGCCCTCGCCACAGTCAATAAATGGAATAGATCTCTGGAAACTATCAAACTCTGGGAAGTAAATTTGCTCAAGGATTGCATTACCGAACATACAGTCACAGAAGATAAACTTGATTCGGCCGAAGATTTCATCTACCGAAGTGTTTCAGATATTCTGTCACTAACGGAGGACCGGTCCTACACAGAACTTGACTTCCATGATTTTGACTGTGCAAACACATCCAACACTTGTGCGTATTGTAAATTCCGATCTCTTTGCCTGAAGATGCTTCATGAGTGACGCTTACCTGAACTTGTATGAACTCACGGATCCCGGCGACTTCCATTGTACCTATCGCCTCTACACCGTGGAAGGTTTACCCAAAACAGAGGAATTGGGACGTAATCTCGACCAGCTGCGCAGAAAGTTAATATACGAGATCTATCAGCCCGTAACTATCATTTCCCACGGAGGCAGTCATGCATTGGCTATTCCAGCTACTGGACCAAAACCGGAATTAGAGCAGCAGTTGACACCCGCCGTTGTAACATTAGTACCTAGAGGGGAGTATGATCTCAGTCTGGATACCGTAACATCATCCACAAGGGGTATTCTTACTGATTTCGTGGAATTCTTCATCAAATCGCCCCTCAGAGCCAATCGTGATCTCTGGTCGACACAAGGCAGGAACTTCTTCTGGAAGCGGCCAGTGAATGACAGAGATGAGAAGAGGGACGTTGATATCTTTGAAGGATTCTCATATAACATCCACCATATAGGGGATAGACTATACCTTAGCCTTGATGTAACAAACAGATACGTTGACCGCTATTCCCTCAATGAGCGGCTAGCAGGCTCAGATCCCACCTCATTCAAGTGGAAAAACTATCTCTACCACTTTGGTCACCAGCTTTATGAGGTGCAGCTTGTCAAGGTTCTAGATCGGGGTATCAGGGAGTTTAAATTTCCTGATACCAATGGTAACACTCACAATATCTATGACTATACGCGAGACCGATGTGCTCAGCCTTGGCCAGCATATATCCGCAATCTCGATCCAAGCAGTCCAACTATTGCATATCGTTATCCAGGAAATCGTCAAGAGAGATTTGGAGCCGCCGCTCTCTGTAAGCGCATCTTTAAAACCGATGATCCGGAGATTTATACGCTTCACACGCAGTCAATTAAAAAGCCGCAGGATCGCTTCACCGCTATTAGGAAATCCCTCGATGACGCATTTTCCAGAGCCCGTTGCGGATTATTCGATATCAACATCGGTAGAGAACCGCTTCGCATACCCACGCGGTCCTTCGCTGTGCCGGACCACCTCTTCGGGAACGGGAAGATACTCCACGTTCAACACCATGTTGGTGATTCTGGGATACAATTATCTCAATTGGGCCGTGAACGGTTACATCTCTTGCGCGATGGCGAGGCAGGGCCCTATACCAAAAGCCCCTTCCTTCCCCAGTATATAGTTGTCCCGCAGACCCTGCCGAGGCAGGTATATGACGACTTTAAACAACAGTTCATCCGAAAAATCCAGCAGTTCACCACATATCCTGGAAATCCTACAACCGTACTCTACGACGATCGGCATGCATCCAGCCTTAGGAAACAGAAGCAGGCAATTCTCGATGCCCTTAGCAAAAGTGGGATCGTCAACGGATATGCTCTCATGATCCTACCGGGACATGCCGATGCTGACCTGCACAACTACCTCAAACGGGAGTTATGGCCACAGTTCCAGTTCCAGTGCGCGATGGCGAACAAGATCATGGGTTTCTACGACCGTGGAGGGAACACAATCCGTGTGAAAAACCATCTTGCATCGAGGTATCAGTCTTATCTCGAGAATGTGGCTCTGGGCCTACTTCAGGTGAACCGGAAGTGGCCATGGGTCCTTGAGGCCTCTCTCCACTATGACGCCTATGTGGGTATTGATGTTAAAAACCATACCCTCGGGGTCTCCTTTGTTTATCAAAACGGCAAACAAGTAATAGTCCGTTCTGAGCGTTCCCAGCAGAAAGAAAAACTGCTTAGCAAGATGATGCGAACCTTGATTAATGAACACGTAGCGACGGATATTCAAAATCATAGCCTAAACATCTCTTCTCTGGTGTTGCATCGCGATGGGCGGACATATCCGGAAGAAATTCGAGGATTTAAGCAGGGTATCGATGATCTTATCGATCAAGGACTAGTTAATGGTAATATCCAGGCCGGGATTGCGGAAATCCCAAAAAAAACCAGCAGAGGATTGCGATTGGTTTACCAGAACAAATCTGGACAATTTGAAAATCCAACGGTGGGATCGTACTCCGTTCTCAACGAGAGGGAAGGTCTGGTATGCAATACGGGCAATCCCTTCCACATGCCTGGAACCGTCATTCCACTACACGCCCGTATTGTCTACGGCAACCTGAACATTGAAAAGGTGCTTGAGGATATCTTTGCCCTCTCTCAGTTGACGTGGAGCGCCCCCATGAGATCGCAGCGTCTCCCAATGACTATCAAGCTTATCGATGACCTCCTTCGCTCGGTCGCCGGGACAGCGGATGATGATGAGGCACGATACGGATGAGCGATCCAAGAAGTAACATTTATATTCCTATATAGAAATGGTATAATTAGTAACCGTTAGGTGTGGATAAATGGGTCATTTGGGCGTCATTACCCATAGATATGATTCCATCTCCGATCTGTCCAGAGAGATTAACGACGCCGTCATCACGCTAAAGAAGTGTCACTACCACCTGTCTGGGAGAAGGAATCTATCGCTGGAGGATGAAGAAAGGAGCAGGGAAACGCTCGTGAACCTGCTATTGCGACTTCGCCGAGCCTTAGCTCAAGAGGACTCATTGCCGGAAGAATATGCCCTTCCCCCGGCTTTTGTGAATAATGTCCGCTTCGCGAATCGTTCCTCCTTACCTTACTTTCTCGAGGATCTACAGATGACAATAAGTCACCTACAGTCTGGGAAAAATTACACTGATAAGGATATCGAACTCCTAGACAGCCTGAGTGCGATCATTGATACAGAAACCTCCCGCCTATTTCGTAAGTTTTGGCACTAACCATACCAATGTATACCTTTCTGCGTTCACAGTTGCTTGAAGTCTCCAATCGCTGCGAGGTACTACTGGCCAAGATTGCTGAAAGAGATTATCCCGTGGATATCCAATTTCATCTCGATAGCGTTAAGGAAGAAGTAAACGGTTTGCAAGAAAATCTGAACCAACTAATTCATGACCCCGATCTAGATGAGCCCCGGCTTTTACGGAACTACCTAGCCTCTTTCAAGCGCTGCTACGAAGACTATCTCCGATTCGAGCGAGAGCACTTTTTGGTACTCAGCCGTTATAACGACCAGGATGCCTTCCTCTACCACCTGCTTAAAGCAGCTCTTTCAGACACCAATTATCCCCAAGCACCCCCTCTCATATCTGCAACAAGCTCACAGTATTACGATATCGCGCTCCACAACACACCACAACTTTCCACAGTCTTCGCACCTGTGTGTACCTGCTACTTTTTACTTCAGGTCCCTGACCTCTTCCACGAATTGGGCCACCTCATCTACCACCAAAACGAGGAATTGTTTATTGCACGATTCCGCGACCAACTGGAAGAATATGTTCGCCGTGAAACAGTCCGGGCAAAAGAGGAGGAACTTCCTGTGTTTGAGACCCTTTTCAAAAGTATCGGCGAACGCTGGCATCGGGCATGGATGATTGAGCACGCGGCTAATATGATCGCCACTTGGCTCGTAGGTCCTTCTTTTGGCTGGTTGCACCTTCACAACTGCATCAGTGGGCGAGACGATATATATGCTCCTTGTAAGTACGACGAAGACTGGGATCACCCCTCAAACGAATCACAAATGGCTGGGATTCTCGCCATGCTCAGGTTACAGGGGCTTGAAAACGATGCGAAGGCAATCGAACGAACTTGGTCGCACTATAAAGGTGCATTTGGGGCTCAGATCCCTCCCGAAGAGCACCGCATCACGTACCCCCTAGACCTGATTGTAGTCCTGGCAGAGAACGTGAAGGATGGGGCAATGACCATGAATTTGCGACCCTACTTACAACAATCTGAGCATCCAAATATTCCAACACTCCTTAACGAGGCTTGGAGACGGTTTCACGAAGAGCCGGAGAAATTTTGTTCATGGGAAGAGAAAGCCCTCGAACAACTCCGTTCCACTATGGGGATTGCGAAGCTGAACTATTGAGGCTGAGTAGCCGGCCACATTGCGAGGTTACTTGGTCGAGTAACGTGCGGACGTCAGAGGTGTGCCAGACACCAGAAAGAAGCAGAGTAATGTTCCGAAGCGAGCATCGCGAGGAAGCTCGCCTGGCTACAATACCCGAAAAAGAAGAAGCCGCCTCACCACCCTCGGTGAGGAAATACGCGGCCCGCTGGGCATCCGCAGCCGCCCGGATCACATCTGCCGCCGATCCGTTCCGGATCTGCCGCAGCCACCCGACGATGTAAGCCACCTGGTTCTCCGCAACCGGTACGTCAGTGCCAGTCAGAGCGCAGAGGAACGCAGCGCCCATCTCCGCCGTCAGCTCCTCCCGGCTGTACCGCTCGCTCCCGAACCGGATAGGCTCGGTGATCCCCGGTCGGCTCAGCCGGGAGGCGTGTCCGGTCCAGTGGGTCAATTCGTGGAAGAAGGCAGCGTAGTAGGCCTCCGAAGAGGAAAAACGCTCCAATGCCGGCATAGTGATTCGATCAACGCTTGGAAAGTAAGCTGGCTCTCCTGGATCTACCCGGGGCTGATTCCGGGCGATGAGGTCCTCGCAGGTGATGATCGGCTGGACCTCGCCCGCCTGCTCGACCTCGATGCCCTCGCACTGCGAGAGGTTGAAGACTTTGTAGTACCGGACCAGCGGCCGGTCGCGCTGAAACGCCACCGTCACCGGCTCGCCGTTCTCGTTGGTGATCTTCTCCGTGTCGAAACAGGACCAGAAGACCACCATGCCGCTCGCCTTCTCGCCGCGCCGGACATGGCCGCCCGCCCGCCGGATCTGATTGTAGGTGCCCCACCAGGTGTGGCCGGAGAGGAGGAGGCGGTTGATCCCCCGGTAGGGTTTACCGGTGGCGATGTTCATCGGGCAGAGGTTCTGCCAGGTCTGCCGCCAGGGGACGGTGCCGGCCTCAAGGGAGGAGATGATCCGTTCCCGGACCACCTCATACACCGATGCCACGCTTCAGGCCTCCCACTGGTAGCCGCACTCCGTGCAGACGTACGCGTCGATCACCGTGTAGGAGCAGGGCGCCCCCCAGAAGGTCTCCCACTCCCGGTGTATCCGGCAGTTGTCTTCCCCGATGACGGCGCCGCATCGGTCGCAGGTGGTCGCGGTCATTCGTCTCCCCTCCGACGGGGGACCAGCACGGCCCGCCTGCCGGTCTCGTAGGGCGACATGAGGACGACGAGATCCGGAATACCCTGCTCTTCCTGCTCATCATCGCTGTACCAAAAAGCGGGGAGGGCGAGAGACGGCATCAAAAGAACCTCCCGTTGCCGTAACGCTCGTCCTCTTCCGCGGCCTGCCGCGCGCAGAGCGCAAGGCCGTACTCCGCGACCAGACCCCGGTAGTGCTCCCGGATCCGCTCGGCCTTCTGCCGGCACTCCTCGGCAGCCAGCCTTGAGAGCCGGTCCCGGAACCCGTCGAGTTCTGCAGCCCGCTCGTCGTACTCTGCCATCTTCAGCAGGTCACAATAGGGGATTGCGTCGGTGAGGGAGAGGGGGCGCCCGGAAGGGTTAAGGGGCTGCCCGCCGATCATTTCTGTGCAGGGGTTCGTGGTGGCTGTTGCGTCTGTCCAGGACATTTACGCCACCTCGAACACTGCCGCTTTTCCGATACTCCCGTTGACGACCTGCAGGAGTTGTGACTTGATCACCGTGCAAAGCGCTCCTTCGGTCAGGTGCAGGTTCACCGCTTTTCCCGTCGCGCTCGGCATCGCGTAGCCGTGCCGCTGGCCGTCCTCGCCGACCAGGCAGTTGTTGTCGAAGTGGAACGAGCCGACCGTGTCGATCTCCATCCGGAGCCGGCCGTCGTAGAGGGCCAGTCTGCCGATTTTCTTGAATTTCATCTGCCTATTCCTCCAGTGAGCGCTTCTCCGCTCACTATTATAGTATAGGATGGCTGAGTATTTAAATGTATGTGTAATACACATACATTACACATACAACAGGATTTATCAGTATGGGTATCGTATGTGAGAGTAATGAGTAGCGAAGTCTTCGAGATCCGGATCAATGCGTACGGGATGGCCGATAAGAAGGTGACAAAGCACGGGAACAGCGCTCACGTCTACCTGCCGGCCGAGTGGGTTGGAAAGAAGGTGAAGGTTCTTCTGCTCGAGCCGGTTGAGGAAGAGTAAGGTTTCACCGGGTCCCACCAGACGGGCGAGCTTCCTCGCTCGCGTGTGCTCGCTTCGGAACATCGCCCTCGTTTCTTTTGGCGTTTGGTATTTCGGGCGCCGTCAATCGCTCGTCGCGGCCTCGCGGAGCACGACGATCTCCACATTTGCTTCGCAACGGAGGAAAACACCCACTCCCCCAGAACAGGCCGGAGGGATACTTGCCTATCCCTCCGGCCGGGCCTATCATCCTGCACTGCCCGCCCCCGAGGGGGCGGGAGGAGGCGCGGAGCGCCGGGCGGTGGGGGTCGTTTGTGGGGTGGCCTTGCGCCACCCCTCCGTGCGAGGAGCGCGGTGCGGAGCACGACGTGACGAGCACTTTCAGTAGACGATGACCGGCGAGGTTCGAGCCGGTCATGGTCGTCAGAGATCCCAGACGGGAGGAGAAGACCAGGCAGACGCCACGACCGAAGGGAGTGTGGTCTGCCGGTTGAGGGTCCCCCGCAAGCCGTCACGAAACATAGACCGGGAAAAACGCGAGGTCAGTGCCTCGATCTCGGAGAAGATCGCCCGCACGCATGTGGTCTTCCCGCTGCCCAACGGACCTCTGCAGATAACGTTCATCGGTGTCGCTCCGACCATGTCCGGGCGTAGGTTAAAGATGGAACTACTCCATCGGGATCGTGCGGCTGGGTGCCAATTCGGAAATGTAATCGGCGACGAAGACGCTCGTGTCCTTCCAGGACATCGGGCATCTGTGTGGCTGGTCCTGCTCCATGCAATCACCGTCGGCAATGGGGTTTAACACCCTGAACAGATACGGGGGCGAAAGTGTGAGGGAGGTGCGGCACGCCCTGTGAGAGATATCCGGCACTGGCAATTGGGCAACGGGCCAACGGCATGGAAATTCGGCAGATAACCCAATCATCTAGGGAAAAAGCCAAGTTATGAGGAGATACGAGGAAGATCAGGCGCGCACACAGTTTATGTAAGATCGCGAGAAATTCAGTAGCAGGAGGACCGCCCCGAAAGCAAATTAGGCGAGCATCGAACCTCAATTTGGAATTCTCGGCCCTGGCCTTATTATTTCTGTTCTGATTCTCTTCCCGGATAGTTCAATAGCCTCTTTCTGACCTCACCTGCACGGGAGAAGCGTTCACGGCACCAACCCGGGGATCGTAGTCGTTCCGAC
>Ga0208462_1001729_pt1 | contig 13701 bp, 10 predicted proteins | sample AD_SCU001_MetaG_FD_184452 | JGI IMG/M metagenome (GOLD analysis project Ga0208462, IMG submission 184452) | Active sludge microbial communities of municipal wastewater-treating anaerobic digesters from China - AD_SCU001_MetaG (SPAdes) (version 2) | ecosystem: Engineered > Bioreactor > Anaerobic...
CCAGCACCAACATAAGTTGAGATGGCAAGTGCTCGCTGTGGATTTGTCCATTCTTTCATCCGAATAAACATAACAGATAATACAGCAGATAACACTCCCATACCTGCGATAACGAGTGGAAATACTGCACTTCGAACGATTCCACCAAGTTGTACAGAAGTAATCGTTGCGATATCAAAATTAACAAAGGCATAAAGCCCGAGTGTTAAAGCAGAAATAATGGAACCTACGTAACTTTCGGTTAAGTCACTACCCATACCAGCAACATCCCCTACGTTATCCCCAACGTTATCAGCGATAACTGCTGGATTTCTAGGATCGTCTTCTGGGATACCAGCTTCGACTTTACCAACTAAGTCAGCTCCAACATCGGCTGCTTTGGTGAAAATTCCACCACCAACACGACCGAACAATGCGATTAAGGAAGCCCCTAATCCATATCCAGCAACGGTATTAATGGCATTTTTCAATGCTTCATATTGATGTGCTGGGTTATCTACATGAGAACCCCCAAAGAACCAGTAAAATAAGAAGAATAAGACAGATAGTCCAAATAGTCCGAGTCCAACGACTGTGAGACCTAAAACAGATCCACCACTAAAGGCAACACGGAGTGCTGCACTCATACCGTGAGTGTTCGCTGCTGAAGCAGTTCTTGCATTGGCTTTCGTTGCTGTATGCATTCCAATCCATCCGGCAGTTCCAGAAAACAACGCTCCAACGATAAAAGCAATTGCTGCTTTCCATCCAACCCCTTCTGCACCTTGTAATGCAGGAATCAGTTCTGTTAAGGCGAGCAATGCTCCAACTCCTAATGCAAAATAAGTAATGATACGGTATTGTCGTTTCATGAATGCCATTGCACCTTCATGAATATACCCTGAAATCTCTTCAATACGTGTGTGTCCAACTTTCATTTTTGTTACTTTTCTGTTTAATACATAGGCATAGAGTAACGATATGAGTGCTGATAATGCGGCAACTCCAATGAAAATAGCCGTTGTAGATAATTGTTCAAATGGCATACAGTTTCCTCCCTTTTTCATTAAGCCAAACTCATTATATCACTACCATTTACTTATTTCAATCTCAAAATGTGGAAATCAATTAACTAGATTGTAGTGTTACAATAGATGTGACACCATCTAGAATTGAAAAAAGATCTAAACCCTTGTATAATTTTAATAACCACAAAAAAACCAACAAGGGGGTTTAGATCCATGGCTATTATAACACGTATCGCTCATTCTATCAATACTACCGTAAAAGCAGTCCAAACGTATCGAAACAATAACTATTCCGTTGATCACATCTGTCGTAAGTATCATATCTCGAAATCTTCTCTAATGCGTTGGAATAAGAAATATGACGGGACGAAAGAATCTTTAATGGATCAATCAAAACGTCCTCTTTCTCCACATCCAAACGCTCATACAGAAGATGAACTTAAAAAGATTAAAGCGTTAATCAAACGGAATCCACATATCGGATTAAATGAACTCTATACCAAACTTCGAATTGAAATCGCGTATTCCAGACATTATGCGAGCTTATATCGCGTATTAAAGCGATTAGGCTTTTATGATGTCCAACTAGTAACGAAAAAGAAATACATTCCAAAACCGTATCATACCCCACAATCTGTTGGAGAAAAATGGCAGTTAGATGTCAAGTATGTTCCAAAAGAGTGTTATACGGCCATGAAAGGCACAGATGATAAGTTTTATCAGTATACCGTCATTGATGAAGCTTCGAGAGAACGTTTCATCTATCCTTATCGTGAATTATCTAGTTACAGTTCTTGTGACTTTATAAGACGTGCGATATCTTACTTTGGTTATACTCCAAGAATGATTCAAACTGACAATGGGATTGAATTTTCACACTTTAGAGAAACGAAGATGATTCATCCGTTCGATGTCTTCTGTGCGAGTCTCAATATTGAACACAAGCTTATCCGTCCTAGAACTCCTAGACACAATGGAAAAGTCGAACGAAGTCATCGAAATGACAATGAACGATTTTATAAGTATCTGTCGTTTTATTCTTATGAGGATCTGTTAAAACAGATGAAGGATTACCTTTACCGAAGCAATCGAATTTTATCTTCTACTCTCAACTGGAAATCACCTGTTGAAAAAAGAATTGAATTAGAACAAAGTGGTTTTTTCAATTATACACTATCCTAATCTTTCTTTTACTTTTTTTGGTATCACATCATTTACAAACCTACAAAAATGTGGAAATCAATTAACTAGATATCTTTTTGATACGTTTTACAACAATGAAAGTTCTTTCATATTTATTTGCAATTGTATTTGGAGGAAGTTTGTGGTATAATGTACACATATTATTGATTTTTGAGAGGACAGAAACGAAATGCAACAAGAAAATATAAGCATTGCTTTACTTGACCCAGAACTCAAGATTAGTGAACAGGTACGTTCCTGGTTTTCGGTGATGGATAACACCATAAATCTCGTTGTTCACACATCAGTGGATCAATTGGTTGCTTCGTTAGCAACTGTTACCGTTGATGTTGTTTTTGTTTCTACTTGTAAAGCAACAACAAAAACAAATGAGTTGTTTGATGTAGTTTCTAAAAAGTTCACACTAAGTGGACTTCCAATATATGTTATTGCTGAGAATGTTATTCTAGAAAGTATTAACGAAAGTTTGCATTCGTATGGATTTATGGGAGCAATCTCATTACCAATCGATGAACACAACAAACGTTTGATACTAGATTCAATTATTAGAGAAGTCAAAAACAAGCACAATATGTCATACTACTTTGAACAATACCTAAATCTTGTATCGCAAATGCCACAAGGTCTTGCTTTACATGAAGTTGTTTTTGACCAAGATAGCAAAGTTGTTGATTATCGTTTTATCAGTGTCAATGATAGTTATGAACAATTGACAGGGTTAAAGGCTGTTGAAATCATTGGGAAGACAGTAAAAGAAGTTTTGCCTGAAGTTGAACAATCATGGATTGATGTGTTTGGACAAGTAGCGATAACTGGAATTCCTTGTGAATATGAAAATTACACAGCCCCAATAGGACGCTATTTTCGCACCAATGTGTATTCCCCAAGAATAAATCAATTTGTTACAATAGTTGAAGACATTACAGATCGTGTTAATATGACAAGACAACTTCGTTATGATAACCAAAGGTTTACACGCATAATGGAATCTGCAGCCGACGTCATTTTTGAGATTGACTCACAAGCGAGATATGTAACAGTATTCGGTCGAGGCATTCAAAAAATGAAACAATCTACAGATATGTTTATAGGTAAAACACCGACTGAGGTCTACGGCAAAGAAGGAAAAGACAAATTGGATTACTATCGAAAATGTTTAAAAGGTCAAGTAGTTACCTATCAATGGACACATCACGACAAATCTCAAACATTGTATTTTGAATCAATCATTTCTCCAATGTATGATGAAAATCGAAAAATCATTGGTGGTGTTGGAGTTTCTCGTGACATCACAGAACAAAAGAAGAAAACAATTGAAATCGAATACTTAAGTAGTCATGATTATTTAACAGGTTTATATAACCGAAGATATTTTGTTGACCAACTAAAAACACTAAATATACCAAATTCATATCCACTTGGGATTATGATGATAGATGTCAATGGGCTAAAAATACTAAATGATGCATATGGTCATCAAATTGGTGATATAGCCTTAATCACGATAGCTAATTTACTCAAAACATTTTTCCGTAATCAAGATGTGGTTGCTAGAATTGGAGGAGACGAGTTCGCGATTATCCTTCCAGATACGTCCAATGACGATATGGAACATATGAAAAACTCACTTAACAAATCAATGAGCAATATATTAGTAGAAAATGTTCCGTTGTCACTTGCAATTGGATACGAAGCTATAACGGACACAAATAGACCAATCGAAGAAGTGATGCGTCTAGCTGAAAATTTTATGTATCGAAATAAACTTTCTGCAAGCAAAAGTGTACGCAATAATTCCATTAAAGCAATTCTTAAAACACTTACAGATAAATACACCGAAGAAAAGACACATTCTAAAATGGTAAGTAGTTATTGTAAAAAAGTTGGGGAAGCATTACGCATCAAGTCTGATGAATTAAAAGAGTTGGAGTTAGCTGGACTGTTTCACGATATTGGCAAGATATCCATACCAGATCGAATCTTAGATAAACCAGGAAAACTTACAAATGAAGAATACCAAATCATAAAGAGTCATCCTGAATCTGGATACCAAATTCTTAGAGCAGCTGATGAATACTCTGATCTTGCCATTCATGCGTTGTATCATCATGAACGTTGGGATGGAACAGGATATCCAAAAGGGCTTAAAGGGAAAGACATTCCACTATATTCTAGAATCATCGCAGTAGCAGATGCTTATGAAGCAATGACATCAAATCGAAGTTATCGAGCAAAACTTGGAAAAGACGTTGCAATTGAAGAAATCAAACGTTGCTCAGGAACACAGTTTGATCCAACTATTGCTAAGGTCTTTGTAGAAAAAGTTTTAGGAGCAAAGTGGTAATAAACACAATGAAAAGATGCACTATTCTTGTTGCATCTTTTTTGTTGGATTAATGAATATTTATGATATAATACGAGCAGGTGATAAGAATGATTGATTATCAAAAAATATTTCAACATTTACCATATTTAGAGGATGCCGCAAGCAATGGACTTACCCAAACAATTGGGATACCTTCCAATCAACTAGTTAATTTTGTTGAGGATTGTTATGCATCAGGTATCATACAACCAGAAGCACGAAAATTGCTTGTTGGAAACTCGATTATCAATCCAAACACAATTAAAGAACAAGTACCTTCATTAAGTTACGAGATATTAGTTGCATTATTAACCATTCTTGTTATGGATGACGAACGAATTGATGGATTGTTGGAGTCAAACATCAGTAATGGCGTTGTGTATGAAATTGTGAAAACAATTGAAGCGATAGTTTTAAAAGAAATGAAAATACCTTCTAAAAACAAATATAGTTCCTAAACAAACAACGATTGTACTCGTTGTTTGTTTTTATAGTTTGGTTGACAAGATTTTTGTTTCTTTTATTGATAAAAATGTCCCATTATGATATAATGGATAAGGTATGTAGAGGGGAGTGAAGTGAATGAGTTTTCAAGTTGCAATTGATGGTCCAGCTGGCGCAGGAAAAAGCACAATTGCAAAAAAAGTAGCATCAAGACTTGGATTTCAATACGTAGATACAGGTTCTATGTATCGTGCTGTCACTCTGAAAGCATTGTCATTGAAGATTAATTTAGAAAGTGAAGAACAATATCAATTTCTAAATGAAACTTCAATCGTATTAAAAGGGGAAACCGTCTTATTAGATCGATTAGACGTTACAAATCAAATCAGAAGTATTGAGGTTACAAACAATGTTTCTACTGTCTCAAAAATACCGTTTGTGAGACACAAGTTAGTAGAAATTCAGCGTCACATTGCGAACAATCACAATATCGTAATGGATGGACGTGACATCGGTACCGTCGTTTTGGTTGAAGCAAACCTAAAAATATTCTTATCCGCTTCTAGCAGTGAGCGAGCAAGAAGAAGAATGGTTGAGCGAAGCAATGCGGGGATCCACCAAACACTTGAAGAAATTCAAGCAGAAATTGAAGCTCGGGATTTAAAAGATTCCACAAGAGCTATTAGTCCGTTAAGAAAGGCGGACGACGCGGTTGAAATCGATACATCGCATATGACGATCGATGAAGTTATCGATACCGTTATTCGTTTAGTAGAAGAAAGAGGTTTTAAAACTATGGAAAATCAAGTTAAGTACACAGAAGGTCAATATGTGACTGGAATTATCAAACAAATGAAGAGAGATGCAATGTACATCATGTTGCCAGGGGAAGCTGACGCAGCCATCTATCGCAATGACTTAGAAGATATGGATGAATCAACTCCACTCACTTCAAAATACAATGAAGGTCAAGAGTTTACTGCAATCATCAAAACAATCGATACCAAAAAAGAACAACCAGTATATATTTTATCCACAAAATTAATCAAAATTAAAGAAAATTTTGGACAAATTGAAACTTTAGTAGAAAGCGGAGAAATCGTTTCTGTTAAGGTATTCAAATCATTAGAAACAGGATTATTAGCAAATTACAACGATTTTGTTGTATTTGTTCCAGCTAGAGAAGTTGATTTGAGAAATACATCATTAAAAGAATTACAAGGTGAAACAATCCAAGTAATCTTCACTAGAAGTGATGTTGAAAAATTAAGAATCAATGCTTCACACCAATTAGCCATGCAAAAACTTAATCAAGCACAAAAAGAAGCAGCGATTGCTGATTTAACCGTTGGCGATGTTGTTACCGGAACAATCAAAAACATCAATGATTTTGGTTGCTTCATTGACTTAGGAAACGTAGATGGTTTACTACATATTTCTGAAATTTCTCATAAAAACATTTCTAACATTTCAGAAGTGTTAAGTGTTGGTCAACAAGTAAAAGTTAAAATTATTCGTATCAAGGATGGCAGAGTTGGATTATCAATGAAAGCGTTGATGCCACATCCTTGGGATCAATTCTTAGAAACGGTTAAAGTAGATGACATCGTGGATGTAAAAGTTGAAAAAATGCTAGAATTTGGTCTTATTTGTGAAGTAACTCCAGAAGTGACAGGATTAATGCCAAGAGGAGAATACTCATGGGTTATGGGTGAATCTTACGATGGTAAAATCAAAGTAGGCGACACGATTAAAGTAAAAGTGATGAACATTGATTCAAAACAAAAACGAATCAGTTTATCACATCGCCAAATCAAAGCAAATCCTTGGAGTAAAGTTAACATCAAAATGAACGACTCAATCAAAGTGACGGTTGTTCGTTGTGAAGATAGAGGTGCAATTGTACGTTACCAAGACGTAGAAGGATACTTACCAATTTCTGAAATCAGTGCCACCAGACGTTTGTTAAAAGCGGAAGAAGGTGTGAGTGTTGGTCAAGAACTAGAAGTAAAGGTACGTCAAATTGATCCAGCTCGCGCTCGTTTACAAGTAAGCTTAAAAGCAAACGAATTGGCGAAAGAACGCAGTGAATACGATGCTTTCAATAAAGCACAACAAAAAGAACTTCCAACCACTACTTTTGGAGATTTGATTCGCGAAAAAATGAGTAAAAAGTAGGTGAAATCATGAGTAGAGGGATAGTTGCAATCGTTGGTCGTCCCAACGTTGGAAAATCAAGCCTATTCAATCGCATTGTCGGGGATCGCATTTCGATTACCGATGATACCTCTGGTATTACACGAGATCGTATTTATGCAAAAGCGACTTGGCTTGACCAACAATTTTCTGTAATTGATACAGGAGGTATTGAACTAAAAGACTTGCCCTTTATGACAGAGATTAGAGCCCAAGCAGAACTCGCCATCGATGAAGCCGATGTGATCGTCTTTGTTGTTGATGGTCGAACCGGAATCACTCAACAAGATGAAGATGTTGTGAATATCCTTTATCGCTCTAGTAAACCAGTGATCGTTGCAGTTAACAAAGTCGATGATTTAAAGTTTCAAGAAATTGTATTTGAATTTTACAGTTTGGGAATTGAAGATGTCATCGCCGTTAGTGCACTTCATGGAATTGGAGTAGGAGATCTATTAGATAAGATCATTGAAAAATTACCAGTAAAACGTATGAAGCAATACGATGATATTGTGTCTTTCTGTATCATCGGACAGCCAAATGTCGGTAAATCATCGTTAACCAATGCGATATTAGGTGAAGAACGCGTTATTGTAAGTGACATCCCTGGGACAACTCGGGATGCAATTGATACAGCATTTACCAGAGATGGCAAAGATTATGTTGTGATTGATACCGCAGGTATTCGAAAAAGTGGTAAAATCTATGAAAACGCAGAGAAATATAGTGTGATTCGTGCCTTATCCGCAATCGAACGCAGTGATATTGCTGTTGTCGTACTAGATGGAACCAAAGAAATTGAAGAACAAGACAAACGAATTGCAGGTTACCCTGTAGAATATGCAAAAGCTTGTGTCATAGTTGTCAACAAATGGGACGCAGTCACCAAAGATGACAAAACAATGAAAGAGTTTACGGAAAAAATTCGAAACCATTTTCTCTATTTGGATTTTGCCCCTGTTGTGTTTTTGTCTGCACTTAAAAATCAAAGAGTTCACACATTGCTTGATGCAATTGACAACGTATATGAAAACTTTACAAGACGAATTCCAACGAGTGTGTTAAATGATTTGATTACGGATGCAGTTATGATGAATCAACCTCCACTCTTTAACGGGAACCGTGTAAAGATATCTTATGTAACACAAGTAACAACAAAACCACCAACATTTGTTATGTTTGTGAATAATCCAGTGCATATGCATTTTTCCTATCAACGATATTTAGAAAACAAACTAAGAGATACAATTGAACTGATAGGTACACCTGTTAAAATAATATTAAGAAAGAAAGAAAATGCTTAATACTATGGAAAAAATTACGATTATTGGTGCCGGAAGCTGGGGGTCAGCATTATCTAGACTCTTAGGCGATAACGGTCACCAAGTTATGCTATACGATGTGAGTGTGGAGACGGTAAATGAAATCAATCAATTCCACACCAACTCATCAAAATTACCCAATGGGACACTACCAGATAGTGTGAAAGCAACCACTAATTTAAGTGAAGCGATTGAGGTTTCTGATATCGTTTGTTTGGTGGTGCCAACTGCTGTCATTCGTGAGGTCTTAGTTAATATAGCTTCTATCATCAAACAACCAAAATTGTTTGTAAATGCAGCAAAAGGGATTGAACCGACAACATACAAACGTGTGTCAGAAATCGTTTATGAAGAAATACCACACGACAAAATTAGTGGATTTGTTGCCTTAACCGGACCAAGTCACGCAGAAGAAGTGGTATTGCAACTCTTAACCGTTGTCGCATCCGCAAGCGATTCCATCGAAGATGCAAAACGCATTCAATCTATTTTCAGTAATCACACATATTTTCGAGTATACACTGTCAATGATTTGATCGGTGCAGAACTTGGAGGGTCACTTAAAAACGTGTTCGCACTTGCTGCTGGAATGGTGACAGGTTTAGGATATGGCGACAATGCCAAAGCTGCTTTGATTACAAGAGGTTTGATTGAAATGAGACGTTTGGCAATTGCCTTAGGTGCAAAAGAAGATACTCTATTTGGCTTAACAGGACTAGGAGATTTGATCGTAACAGCGACCTCAACTCACAGTCGAAACTACCAAGCAGGGATTAAAATTGCACAAGGAACCAATCTAGAAGAAACTCTCGCATCGATTGGAATGGTCGTCGAAGGAGCAAGAACGACGAAGTCTGCTTATTTTGCTGCTAGAGAATTTGGAATTGAAACACCAATCATTGATGCAGTTTATCATGTAATATATGAATACAAAGACGTGAAATCAAGTGTTATGGAGCTCATGCAACGATCCTTAAAAGAAGAATTAATTAGTTAGCCAAACACTTGTTTGGCTTTTTTCGTCCAAAGGAGGGGAACAGGGCATATGAAACGAATCAAACTGTTTTTATTATTGATTATACTTTCATTGACGTTAAGTGGTTGTGATTGGACAGATATTTTTCAAAAACAACCATGTACGAAAGAAGAATGTTTGGTCTATGAGACAGATGAGATTACACAACTCATTTTGGATACAAGCGAACAAATTAGAGAGTCCAACATCCACATCAAAAAAACAGTATATGAAAAGAATGCTCTTGGTGGACCAAGACTGTATGCAGCATCCTCAGCGGAAGGATCAGGTTTTGTATTTTATTCTGATCAAGATTATTACTATGCCTTGACGAACTTTCATGTTGTTGACATTGAAATCAGTCAAAATAGACTATATTCTGTTGAATATGAAATCACTGTGAACTACACATCAATTAAAACAAATGTGAGTGTAGTAGCCCAAGGAGATAATATTTATGACATCGCAGTTCTTCGTTTTCCAAAAAATGATTTACAGATACCGCTGATGCCACTGACACCACGTCTAGAGAGTCAAGCTATTCTAAACGAATTTATATTAATTGTCGGAAATCCTGGTGGACAAATCAATGTGGTTTCAACATCTAAAGTCATTTCCATTTGTCGTTGCTTGTCAGGCATTCCATATAACGTTCTTTATTTTGAATACAATATGAAATCTCCAGGTAATAGTGGTGGAGCGGTTACTGATATCAATGGAAACGTTCTAGGAATGATTACATGGCAGAATCCAGAAAACTTTAAACGTAAATTTGCGATTCCAATCGCTCAAATTGTTGCTTTTTTAGAGAATAATCAAATCCCTTATCAAATAAATACAGAAAATAATACATAAACTGTAGTTATCATTATAGACAAAACACAAATTTGTGATATAATAATATCACGTAAAAATAAAAGAGGTGAAGTTTCTTGAGTCCGCTCAGGTATATCAATTTAAGTTTTTTCAATTTAGAAGGCATAAAAGATGTTAATTTCTTGTTACTAGCAATTATCGCAGTACTCATTATTTTGTCTGCATTTTTTTCCGCATCAGAAACGGCATATTCGAGTGTGAATACCATCCGTTTAAAAAGTTATGTCGAAGAAAAGCGCAAAGGGGCAAGAAAGGCACTTTACATTGCTGATCACTTTGATAAAACACTATCCACAATCCTAGTTGGGAACAATTTTGTTAACATAGCCGCAACTACGCTTGCTGCTTTTATCTTAACAAAGACGATTACAGACCCAACATTTGCTAATATTATTAACACAATTTTGATGACAATCATTGTCTTAATATTTGGAGAAATTGTGCCAAAATCATATGCGAAAGAACACTCTGAGCGTTTTGCTCTTCGTTTTGCTAGCATCATGTATTTTACAATCAAAATTATGACTCCATTTACTTTTTTGTTCATCAAAATCAAAGGTGCGCTTCTTAGACATGTTGATGAAAACAACGAACCAACTGTCACAGAAGACGAACTCGATAAAATCATTGAAACCATGGAAGAAGAAGGTGTCATCGAAAGCAAAGATGCCTATTTGATTCATGGTGTTCTTGATTTAGGAGATCGTACCGTGTATGATATTATGACACCACGTGTGGATATGATAGCAATCGAATTAAACGAAAGCGTTGAATCGATTAAAAACAAATTTTTTGAACATCAGTTTTCTCGTATGCCTGTATTTGAAGGCGACAAAGACCATATTGTTGGATTTATCATTGAACGTGACTTTTATTCTACTTTAGTCAAAGGGAAGAAAGTCGACATAAAGAAAATGATGAAAGAACCTGTTTTCGTTTCAGAAGAAATGAAGGTAGACGACCTCATTCGTTTTATGCAATCACGAAAGAAACATTTCGCAATTGTATCGGATGAATATGGAGGAACCAGCGGTATCGTAACGATGGAAGATGCGTTTGAAGAATTGGTTGGAGAAATCTACGATGAACATGACATTGATGAAGTGTCTGAAGAAATCAAAAAAATTGATGAGTTCACATATGAAGTAGAAGCCGACATCGATTTAAACGATTTGTTTGAACAACTTGACTTAGGTGAAGCACCAGATAACTATTACTCTACTTTAGGTGGGTTTTTATACGGATTGTCTGAAAGCATTCCAGAAGAGAATCAGGAGTTTACTTACAATGCCTTGGTATACCGTCAAAACAAAGAAAACTTAATGACGGAAGTCAATGTATCAATGCACTTTAAAATATTAAATGTATCAGAACGACGTATCAAACGCGTTTTGGTGACCATAGCAAATCAAACCGATTTAAGAGAAATTGAAGCGTAGGATCATCTACGCTTTTCTTTCAGTCAAAGGATGGTAGTAACATTGAACAAGAAAAATGCATATATCTTAATCATTGGTATCTTAGTTGCATATTTTTTCCAAGGTGTCATTCATAATTTAGGTCATCCGGTCACCCCAGACTATGTCAAAGGATTAGAATTTCCTGATCAAATGTTTGGATACTTTTTTGCTGCGATGAACTTAGGACTTGTTGTTGGATCACCGCTATTTGGTTATTTAGGTGATCGAAATCATCGAAAATTTTATGTTGTACTTGGTATGTTTTTGTACGGGGTCTTTCAACTCTTTTTTGGGGTCATCAATTTTAGTCCTTATTTGATGATAGTATTCCGCTTTTTTGCTGGATTCTTTGTCGCTGCTCCTGCTACTTTAATTTTAGCAGAAGTCATTGGTCGAATTGATTCAAAAGACCGAATCAAAATCTTATCTGCCATGATTGCTTTAAATACCCTTGGAGCATCGATTGGATATCAACTAGGTGGGTGGCTTGGAACGAAGCTTGATAGCCAAGAAATCGTGTTCATCATCCAATCGATTACAAATACATTTTTAGCATTAGGACTGTTTCTATTTATTCAGTTTCATAACAAAACAGTTGAACCTGTTTCGAAGCGCACTTCCTTACAGCTGAAAAAAGTGAAACAGTTGATATCTGAAAATAAAAGTTTATTTGTGTTTTTTATCATTTTGATGTTGATGAATATGGCATTTATTAACGTCTCAAAGTATTTGGATATTTTTATTGTCAATGATTTAAAATTCACTTCTTCACAGCTTGGTACGTTTGTTATGGTGACAGGGATTATCGCGATGCTGACAAACTTATTTATCGTGCCACTCTTTATCAAAGACAACAAAGCAACGATGTATATCAAATGGATGTTACTAGTTGGATTTGTTGCGTTGTTATCAACTTTTTTATTTCCGAATGAATCGATTATGACTGCGCTTTATACCATATTTTTGGTATATGTCATCAGTCGAAGTGTGATTACTCCACTCGAACAAGGCCACATTTCTACCCATGCGAAAGACTCCAATTACGGAACCATTATGGGAATGAGACAACTATTTATTAGTTTGGCAAGCATCATTGGTCCTATTGTTGGTGGATACCTATATGCTTATGATAAGAGATTGGTGTTTTGGGTCAGTGTTATTATAATCGGATTTAGTTTTATCATAGTGGTATTCACTACAAAAAAACCAAGGTTATCAACTGAATCGACCACAGAATAATTATGTCCATTTTATAAAAATTATGAAAAAGCCCTTGTCAAATAAAATCTATGTGATAACATATAGGTATCAATAGGATTATTATGAAAGGGGATTGTCATATAGGCAACTATATGATAGGTGTTATGAAAGAAGCGAACGTAAAAACAATGATATTATACATCAGCTATTTGGTGCTGATTGTGGTTTCTTTGGGATTGTTAACATTCCAAAACATTACTTTTATAAAATATTTACTGGATGAAACCTATGTTTTTTCTTCATTCTATACTCAATTGAATTTATTCATCTTTATTATTGTATTGTGTGGAATTGGAACGTTGTTAATGTTTGTTGGAATTGATGTATTAGCAAAGTTACTAACAATCATGGAACAAAAAAGTCAAAATGAATGAATCAATAAAAAAGTAGGTATGAGAATGTTCTCATGCCTTTTTTCAATGCCACTTTTCTACAAGGTAGTGTCAAATAGTTTTGGGATAAAAGTGATATAATCATAGTTTGCATAAAGATTGGTTATGAGATAAATGTTTCAAAGCCGTAAAAACAAATGATTTCTTACCATTTGTCAAGT
>Ga0208462_1001731_pt1 | contig 13692 bp, 11 predicted proteins | sample AD_SCU001_MetaG_FD_184452 | JGI IMG/M metagenome (GOLD analysis project Ga0208462, IMG submission 184452) | Active sludge microbial communities of municipal wastewater-treating anaerobic digesters from China - AD_SCU001_MetaG (SPAdes) (version 2) | ecosystem: Engineered > Bioreactor > Anaerobic...
TTTTTACTTCTTCAGATTCAATTACCGGAAGATATAGCTTACCTAAACTTGAGGTAAACCCTATGTACCACCTTCCATTCTTAGTTTGTGTATCCCAGTTTTGATTATTGATACTTATGGATTGATATCCTTTGAATACAGGCAGGTTCTTTGCCTTACCTTTTCTATAATCTGATACTGCCTTTTTTGCTCTTCTGATAGCTTCATTTTTTATACAGGACTTTAAGTTGAAGGGCACATTCTTTGAAGATAGTTTTTCATCTCTATATACCTCTTGTACACACCAGTTCAGGCATTTTGTATATTCAAGCTGATCTTCAACCCACTGTCTGTGTTTAACTCTTGTAGGTTTCTTTAACTTAACAGAAAAAGTTATAGTTGCCAATAGTTTCACCTCCCTTGTCAAACAAATGTTCTTTAATTAGATAATACCATATCTTGCTTGTATATGCAAGAGAAAATTTCAATCTTTTTCAAAAACTTTTTTTGGATTTTTTGACATTTGCTTTGGTTTTTTCTTTCTTATAATAGATTAGCAGCGATAGATTTGGGAAATAAGGTAGTCATGCATTCATCTCCCATTTAAAAAAGGGAGCGTTCTGCATGGTCTACGTAAATGGATTTGTACCATATTATTGGAGTTCACCCGGCAAAGCAGAACTTGATTTTGTAATACAAAATAGAGAGGGAAATATAATTCCGATTGAGGTAAAATCTGCCGATAATGTACGGGCAAAAAGTCTTGCTGCTTTTGTTTCATTATATAAACCGCCATATTCAATTCGGATATCTGCCAGAAATTTTGGATTTGAAAATAATATTAAGAGTGTCCCGTTGTATGGAGTGTTTTGCTTAGAACGCTGAAGTTTCATATTACAAAAAGAAGGAATTACTACTCCATTAATAGGGCTGGCTTTTTTGGAAAAGTTGGATCTGTTAAGCAATCTTTTTGATAAAGTTTATGTAACGCAACAAGTATATGATGAAATTGCTGGAGATAATGAAAACAGGACAGGAACTGACGAGCGTTAAAAGGAAGTGTTAATGTGAAAATGTTAATCAAATCAAAAATTGACGGATTAGATATTCCTTTTGATTATAAATTCTTTATTTTTTTATTGACGGAAAAGTTCACTGAAAACGAAAATATAGAAAAAATATATTTGTTTGGAAGTTGTGCTGTGGGAAAAATGACAGATAAAAGTGATATAGATTTTGCTGTTATTGTTAATGATAAAATACCTGCTAACAGAAACTTTCGGTTGAATATTATTGATGAAATTGAAGACTTGTTGATAGAGCAGGAATCTGTCACCAATATACCATATGACATTGTTTTCTTCAACCGCATGGATTTTGAACGAAATAAAAAAATAAGCATATCGGTAGTCAATGACATTGAACGGGAAGGAATGGTGTTGTATGAAAGGTAGTTAATATGATATTGCAGTAAGTGATTTATATTTTGCCCAAATCGGCATCGACTCGAAATTGGACAGTGATATTGGCTGTTATAACAATTGTGCGGCAAGTTGTACTCAAGCAGTTGAAAAAATTTTGAAGCATTTGTTTATTACCTTTGATTTACCGTTTGAAACAAGACTAAGTGAAAGCCATAATTTAAACGCCTTATTAAGAGAACTGGTAAAAACATTCCCGGAATTAAAATCCTTAACTAAGCAATGCAGGTTTTTAAATGATTTTTATATTGAGATTAGGTATCCCGGCGATAGTTTTGAATGGATCAATTACGATACAGCCATGCAATGTTATCAATATGCGAAGGAAGTAAATGAGGGTATAGATGCTATTATACAAAACCCATTATATGAACAAAAGTTATTGGAGGCATTTAAATATGGCTACAAGAACTATAAAATTGAAAAATGCGGAGGATTTTGCAGTAAACCTAATACCAAAGGAATCGGAGAGTTGACATGAAAGTATCAGTTATTTTAAATTCAACTCCCCAAAACGGCAGAAGCGGCTAATAATTCTTAACATACTTCACCTTTACTGGAAAAAGTGGAGAAATGGATTGGCTGGACCCTGCAAAGTAAAAAAGCAGATGGATTTTTTAGCTCGGAAAGCAATGATGACTGGTGGCCAAGGATGGTTATGCTAAAAGTTTTGATGTAGTAGACATGGGGACGGTTCTCTAGACATGGGGACGGTTCTCTAGTTTCGTTATAACCGTCCCCATTTTTCTATATTTTTTATAATATTGTTATAAATAATATAGATCAAAAAATAACATTTCTAAAAACATTCCGAAAATATCTAATCCTATTACATACTCATAAACAAAGAGTTGCTATATAATAATTGTAGCAAAGCTAATCTGAAATGCGAAGCTAATCTGGAAAGTGAAGCTAATCTGAAAAGTGAAGTTAATCTGGAATGTAAAGCCAGATTATCTGGAAAGACTAATAGTTATGGAAAAGGAGCGTATAAACTTAATGAGTAATACTAAAATTAGCGAAAAAAACATCAATATTATACCCATAAAGAACAAGCCGCTTTGGAAACAAATACTTGACTGTAAGTATTTTTATATAATGTTTATTCCTACGTTTGTATTATACTTTATATTTTCATATGTACCATTATATGGGATACAATTGGCATTTAAAGACCTCAACTTTGCGAAAGGAATTACCGGAAGCTCATGGACATCCATGCACGGATTAAAACATTTCTATGAGTTGCTAAGTAATATGGAGTTTCAGAAAGCTTTTTCAAATACAATAATTATAAGTATCCAAAGAATAATATTTCAATTTCCTGTTCCAATAATACTTGCTTTGTTGCTAAATGAAATAAGAAAAGATAGTACAAAACGCATTATACAGACGGTATTGACATTTCCACATTTTCTATCCTGGATTGTTGTAACAGGTATATTCTTCAACTTGCTAGGAGATGCAGGTGTTCTAAATGAAATACTGGCTGCTTTGGGTCTTAAAAAGGTCCATTTTCTAACCCAGGCTTCTACTTTCAGGGGACTCCTTTATATCACCAACAATTGGAAAGAAGCCGGCTGGGGTACTATAATATATTTAGCAGCAATAGCAGGAATAAGTGTTGAGTTGTATGAAGCTGCCATTGTAGATGGTGCAAAAAGGTTTCAGCTTATGCGGTACATTACCTGGCCTGCCATAAAGTCCGTAATAGGGGTTATGCTTATACTGGCAATCGCCAACATAATGAATGCCGGCTTTGACCAGATATTTAATATGTACAATGCAGCTGTTTACGATAAAGCAGATATAATAGATACATATATTTTCAGAAGAACTTTTATCACAGGTCTTGATTTCGCTTCTTCAACTGCAATTGGTTTATTTAAATCAGTAGTAAACTTTATAATGTTATTTGCAGGTAATTTGGCTGTTAAAAAAATTACCGGCAAAGGAATTTATTAAGGAGGATTCAGAATGGACTATTCCAGCTATAGAATTAAGAAAGATGGTTTTGATACATTTAACTATATTATTATGATAATTCTTGCAGTAATAACTATATTTCCTTTTTATTATGTAGTAATAATATCATTTGCCGATTATGCAGCAGTACAGAAGCACTTAATATACATATTTCCCACATCCATTAATCTTGATGCATATAAGCTTGTTTTTAAGGGAGAAATGTTTTTGAGTTCATTTTTTGTTTCCATATTTATAACAGTCACAGGCACAGTTTTAAGCATGATCTTTTCCACTGCATCAGCGTACGCGCTTTCAAAAAGTTTCGTACCCGGAAATAAAATGATGTTTAACTTTATCCTGGTTCCTATGTTCTTTTCAGGTGGACTTATACCATATTACTTAACAATACAAAAACTTGGATTAATAGATAAAATTTGGGTTCTGATAATACCTGGAGCAATAAATTCTTTTTACCTTATATTACTAAAGAATTTTTTCAAAGAATTGCCGGCCAGCATAGAAGAATCAGCCAAAATAGATGGCGCAAACGACCTTTATATCTTATATAGAATAGTTCTTCCTATGTCTGCACCAGTAATTGCTACAATTTCATTATTTTATGCAGTAGATAGATGGAATGATTATTATACAGCTTTACTATATATTTCAAATAGAAAACTTTTCCCTTTACAACTTGTACTAAGAGAAGCTATACTAGACTTTGCTCAAATAATGGCAAGCCCTATAGGAGCTGAAATAGCACGCAATAACAGACCTACATATACAAAAGCCCTGCAGATGGCCATAATTACTGTTGCTACAGTTCCCATCCTATGCGTTTATCCTTTTATACAGAAGCATTTTACAAAGGGTATCTTATTTGGAGCAGTTAAGGAATAGTTAAACAATGGCTAAACAGCAGCTAAACAGCAGCTAAACAGCAGCTAAACAGCAGCTAAACAATGGCTAAACAATGGCTGATAATAGCTGATAATGGCTGATAATGGCTGATAATGGCTGATAATAGCTGATAATAGCTGATAATAGCTAGAAATACTATTACCGGTAAATAACAGTCTAAAACTGTTATTATATAAAAAATATTTCAAGGAGGTACAGTTAATGAAAAAAGTAAAAAGAGTCATTGTCATTTTATTAGTAGTAGGCATGATCTTTGGCTTGCTTGCAGGCTGCGAAAAGAAAAATGGGAAAGATGAACCGACAGGCACTAATGCGCAGACGAGCAATAAAACAGAAGCTAGCAATCCATTAAGTGAAAAAATTGAAATATCATTTGCTTTGTGGGGAATTGGGCAGGCAATAACAGAAGCACCTGATGCAGTAAGAGAAAAAATTTATAATGAGCTCAATATTTCCATTAAGCCAATGAATGTAACATGGGATGATTATACCCAGAAAATACAGATTTGGGCAGCATCTTCACAATTACCTGATATATTTGCTATTGATGTTATAGGAACCGCAAACTACAAAAATTGGATAGAACAAGGTATAGTTAGACCACTTCCATCTGATTTGAGTCCATATCCTCAAATTAATAAAATTATGAATTCACCCGGATTTGACATATACAAGTACCCCATTGGTGATCCTAATGGCAAAATCTATGCAATACCAAGGCTAAACCATCTTGATATAGATGATTGGAGCTGTGATACCGGTATACATCTAAGAAAAGACTGGATGCAAAATGTAGGAATAACAAAAGAACCTGAAAATATGGATGAATTCATCGCATTGATGAAAGCATTTGTAGAAAATGACCCGGATAAAAATAATAAAAAGGATACTATCGGCTTGACCTGTTACAACTCAGACTGGCTTACTTGGTTTTTCCTTGGTTATGAACCAGGAATACAAAGTGGAGGCTGGGTAAGAGACAAGGAAAATCCAGGGAAATGGATACCTGCTTTTATGACAAAGGATTGCTTAACTGGAATGAAAGAATTAAAGAGACTTTATGATGCAGGCGGACTGGATAGAGATTTAGCAACTCTTAAAGGTGAAGAAGGCAGAGATAAGTTTGCAGCAGGTAAGGCAGGAGCTTATGCTCATGATGTAACTCCTTCAACACTTGGCTATGTACAGACACAATTTGAAAAAGTTAACGAAAACATAAAATATAAAGACATAGTTACAATTTTGAAGCCATTTAAACATTCAGATGGAAATTACTATAGGCACATTAGCAATCCGGCATGGTCAGAAACTTATATTAATGCAAAATGTGATGACAAGAAAACTGACAGAGTAATGAGATTATTTGACTATGTACTGGATGAAGAAGGCTACAATTTAATCCACTTTGGTATTGAAGGAAAGGAATGGCATAAAGAAGACGGTAAAATTGTTCTTACTCCTCAAAAAGATGGAGAAGGAAAGGATATTCCTCTATCAGTATCGTATCCATTTGTTAAATGCGGTTTTATTGCTGAATGGAGTGGTACACGCCAGTGGTCAGCTCCTACAGTAAATCCTGAACTCCAGAAAATGTCCAGTGATTTAAATGACTGGCTGCAAGCAAATGCAAAACCAGTTCCAACAGATTTAAGAATACCTCTCCTTGACGTACCAAGTAAGGATAAGGCAACTGCAAGGACCGGTGAAATTATCATTAAGTGCTTATTAAGCGATAATGTAGAAAAAACCTGGAACGAAATAGTTAGTTCTTATCGTGCAAATGGATATGATAAACTTATTGAAGAGATTAACGAAGCATGTGCTAAAGCTAATATAAAATAATACAAATTTCTAAGAAATAAAATAGGAATAATATAAATCATTATATAGCATTATAGAACATAGCATTATAGAACATAATGATTAACATTTTAAAATACTGCAAACGTTAAAAAGACAAGGCTTTCACTCCGGTGGAAGCCTTGTTTTTGTATATCGGCATGACCGTTGAACGCCCGGGATATGACAGCATGTGACCGGAACTGCTTTGACGCTGAAACACCGAAGCTCCTAAGTCACTAGCTCCGAAACACCTAAGCTCCCCCCGCTCCCTCCTTTACCTTACAGCTTTACATATGCAGCCAAACTATGATAATATAAAAATATAATTCTGCATTACAAAGGGCTTGACATATGGTTTGCTTGGGGTATAGGAATTTATAAATCTCCTAAAAGGTCCCTATACTGGGGTTTGGAAAGGGGATTCCCCTTCCCGGTTTAAGGAGGGTGCTCAGGATTCTGCAATAAACATTAATGAAGCAGAATCCGTCGAAGGGAACCTAGGGTTCCCTAGCGAACAAGAAAATTCGCATCATTGTTTTAGGTCATGAGCGAAGCGAATTTTCTTGATTAAAGGAGGGTATATTAATGCTATATTTTCTAAAAAAACTGTCCATAGGGACACAATTACTTTTGCTTGCTATATCCACCGGAATTATTATGCTTATAATAATTCTTTCTATATATTTTGATGTCTCCAAAGTTGTAGCTAAGTACAATAATGAGTACACAGACAATATCATGTTCCAGGTCAAAAAAAATATAGTCGGCAATTGCGATTTTATGGACAGGCTTCTTACCAGCATAGCATATAATCGGGTTGTTCAAAATTATACCATTGAAAAGGATGATGAAGAGAGATTCTCAATGTATGATGATATTAATAACTTTTTTATTACTCTTTCGGAGATGAATGAAGGAATAATTGATTTTGTATTGCTTGATGAAAATGGAGAAAAAGTGTATTTTTTAAAAGGTGAAAATGACGAGGTTAAAGAAACAATCAGAAATCTGCCCATAAAAAACGATCATTATTATACTGGTGTAAAAAGATTTTATATTAAGGATGAATTTAGAGATTGCTTTATAATAGCATCTAACATGTATTCCATACTCAGCGGAAATATTACTGGGTCAAGAATAGGGACTGCAGCTATAGTATTTGACGCTAAAGCATTAAGCCTTGATTTTGACAAAAGTTTACATGAGTCAGCAACGAGTTTCTACTTATTGGATAGAAATAATAAAATATATTCTACAAGCCAGTTATCATCATTAGATAAAAACACAGAACAAATTGCTGGCTATGCAGGCTATAAGTCAGGAAGATATGTAACAAAAGCAGATGGAAAAAGGTATGTTATAAATAAGGAAGATCTTCGCGAAATGCATGGCAAAATTATAAGTGTCGTACCTGAGGAAAAACTTTTTTACGACCTTGAATGGGCAAGGACACTAACTATTGCATTCTTTGTAATAGCATTATTTCTTCTCTCCATACCATTTGCAGTAATAATTAACAATATAGTAAGCCCCCTTAAAAAATTCATGAAATTCATTACATCATTAAAATCAGGGAATTTGAAAGGATTGAAACAAAGAATCAATCTTGAAGGTTACGAAGAAATAGTAATCATGGCCGGAGAATTTAATGGGCTCCTTGACGAGATAGATGATCTTACCCATAGACTGGTAACTACAACAACCAGGCTTTATGCAACAGAACTGGAAAAGAAAAAATCCGAACTGGAATACTTAAAGAGTCAGATTAATCCTCACTTTTTATATAATACTTTGGAAGTAATGAGATCGAGTGCTACAGATGAAGGTGCATATACAACAGCGGCTATGGTAAAAGCCCTTGGAAAAATTTTCAGATATAGTGTTAAAGGTGAATATATTGTTAGACTGTATGAAGAAATTGAAATTACCAAATACTACTTGCAGATTCAACAGGCAAGGTTTGACGGCAGATTCAAATTTATTTATCAAATGACAGATGAATCTTTAAATTGCAGTATTCCAAAGATGATCCTGCAGCCTATAGTAGAAAATGCTATATTCCACGGCCTGGAAACAAAGCTGGGAGAAGGGCATTTATGGATTGAAAGCAAAATTGATGAATACCAGAACTTATATATAAGCATAAAAGATGATGGTACGGGTATGGACAGAGAGAAGCTCAACTATTTTCAAAAGATATTAAATGAAGGCCAGAGTAAAATTGTTTCTAGTGAGGGCAGCGGCATGGGCATTGGAATTATTAATGTTAATAATCGTATAAAACTTATTTATGGCAGTAACTATGGTATTAATATAGAAAGTATACTTGGGCATGGGACTGAAGTAATAATAAAAATTCCAACAAGGAGGGGAAATGATGTATAAAGTCTTTATAGCAGATGATGAAAAAGCAATCATTAGAGGTCTGAAATCAAGTATAAACTGGAATGAGCTGGGATTTCAGATTGCAGGTGAAGCGGATAACGGTATTGATGCTTATGAAAAGATACTTGAAATCAAACCGGATGTGGTTTTTACAGACATCCGGATGCCTGGAATGAATGGCTTGGAGCTGATCAAAAAAGTCTCTGAGTTTTCCCAGGATATACTTTTTGTAGTTATAAGCGGGTATGCGGAATTTGCTTATGCACAGAAAGCCGTGAAATATGGAGTGTTGGGATATTGCTTAAAACCTTTTGATGAAGATGAAATTGCCGGCATATTGAATAAAGCAAGAAGTGTATTAGGCAAGCAAATATCTTCAATGAAAATGGAGCTTATAAGCTTAATAGAAGACGGCAGCATTGAATCTCAGCAGAGGATAGAAAAGATTATGAATGCAGCGGGTCTGGAACTATCAGATAGTAAAGGACTTTTAGCTGTTGTAGTAATTGGCAGGGAAGAACCGGTTATTTTCAATGATGCTGCATATATAAACTTGAAGATTGGAAAAAACACATATTTGTATTTGGTCCAGGATTTCTCTCTTCGAAATATAGCCGATTACATGTCAGACGATATGCTTGAGTGTGTTAAAGGTGTTGGAGTAAGCAAAACTTATTATTCAGTCGAATCTATAAGTGATGCAATTGATGAAGCTTTTGTGGCTGCGAATCAATATTTCATGACCGGCAAAAAAGGTATATATTTTTATCAGAAATATGATAAGGATGAATTGAGGAATGCTTTTTTTCAACTTGAGGATGCAATTATAAAAAGGGATTTGAATATGGTCAGGAACTCTCTTGATAATGCTGAAGCAGTTTTATCTAAAGGTGTATATAACATAAAACATGCTTTTCAGATATACAACATTTTTATGCATACTTTTTATACAATGCATCCTGAAAAATATGATAACTATATTTATGATTACGAAAAGTTAACAAGCTATTTCGGCGGAATTCATGATATGTTTGAATATTTAAATGGATTAATTGACGATTATGCCGGGATCAATATCGAATACCAATTTACTGAAGTAAAGAGTGAAATATTCAAAAGCATACTTCTTTATATAAATGAAAACTTTTGTAAGGATATATGCCTGCAAGCTATAGCTGAGAAGTTTTGCATTAACTCAAGCTACATTAGCCAGCTTTTTAAAAAACATACTGGAGAAACTTTTACAGAATATATTGGCAATCTAAGGCTCAACTATGCATGTAATCTTCTTAAAACAACAGCACTTAATGTGAATGAGGTTGCAGAAAAGGTTGGATTTAATGATTACTACTACTTCACAAAAGTTTTCAAAAAGATGATAGCGGATAGACCCCCTTTGTTTGGAGAATTTGACCTAAAGCTTAGTTTTTCTTAGAAATCCTCGTTTTGTCATTTCCACCAATACTTCCGCATTTATTCCACGATCCTATTTACAATGAGCCTCAGCTGGCATGTCTATAAGCATCAGGGCCATCCCCCATGCTGAACAAGAAGTAATGTCTCTGTAGAATGGTTGATGCCCGGCAACAAAGCCTAACATGCCAGCACTCATTGTAAATAGGCTTTCGCGGCATAAAAGCTGCTTTCTACAGTGTTATTGTAAGAGTACGTGCAGTCCCATTTAGTGTTGCTTTGTGAAATTCTGCAGGACTTAAATTGAATATTGATCTATGTATACGTCTGTAATTGTAACGTTCCATAAAATCCATAACAGCTTTATATGCTTCTTCATAACTCTCAAACTCCCAACGTCCCAGGCATTCATCTTCAAATATACGATGAAATGATTCGATATGAGCATTTTTGTTGGGCGTTTTGCACGGAATTCTTTCATGTTCTACATTTACCTCTAAACACTTATCTTCAAACTTATTGCTTGTAAATTGTGGACCATTATCTGAACGTATTACAGGCTTTACATCACTTTCAAATAGATTTCGTCTCATAAGCGCCCTCACAAGTGTTGCTGCAGCATCCTCACCTTCACAACGTAACCCTATATGATAATCAATAATTTCTCTGTCATACACATCAATAATTGACTGTATATAGAAAAACCTGTCTTCTCCAACTATATAACCATACTTAAGGTCCGTTTCCCACAATTGATTTGGAGCGGTAACTGTACGATTTTGAGCCAGTTTTCGGGGATACCTTGCTTTTATCTTTCTCTGGGGCCTTAACACTCCTAATTCCTTACACAACCGGTATACTTTCTTCTTATTAATAATCAGTTTATACGTTCGTTGGAGTTCTATGGTCAGCTTATAATAGCCATATGCAAAGCAATCACCTTCAATAAGTGTAATTATCCACTCTTTAATTTGCATATCACATATCTTTTTACCACTTATGGTGTATGAATACCCTGGAATAGGTCTGCCGCCATTCTCATTCTTTTCTTTACTTTTCTTAGTAATTGTATAATAATACGTAGACGGATTAAGGTCTATTATTCTTAGTACTGTAGATGCTTGATGCCCCAAATTAATCCATTTATTTGCAATTTCTACCTTGAAGGTAACGGAATTTTCATTTTTTTTAATAGGTCTCTCAGTATTTCTATTTCGAGCTCCTTCTCGCCAATTAGCCTTTTAAGCTGAGTATTCTGCTCAATCGCTTTCTTTACTTCCTTAGGATCTTCTGTTAGAACTGAAGCTGTTTGCAATGCTTTCTTTGTCATATTGTTGATCGGGTTTGGCTTTTCCTCTCGAACCCACCTAGCCACCATAGAAGGGTTTATATTATATTTCCTTCCGACAAGGCTCGAATTACCTGTTTCTAAAGCTTCTTTCACTACCTGTCTTCTAAATTCATCAGAATGCTTTTTAACTCCCATTTTTCTTCTCCCCTTTGCTTGTTTCTATTATACAAGCTTTGAGTCTAATTGTCCAAGGTGATTAGGGGGCTTATGAGATAGGACTAACACCATCAAGCTTTAGAGATACAAAATAGTTAGATAATATTCAAATTATTAGAGAAGTCATATAAAGAACATATAAAGGCACTCCTGCATACACAGCTTTTGCAAAACATGATAACGATTTTATTGAAATGATGAATTCATAAGAAATAAACGATAAATATAAATGGCAAATATAAACTGTATGTTGGATGAAATAAAACCTGAAATAGCAGTTGTGTGCTGCTATTTCGCTAATCAGGCGAAGGCAGCCGGTGATGCACTAATATTTTAACTTCTTATTCATTTTTCCCGTGATATATGATATAATTTTTTTACCTCTAAAACATTAAATTTTAGCTTCATAATCATACCACAAAACTTGGATTAATTTGCAGAACTTGGAGCAATTTATATGGCTTGGATGAATTAAACTAATTATTTTCTGCATATTATTTGTACAAATATGTACAGGGAAGTGAGAGTTTTTACCATGAAGCAGGAGAAAAATTATCATTATGATGTAAAAGAGGTATTTCGGATATTTTATACTGACGAATTTATGCTGCCCCCTGAAGAACGAATAATACCCAATGAACATTACCATGACGTATATGAAATATTTTATATTATAAATGGCAATGGAGCTCATTATATCAATAATAAGAAGATTGAGATAAAAAAACATGATATGGTATTTGTCGATAAATATCACATTCATAAAGAAAGATATTATGACAATGATTGTAAGGAACGCATCATTTTTCAGTTTAATGATGATGTCTTAAATAGCTTTGTTAACACAAGAATAAAGGAAGAAGTAATTAATTTATTTGAGTTGAAAGTGCTGTCTTATCCGGATAGCTTTAATGAATATCTTATAAATACTTTCAAAAACAGGATATTGCCTGAATATAATAAAGCATCTAATATATTAAACTATACTATCTGCAAATTGATATTTTTGGAGGTATTACTTGAGATTTTAAAGCTTAAAGAAAATGGGGAAGTAATTATAAAAAAAGAAGAAGTGCAAAACAAAGAAGACAAATCAACCAATTCCAATGGTCATATTGAGGAAAATAAAATTGTTAAAAATAGTACTCATAATGCAAATAATACTAATAATGCAAATAATACTAATAATACTAATAATACTAAAAAAATAGACAGATCTAAAGAAGATATAGTATATGAAATAATAAATTATATTAAACTTAACTATGAAACAGATATTTCTTTAGAACAATTATCTAAGGATTATTACATAAGCAAATATTATTTATGCCGTAAATTTAAAGAAATTTCAGGTTCAACTATTATCGAATTTGTAATGAATAATAGGCTAACTGAAGCTGAAAAACTTATCAAACATTCAAAGCTTAATATCGCTGAAATTTCCCGGCAAGTAGGTTTTAAAAACTGTAATCATTTTATAAATGTATTTAAAAGGAAATATGGTTATTCGCCCAATGTTTTCCGGGAGAACTATATAAAGAGTCTTTGATAGATTCTGGATACAGTGGCAAAACCTAAGCAATAATCATATATATTTGATTGCACAAAGCAAGATTACTTGACTTCAAATATGCAGGAAAGCAGCAAAAATGAGCACCGCTCTTAAAATTATAGCAATTATCATATATACATGAAATGTTTTACAGCAAGATTTTTTAATGACAATGTAAGGGAAAAATGGTACTATAATTACAATCCAAGTTCAGAGGAAATAAGTGATAAAATTTATTAGTTTTAGGAAACACAGCGGGAATCCTCTCTATTTTAATGGAGCAGATGAAAGCTGTGGTTTCGGTACGAAACTTTACCATATGTAGATATTAAAAAAACCTGCAAAATACTTAAATAATAATCATTTGTATTGATTATATATATACAGTATGATATACTATATGTATGAATAAAAACAATATCAAACATGCTAGAACTTGCGTGTACAATGTAAATTATCATATGGTGTGGAGTGTAAAATATAGAAGAGCGGTATTGGAAGGAGGTATTGATGAACGCTTAAAAGCATTATTTGAAGAAGTAGCTGCTGACAAAGGTTTTACAATTCACACAATGGAAGTAATGCCTGATCATGTCCATGTATTTGCTTCTGCACATCCGAAAATATCGCCATCATATATTGTC
>Ga0208462_1001732_pt1 | contig 13681 bp, 4 predicted proteins | sample AD_SCU001_MetaG_FD_184452 | JGI IMG/M metagenome (GOLD analysis project Ga0208462, IMG submission 184452) | Active sludge microbial communities of municipal wastewater-treating anaerobic digesters from China - AD_SCU001_MetaG (SPAdes) (version 2) | ecosystem: Engineered > Bioreactor > Anaerobic >...
AGAAGAACCCGCTGAGGGTATTTCCTTCAATGACCGTTCCTGCCTCCAGGTTGGTTGAACCAACACCATACATATAGATGCCGTAGTATCCGTTTTCGATGATGTTGTTGGTGAAGATATTCCCTGTATCGTTGGTGCTTCCGGAGTAAATACCTGCTGAGCTGGATGTTCCACGTGCTGATGGATTACCGAAGATGACACAGTTGGATATTAGATTATTATCCGCACCCATGGATAACTCGACCACCCGGGCATTGGTTGGGTGGTTGGCCTGGATGGTGAGGTATTGCAGGTCGACATAATCTGCGCCACTCAGCCTAACGGTATAATTACCTGTCGAGGAGGCTGTATTGGCGATGATCACATCCGAGGCATTGCTGGTGCTGGACTTAAAGGTCACGCGGTTGGTGGCGCTGGTTCCCGGAATCGGTGGAATAGTGACCTGTGTATTGTATGTACCTGGTAATATGTTAAATGTCACAGGCCCTGAAACACCACAAACAGACACAGCATCCACTGCAGCCTGAATGGTTGGGTAATCTGCTGTGGTATCACCGACGGTATAAACGCCTGAAAGAAGGTTACAAACAATCAGGGAATAGGTTGCTGTGTCATTGTAACTTGCTGAATCCACAGCCCCATTGGGCAGGCTCGTCCACGCCTTGATGGTATGTGTCCCCAGCGGGAAGTTGTAGGTACCCAACAGGATATTGCTGGCCATACCAGAGGAAGCCAGGTTACCTGTCCATGCGTAGGACGTCTGCGCGACACCGTTGACCGACCAACCGATCGTGGCAGAGGTGAGGTTGGCCGTGCCAAAGTTGCGCAGGTTAACCGCCACATTGCCGACGCCCGGACTGGCAGGCGATACCGGCGAGACGATGGCTACAATGCCGGCATCATTGGGCACACTGGGCGCAAAGGTCAGCTGCATATTGGGACGCTGTGTGAAGGTCCCTGAAATAAGCGTATTGGTGCATACACCTCCCCCATCCGAGCGGTAGTCAATGCAGGAAGAAAAGGGCGTGGTGGTTTGCCTCACAACGGCGTTTGTGGTGTAATTAGATGTTCCGGCATAATTATCGAAGCAGGTTTCAATGACCAGGTTGCTCACACCATCCCAGAAATAGGGGCTGTTGAAAGTATGGGTGTTCCAGCCTACCGTTGTAACCAGGCTCGGCACCGTAAATAAGGTCGTTGTAGTGGGCAACCAGGTTGCCAGGGATGTCGCCGTGGTTGTGCCGATCTTGATGGTGTAACCGTTCAGATTGTTCCCCAATGAAGTGGGCGTCGTAGGCGTAACCACGTCGAACCCCAGGGATATCATGTTTCCGCCATAAGCCCCGATAGCATTCATTTCTGAGGCCAGGATCAGGTATTGCACCCTGTCGCCGGTATAATACTGGCCATATGGCGAGGGATAACCTGTGGTGGAATTCACCACTACCCCTGTCCCCAGCTGGTACTGCAGCAGGCTACTGACAACGATGGTAGCCGTTGCTGTGTCGTTATAGGCTGCTGAGTCCGCAAGGCCGTTGGGCAGGCTGCTCCATGCCTTGAATACATGAGTCCCCTGGGGCAAAACAACGTTACCGATAGTGACCGTATCCTTTGCCAGATTTGCCAGGCTGCCTGTCCAGAGGAAAGGCGTACCCGGTACCCCATTCATACTGTAATTCAGCGTAGCTGAGGTCAGGGTGGTTGTGCCGAAGTTCATCAGTACAACGGTTACCGGACTTGTAGTTGGCGGTGTCGGTGTTGTGGGTTCCGTGATGGCCAGTACACCTGCATCCAGTGATGTTGTGGCACCCACGGTAATGGTATAATCCTCTACCTCTCCATAGACGGTTGTTCCACATGGATCCAGGGTTCCGGTGTACATGATCCTGACACGCATCCTGGTATTTCCCGGTATAGCCGTAGGAGGTACGGTGATGGTGGCCGTGTAGGGACCATTGCCGGGGGTTCCAACAACGGTAATGGGCGCATCATCCGCAAAATTGCCGTTCTTGTTCCAGTCGATCCATATCCCGCATTGGTCGCTGGAATAGGGATTTCCATTGGTCACCGTGATGGGGTATGCCTGCCCCGGCAGCATCAGCGTCGAAATCGTTGTATAATCATGATATCCGGCTGGTGTGCAAGCGGAACTATTGTTAATCGTGCCAACCGTCACATTGCTGATATGTTCATCGCATCCCCCACTGGCAGCACAATAGGTTTGCCCGCTCACTTCGAAAGCCAGGAATGATAAAGGCAAACACATCACAAAAATGAGTAAGAGTCTTCTCATGGTGCATCGGTTTTAGGTATGAATACTCGACAGAAAGGTTCCTTTGGATTGGATAAAGATATGCCTTTTTTCTTCGTATGCAAATATGACTAAGCAATTAATTTACACATCAATACATGCGATATTATTCCAAATATTCATCGAAATCGCAGGTTTCAAAAATATAAAGAGCCACCCCGGGGCAGGGTGGCTCTTCAACTGCTTGATGGTATTTACAACTGCAGATAGATGAAAATTCCGGACTCCTAAACAACTACCTAATAATCAGCTTCACAGCATGCTGAATTTCTTCCCCTGTCAAACGTAAAGTGTATACACCCGGTGGTAATGATGATACATCCAGGGGATACAGGTCCTTTATAATGATCCTTGCTTCTTCCAGCAGGATTCTGCCTCGTGCATCCAGAATTTCAAGGTTGAACACTTCTTCTGTATTGATTATGCTGATAAAAATAAAATCTTTGGTAGGATTAGGGAAGACAGATAAACCGGCATGCATCTCACCATCATCCATGCCGGTGATAGGATTTACATATTGCTGGGCGGTGGCAGTGCCGGTACAACCCGTTGAAGGATTGGTATAGCTATAGGTGAGCGTATGGGTTCCGCCCCCTGCTGCAGCTGGGTTAAACACACCACCTGTCACACCCGGGCCGGTATAAGTACCCCCTGCCGGCAATCCGGTTGATAACGGGAAAGGCAATGTATTGATGAGGACTCCTGGCACCGGCGTAAAGGTCACATTGGGCAAGGGTTTCACGGTTACGATGATATCATCGGTGCCCGAATCACTGTTCTGGTCTGTTACCGTGACCGAATAGGTTGTATTGACCATTGGGAAGGCCAGCGGGTTCGGGATCGAAGCATTGCTCAGAGAGTTAGCCGGGCTCCAGGTATAGGAATATGGCGTAAGTCCACCTGTAGCCACTACCTGCATCTGCATGGTATCTCCCTGGCAGATGGCTGCATCCTGTCCGGCATTGACAAAGACAACCGGCATGATGACAAAGACCGTATCCGCCATGCGATTGCTTGGGCATCCATTTCCTGAACCGGTCAGACGAATATCTGCACGGTCATAGGTGCGATTGCCGGAATATGCCGGAAAACTCAAATCTGCATAGTTGTATTTGGCCTGGTACTGGCTTGTTGGCGTTGTCCGGAAAAAAGGATAACCACTTACCCAGCTTCCATCCCAGTTTTCCCAGTAGATTATCAAGTGCTGAACGCCATTGTACATAAAGGGCGTATCCAGTGGTATTGCAAACCATCCTTGTCCCGTCCAGGTAATATTCCCGCTGAAGACCTGTGTGAGCAATGCAGGATCTGGTTTGTCGTCATTCAGGAATACAGAATCCGTCGAATGGCCCATCCATATCTTCTGCCCAAGCATGGGATAATTCACTGGCGCGTCAAGATAGTATGCAATGGAATCGATCTGGCCACTTCCGCCCAACTCTCCCAGAGAGAAGAGGCTGGCGCTCCAACTGTAATCATAATATCCATAGGTGGGGACATAAGGTGTCGCAGACAGACCCGGTCCGATGGTCACTGACTGGAAACCTGACCCATACATACCTTCAACCCAGTAAACAGTGGTGGAAGTCATCGGCCCTGTCTGATGCGAGATACCCATTGCGGCCGGTGTCAGGGCTGTGGGACTGGTATACCAGAAGTAAGATTGCGCTGTATCCGGATTCAGAACAACCAAGGTCGCTGATTGCCCGTAATATACGGTCGTATTATTCACCATTGGGTCGGGTGGACTGAGGCGTGAAGAGACCTGTTTCACCAATGTGTCGTTGCTGTTCCAGGTATCGCCGGTCAGGCTGACCCAGGCTTTGAAGGAGAACAAGGAATCCTTGCTGACACTCAGGTTCACGGAACCTGAAAAGATATGGGTCCCTGTGTCCCCGGGCAGGATCAGGGTGGTCATGGGTTCGGTAACCACGGCTGAACTATTACCCAGCCGGTAAGATACAGTGCAGTTTCCTGAAATGGTATCCGCACCCCGGTTCCAGATATTCAGACTGACTGTCTCCAGGCCCAGGTCACAGCCGCTGCCAGGAGAAGGGATCGCTACCAGATGGGCTTCCTGTGCAGGCGCCTGTCGTATAATGACATCATCTATAGATACATCACCCTCATAACTTCCACCTCTGACCACCCGGAACCGTATTTTATCAAGTGCCTGATATGAATTAAGTGAAACCACGGCTTCCCTCCATGGATCACCTGTATTGGTTTGCTGCTGGCCTGAGATCGTAAAAATACTGGGTATCCAGACACCTCCCTGCAGTACATCAACATGCAGAGCTCCAATAGCAGATCCATACATATGATACCAAAATCGAAGCTCTGGCGCGCTTAAAGATCCCAGATCCAGACAGGGCGAAATAAGCATGGCCTGATCTCCCATGTCACCATTGGATGCTTCAGAAAAGATATACATGCCATTTCCGCTTGTGTGGTCGCCTGCAGGTCCGGTAAAGGAGGAGGAGGTCATCCCCTGGCCAACATACATCTCGAAACCGTAAACCGAGATGGAGGCTGACGTCCAGCCATTTTCAAAGATCCCCTGGTCCCAGGGGACATAGGTAAAGGTTTCAAAGTCTTCGAGATAAGGAAAAGTATCCACAGGGGCTATGGCATAGAAGCTGCTTCGGAGGGTATCGTTGTATGCAGCCTGGTCGTTGCTCATTGCCGTGTACGCCGTCATTTGATAGGCCCCCGAAATGGCCGTGCTCAGCGTCCCTGCCAGGATAGTATCCTTGCCATTGGGTGGGAGATTGCCAATGTAATTATAACTGAGTGTCTGAACCAGGCTGTTGGGGCCGGTTACCTGAACATGCACGGGAAAACTGGTCTGGGCCACGGTGCCATGGTTGCGCAACACGAGAACTACCTGTGTATTCCCACCTGAGCATGATGAGTCGACCGGATTGATTACCCCAACAACACCAACGTCATTCGGAACAGGGACATATAGTTTTACGTTATCGACATAGGCGTTGTCAGACAGGCTGCTACCTGAACCGGTATAGTTCAATGCGGCCTGCAATTTCAAGGTGAAGGTACTTCCTGTATATGGACTAAGGTCAAACTCCAGTGTCTGGAATGGATCGGAACTTTGGGTCACAGGATTGAAATCTGTCTGGCCATTGAGGTCAGTCAGTTGGATTGTATCGTTGACCACCACCCTGAAATAGCTGTACATTGGACCATAACTGTATGTCATCCTGAGGTCCAGGCTGAGTTTCAGGTTGGAAACGCCGGCGGCATTCACCTGACAGGTCATTGCCTGGCTTTGGTGCCAGGTATTCAGCACCCAGGCTTCATAGGGTGTGGTTGTCGTGCTCCAGCCACTCCAATTGGAGGTAAATCCACCCGTCATGAACAAGCCCGGGCTGGGATTTCCAACCTGGTTGCTCACTGTGATCCCAGCATTTGGGCCGGCACTCAGATCGAAGTAATGGGTTAGGCCTCCTCCGAAATTCTCTATAAACGGAAAACTATTGATCGTACAAAGGTTGCGCACGATATGCCCTTTCAGCGTATCGTTCAAAGCATTGAGGTCCCCGGCCTGGGACACCACAGCCACACAGGAATACACACCCACGGCCGACATATTGGCACTCTGTGCAAAAGTATGGACCAGGGTATCCCCACTGGCCAGGATACCCGGGGCAACTTCCGGGAGGGAAAAGGTCTGCCCACCATCTATGGAGTATTTTAGGGAGAAACCACTCTGGGCATTGAGTCCGTTGTTGTATACCTTGATGGTAACAAACTGCGATGTGCCCAGTCCACAGGAACTGCCACCCGGGGAAACCCATTCGATGACAGCCATATCGGTGGATGGGGGTGTAAACTCCACCGCTCCCATATCCGGACTCACCGCATCGCGAATGGAACCATCGATGTCATCAAAAACAGCAGCAAAGGGTGTTCCCAGATTATTGATGGCAGCACTCGATGGATAAAGATCCATGTTTGTAGCAAAGTTCGGGTTGGCGGAAACAGAATTGGAATCCAGTCCCGTCTGGGTAACCCAGGCAGCCAGGTTAGCGATATCAATATTATTGTATCCCAGAAAATTACCATTGGTATACAGATCATTATAATCCATCAAACTCAGGCTGCCTGCCGCACCCCAGTCGAACCTGACGGCATAACCACCTCCGAAATTGGTGAAGAGGTTGTTTAATACACGGTTGTCGCCGTATCCACTCCAGTTGGAAACGCTAAAAGCGGCGGAATAGGTGCTTTGCGATGCGGTCCTGACACTGTTGTACACCAGGTCGCAATGCTGTGAATTGCTCAGGAGGATACCGGTGGCATCCTGATGTGTGGTCTGGACGGAAACAAAGTTGTTGGCGATTAATCCCCGCAAGGTATCGGACAGGTCCGAACCAGAAATGCTCATCCCGGTAAACCCTCCGGCGCCTTGCATTTTTATCCGGTTAGATGATGCGGTCAGGGCTATACTGATATTATCCAAATAAATACCTGTCATCCAGGCATTGTAAGGGCCATTGTGAATCTGGTTATAACGTACAGACAAGAACGCCTGGTTAATAGCCTCAATACCATAGCTATAGAAGCCATAGATATTATTCCCCTCCACAATATTGTTCTGTTCAGACGCCATCCAATCTCCTGAAAGAAATATGCCATAATATCCATGTGCGATGGTATTTCCGGCAATGATATTCCCTTCGTCGATTGTATTTCCTGAATAAATGCCCGCTGAGCTGTAATCCATGGAAGCAGTGGCATTGGATTGGATGTTATTTCCCTGAATATAATTATAACTGGCACCGTTGGTCAGTACGATGGCATAAGCATAGATGGGCCCATCTGCCTTGATGGTCATATTGTTTATGTTAATATAATCAGCGCCATCCAGCTTGATCGTGTAATTGCTCTGATCAGTCTGCGCGCTGTATGCTATAATAACATCAGACGGGATACCTGTTGATGACTGGAAGGTGATGCTGTTCATGCTGCTGCTGCCCGGGATGGGAGGGATCAGCACTTGTTCGTTATAGGTACCAGGCAGAATATTAAAGGTAACAGGACCTCCAATACCGCAACTAGAGACAGCACTAACCGCGGCGGATATGCTGCTGTAGTTTGCCCCTGATGCGCCGATGGTATATGTCCCACTGAGCAGGTTACAGGTATTGACAGTGATCTGCAGGGTGTCGTTCAAAGTAAAAGGGTCATTGATACCATTAGGGCTGCTGGTCCATACTTTGATGCTATGAACGCCCACGGGCAGGTTCACATTGCCGATGGTCACCGGGCCTGCTGACGCCAGACTGGCCAGGTTTCCTGTCCATGCATACGGTGTTCCAGCCACGCCATCCACCGACCAGTTCAGCGTCACAGAGGTCAAGGTCTGTGCCCCAAAATTCATGAAGGTGGCCTTGATATCCTGAAATCCCGGACTATTGGGGTTCAGTGGCTCATTGATGGCCACCATACCTGCATCTACGGCGTTCAGGGATGGAACGATGATGGTATAATCCTCTACTTCGCCATAGCTCGTATTGCCGCATGGGTCGACAATGCCTGTGTACAAGATGCGGACGCGCATCCTGGTCTGGCCGGGTAGCGCTGTAAATGGGGGTGTAATCACGGCCGTGTATGGCCCCACACCGGGGGATCCAAGGACTGTAATGGGAGGATCATCATAGAAATTCCCGTTCTGATTCCAATCCACCCAAATCCCACATTGGTCATCGGGATAAATGGGATTTCCATTGCTCACAGTAATGGGATAGCTCATCCCAGGCACCATGATGGTACTCAGGGTAGTGAAATCCTGATATCCGCCACAACTGCTGGGGTTATTAATGGTGCCCACACTCACCATACTGATATACTCATCACACCCTCCTGAAGCGGCACAATAGGTTATCTGAGCCTGGGATCCGGCGACAGGAAAACCGCATAAGACGCTAAAAACAAGCATCTTAAAAAGGAAATGTTTTTTCATAAGCGAAGGATAAGGACTGTAACAGGGTTCACAAGGAAATTGATCTAAAATAAATCAAAATTCAGCGCATACACACATGAAAATAATTACAGGTATTCCTGGGTCAGGTAATGGCAAATAATCACCTTCAACACTGCCAGGAATAAAAGAAGCGGCAACATTGGATTGCCCGCTGTTGCCGCTCCCTGCTATCAGAAAGAGATCAATCGTTCAGTGAAGCCAGAAAACGTTCTGCTTCCAGCGCGGCCATGCAGCCGGTCCCTGCAGCAGTCACGGCCTGCCGGAAAACATGGTCCTGCACATCGCCTGCAGCGAAAACGCCAGGAATATTAGTGGTGGTAGAACCCGGACGGGTTTGGATGTATCCGTTCTCATCCATATCGATCTGGCCTTTGAAAATATCCGAATTGGGTTTATGCCCAATGGCTACAAAGAAACCATCGATGGGGATCTCACGTGCCTCATTGGTGAGCACATTGCGGACTCTCACACCGGTCACAACTTTCCCATCACCCAGGATTTCCTCGGTCGTGCTGTTCCAGACGGGTTCGATATTGGGAGTCTTGAGCACCCTGTTCTGCATGACCTTCGAAGCTCTCAGCTCGTCACGGCGGTGGATGAGGTAAACCTTGCGGCATAATTTGGCAAGGTAGGTTGCTTCTTCAGCAGCCGTATCTCCACCTCCAACTACCGCGACATCTTTGCCACGGAAAAAGAAGCCATCACAGGTTGCACAGGCCGAAACGCCATACCCATTGTATCTTTTCTCTGATTCCAGTCCGAGCCATTTGGCCGAAGCGCCTGTGGCAATAATGACGGTTTCAGCAAGTATCTCCTTGCCGTCATCGGCTTTCAGGCGGAATGGACGGGCAGAAAGATCCGCTTCTGTGATCAAACCCCAGCGGATATCGGTGCCAAATCTTTCAGCCTGTTTCCGCATGTCTTCCATCATTTCCGGACCCTGGATGCCTTCAGGATATCCGGGGAAGTTTTCAACCTCTGTGGTGGTGGTGAGTTGTCCTCCCGGCTGCAGGCCCTGGTACATCACAGGTTTTAGATCAGCCCTGGCAGCATAGATGGCGGCGGTGTAACCCGCCGGACCTGATCCGATGATCAGGCATTCAATGGTATTCCTGGTGTCGCTCATATATAAATAATAGTTTGAATTGAATTTCAGAATCTGACATAGCCGGCCCAGCTATAAGTATGCCATACACGTTACAGGGCATCCTGCCTGCCATAAACTGTCGGATCCGTCAAAAATGCTGTCAATTTGTCCATGTTGCAACAGGATATGAAATCTTTTATACCTTTGCCCCACTTTACAGGTTCGGGGCGTGGCGCAGTTGGTAGCGTACTTGCATGGGGTGCAAGGGGTCGCGAGTTCGAGTCTCGCCGCTCCGACAAAACAGAAAAGCAGCAGTTTTCCACTGTTGCTTTTTTTTTACCGGTAAGCGACCTTGGTCAGGTAAAACACATGCCGTCGCTCTCCCAGGGCTGCATCCTGGGAGCGTATCTTCTGAAAACCACTGCATAAGACATAACGATCGTACCAGTAGCGAATCTGCTCGTCCTGATGCTCCTGCGCTTTCTTCCCGGGGTCAGCACCTTCCACTTCTGTGTAGTCGAAAGGCCCTGTCACCGTATTTCCACGATTGATCTGGGCTGCGATCCTGCCCTGGTCCAGATAAGCCAGGAGTGTCTCCTCCCCATCGTACAATAACGCAACATAATTCCGCAATTCCATCGTCAGGATATTCCTGATAGGAAAATTTTGATCCCACTGCTTCAAGCCGACTGTATCCAGGGCCATGACAAAGGCATTGGTATACTGGTAGCCATCAAAAACCGTGTAATTGGTGGGGACAGGTCTTCCATAATAATCATAGGCCATCCTTGTAACATAATGATACTTGGGGAAATAGGCCTCTGCCATGATCACATGACTGGCATCCTGTGCCGCCATCTGACGGAACAGCACATTGAATTCCAGCGGGATATTCTCTCCCTTTCTCCCCTGCTTCATCCGCGATACCTCATTATAGGTCAGATGGCTGAAATAATTCGTGATTTCGCTGAAGGGAAAAATCCTGATCTGCTGTGGCTTTCCCTTATTGATCATGTAGGAGAAAAACCCACTGACAAAGTCAGTTTCAGGTGAGGCAGAAGAAAACGAACTGAGCTTGTCCTCTGTCGTGTAAGCCCCTGCCACCAGGGTCAAGGCATCATGGCTCAGGAAACGCCCTGTTACAGGCGTCCGGTCTTTGTCATCAGGAAGCGACTGTTCCCAGCGCCGCTTGCCATCGGGGCCATGGGCGGTCAGGGTCAATCCGAACTTCTTACGGGATTCTCTGTGCTTGAAAAGCAGGAGGAGTTCCTGCTCCTGCACACTCCAGGAGGCATCGTCCAACCATGTCTCCCCCTTCAGGCCATGCAGAACCGGCATGCTGGTACCTCCTTCAGCTATCCACCAGACGGAAGTAGCAAACCTACGGTCATGGGCACCCAAAACATAACCCGGTGACACGTAGGAAAAGTAATGGATCTCCTGTCGCTCCGGGATACTGACCTCACTGGTATTAAACGACGTCCCCAGATGATCGATCTCGGCGATGATGGCGGCTTCCTTCACCTGCCCACCCGTACGACCCGCGAACAACATCCTGGCCTTGCCATCGGCATAGACCTGAGAAAGGATGTCCATGCGCTGTGAAAGAGGGTATTCGAGGTGCCATTTCTCTTTCAGATCAGAATCATAGGCTTTAAAATGCCATTGAACCATGCCATCCTGGGCCTGAGAGAAGGTTTTGTAAAACACCAGCACGCCTTCTTCACCCATGGGCAGGACTTCGATATCTCTGGATCCCTGTCTGGTTTCTATTTCGACCCGCAGCATTCGTCCGGGCTGGGAAAAGGCAGGCATACTGAGCAGCAGCATCAGTAAAGGCAGCAGGCTAAGGATTCCTGTCTTCTTTGTATTCATGGCCCGGACTCAGGATGAACCCCATCCAACATCTGCTACTCTCCTATTTCAGCACAAGCTTACGGACAGCGCTCCGCTCACCGCGGCTGTTCTCCAGGGTAATCAGGTAAATCCCTGATTCAAGGTGCGAAACAGAGAGGGTTTGTCCATGCAACAAGATATCCGATTCCATCACCATCCTTCCGGAAAGGTCACTGAACAGGGCTTTCCATTGCCCACGTGGCAGTGTAAAATACACATCTCCTGATGCAGGGTTGGGATAAATATTCCAGCTCCATTGCATCTGATCAGGATCCGTGATGCCTGAACTGACACAGGGGCCTCCCGGCGTACCAAACAGCGTATCACCGGCAGCATTGACACCGCCAAACTCAACGGATACACGCCAGCTCAACGGATCATCATTGTTGAGGCTGGGGTCGCACAATACCAGGGAAGGACCATTGCCATCAGGCTGTGTTGGCCAGGGTGCAACATCGAGGTAGTAAACCGCATCCACAAGGTTATTGTAATTGTCATGAAGTGCAATATTTTCACCCGAATTGGATAAGGACCCATCCGTCCATTGCAACACGCCTGTGAGGCCGAATACAGCTTGCATCGCGCTGGTACTCTTGGCAACCACAACAAAAGCAGAGGGCTGGATCAGGATGGCCGGGAAGGTGTAAGTGACCCCTTCTGCAAAGAAGAAGCCGTTCAGGTTAACGACGTTGGTTCCCTTATTGTAAATCTCGATATACTCCAGGCTATCGGTTCCTGTTTCAGGCGGGTTATACATAATCTCGGTGATCACCAACTGGGCGTTGGCAGGCCCGAAACTGACCGGGAAGGTCTGCGCAGCAGCCATGACATTGCCTGCGGTATCAGCTACGCCTGCAATGGTCAGGAAATACACCTGTCCGCTGACCAGTGGTGTTCCCAGGTTCAGGGTGACCGTATCCATAGTTGTTGAGAGGGAGGCGGTATGGCCTGTGCCAATTCCGGTATAGTTGGCCGCATTGGTAGCCGAGGATCCCACTGCCTCATTGAAAACAACGCGTATGGTTTGCGCCGTCAAAGCAGCGGCATTCAATACAACGGGGGGTGTGGTATCTACCACGATAACTGGGAACAGGCTGTTGAACGCCATGGGTGTGGGCTTCGCAAACTGGAAGATCCCAAATCCGTTCGGGATGCGGGCCCAGGTTGTATCAGTGGCCTGCTGGCCATAGACCACCGAATCCACTACAGCACCAGCCGCATTGTAAAGGTAAACCTCCTCACCGGCTTTATTGGGCAGGAAATTGGCATGCAGGCCGGCATCGAGGGTATCCTGGTCGGCCCATACGATCAAATAAGCTCCCGGTGCAAGCGTAGTGTCCGGGAAATACCAACGGTTCATACCGGTATGGTTATCGGTCATCGACCAATTCAGCAGGGAGACAGCGTTACTGCCCGGATTATATAGTTCAATCCAGGGATCATAGCTTTGATCTGACGGATCCAGGTAAGCTGCCACGTTATCTGCCAGTATTTCATTGATCACAATGGGTGCCAGTCCGGCGGGCGTGCCGCTGATAACGACATTATCCAGCTCCCAGGTAGAGGCCTCAGCAGCCGTTGACGTATAGCGGAAGGCGATATAACCTACGCCGCTGTAGCCTGCAAGTGAGATATTCCCGGATTGTGTCCAGGTCCAGTTACCGGCTGAAAGGGTGGCGGTCAGGGGGGACCATGTGGCGGATGCCGGGCTGCCTGTTCCGGAATAATTGGTAGAGATGAGCACTTCCAGGTCCGGGCCTGTATAGTTCTTGGCCGTGATGAAAGACAAATGGGTATTAACAAAACCACCCAGGTTAAGCGGTGGACTGATGAGCCAGTCGTTGCTGGGCTCATTCCCCTGGAAACCAGTGATTTTTGCAAAGGTATCTCCTTGAAAGAAATCGATGAACCAGTTCTTATCGCTGGCCAGGCTGATGGTGTCCCAGTTTCCGAAGCTCAGGTTGTTAAAGTCAATCGCTTCAATGACGAAAGCTGTGACGGCACCCGCCTGGGGTGCTGCCGGACTGGTCTTATAATCAATGTACTGTCCGGAATTGGTATACGGGTAGATGGCGAAATAATACGGTGTACTTCCATTCAGGTCGGTGAAAGTAAAGGTCTGAGCGCCCTGCACAACATTCTTGGCTCCGCTGCCATCTTTCAACTTGATGTCATCTATAACCGGAACGCCATCGACCGGCGGGGCGATGGCTGCATTGGTGCTGGCCAGGATCAGGTAGCCATCGGGCAACTGTGTTCCCGCAGCATCAGTCCAGTTCAGGGTGATGGTTACGCCCGTAGCTGCGGCCGTAAAGCCTGTAGCATGGTTGGTTGGCTCCGGATCCGGAATGAAAGTCCCCAGGGTTTGGTTGTTATTCAG
>Ga0208462_1001733_pt1 | contig 13666 bp, 9 predicted proteins | sample AD_SCU001_MetaG_FD_184452 | JGI IMG/M metagenome (GOLD analysis project Ga0208462, IMG submission 184452) | Active sludge microbial communities of municipal wastewater-treating anaerobic digesters from China - AD_SCU001_MetaG (SPAdes) (version 2) | ecosystem: Engineered > Bioreactor > Anaerobic >...
GTCGGTTCGCATGATCCCCCTCGCTCCTGGTTTCGTCTCGCCGCGGTGTGCCCCGGACTCCATCGCCTCAAAATGAAAAAGGCCGCGAGTCCTTCGCAGCCCCTCAAACAAAAAGGGCTGCGTCCGTCTGCCCGCAGCCCTGAGTTTTCGTTTTTTTTTGGAGATTAGACCGTTCGCTCTCCTCTCAGAACCACGGGCCGCAGGGCTGCCAACGCCGCCGCGGCGCTGCTAGCCAGACACGCATTCCAGGCTCTGTGGTAGAGAGTGTACATATTTTACCTCAACTGTTTGACTTCTCTCACATGTCAATGCTCTCACATAACACGAACATTAATGGATGTCACGCCCAAAAAAGCCCCCACCGTCAATATTCGCCCGGCGAACGCCGGGCATCGCAGCCTCGGCGCAAGCAGACCCGAAATCCTTGCCCCGCCCGGTGTCTTGCCGGGACCGGGATGGAAGAGCCGTACCGGCGGAAAAAGCCGCCGGCTCTCCCATCGGAGCCCGCGAGGGCTTTCCGCCCGGCATGCCGGGGCATTCCGCCGAATTCGCCGCCGTGTCCCGCGTTGCCGGGGATAACTTCCGCCAGTGTCTTCTCCGATACGACCGCCTGCCGTCAGACCGCCTGAGCCGGATATCCTTGAGGGGACATGCGGCGGATGCCCGTTCGGGCTTCAAACCACCGTGACGGGGCATGAGGCGCCTTTGATGAGTTCATCCACGGGCGCCCCGAAAAACCGCTTCACCCAGGCGGGCCTTTGGGATCGCGTTGTCACAACGAGGGACGGCTTCCTCGCCTTGACCGCTTCCAGGCAGATGATCGCGAACTGACCCACCTGGACGTGTGTCTTGACTTCGATTCCTTCCTTCTCGGCCCGTTCGGCAATTTCCTCCGCGTGCTCCCAGCCTTCTTTCTCGTGCTTTTCCAGCACCTTGGCTTCGACGGACTCCCTCAGCTCACCGAAAAGCCTCTGGTCGGCATCGACCATGTAGCGGGCCAGATTGGAGTCTGCGACGTAGACTACAAGTAATTTCTTGATTTCTCGAGCTTTTTCGATTGCCACATCGATGGCTCTTTCGGATCTTCTGAATGTGGAGAGAGCCAGCATCACGCAACCTTCCATGCTTTTTCCTGCAATACCGGGTGGTTGAGTCATGACTTCCTCCATCGGCAAAGCATATGATGAGGTGAACGCGGGAAAACCCTGACGGAACGATGGTGCCGACAACGGAGACAACAACGCAGGATTGCCTCCGTATCGGCGATCGGTCGCCCGCCTGCACCGCAGTCGCAAAGAGCCGCGATCGGAGCGAACGGACTGCTCCATCCACGTTTGGAACCGGTCGCCGGACCCGTGCCGGACGTCACCGGGAAACCGCGGACGCGGAGGTGCCTGGCCAAAGGGACGGGGAGCGGCGCTCCACCGCCGCGAAAACGCGCCCCTTCGCCAAGGCCGGTCACGAGCAAAGGTTAACCGTGGCACCTGCCGCTTGCAAGGGAAATTCGAGGACAGGGAAATTCGAAGACGACAGGGAAATTCGAGGATGATTTCGGGCACATGGGGGGGAAACGGCGCGGATAACCGCGGCCCTTCGAACTTTTGGACATCGCTTACCCATCGTGTTTGTTCTGCTGCGCCCACTCCCGCGCGTTTGATCTTGCACGCTTTCCGGTTTCCACTAGAATGTCCCGCAAGCGGGAAAATGCTTTGTCGTGAGGACGGATTGAAGCTCTCATGCCGAGGTGCGTTCAAGATTACACAACACCTGCCCGGCGGGAGGTCATGCGGGCGGGGATAAACCCGCCTCTCGTAAGGGCTGATGTGCCGGTCAGACGAGAGGGGGACTTTATGCCCTCCCGTCCGATGCACTCGTCTTGAACGCAATTGCCCGTGGCCCCGGCGTCACCCGCGAAGCATGAAAACGACTCACCTGGGAGTCTATTTCCCACTGAGCGAGGTATCACGGGATCGGCCCCCGGCAACGAAAATCACCCGGAGCTCACAGCGGAGCATGAAAACCGCCGCTTACATTCCCGCGCAGGCGGAAACTCGAGAAGACAGGCCGGCTTTCCGTTCCTGCGGGAATGACGGTCACACCTATCCACGAAAGAGAGGAGGATCGGGATGAGGAACGTCTCTTCGTTGTTTGCGATATTCTTCCTTTGGGCATTGCCGTGCTCCGCTCAGATGGCTCCCGTGCCGTCCGAGCCGCTGCCCGTTCGGAAGGTTGTTTTTTACAAGCATGGCATGGGCTATGTCGAGAGGGAAGGGAAGATCAAGGGTAACGCCACCCTCTCGCTGGCGTTTCGGTCCGACCAGATGAAAGATCTTTTGACCAGCTTCTTTGCGGTGGATCTGGGGGGCGGCAAGATTTCATCGGTCCGGTACGAAACCCGGGACCCGCTTTCCAGGCAGCTCAAGGATATTCTCATCACGGTGCCCGAGCAGACGGCGCTCAGCCAGTTCCTGGCCCAGCTCAAGGGTGCCCGTCTGACGGCCAAGGCGGCCGGAGAGGTTGTCGAGGGCCGCATTCTGGGCATCGAGCCGGTCTCGGAGGTGGTCGGCGGCCAGGAGGTCCGGAAAGGCTACCGGCTGGTGCTCCTGACCGATGCCGGTCCCATCCGGTCGCTTGATCTGTTCGGCATTTCCGAGTTCATGCTGGCCGATGACGCGCTTCAGCGGGATCTGCGCAGGCTGCTCGATCTTTCCCTCGACAGCAAGTACACCAACCGCAAGAAGCTGACGTTGAGTGCCGCGGGGCAGGGGGAGCGACTGCTGCGCATCGGCTATCTCATCGAGATGCCCATCTGGAAATGTTCCTACCGCGTCATATTCGACGAGAAGAAGAAGGATGCCGCTCCGCTCCTCCAGGGCTGGGCGCTGGCCGAAAACACCACCGAAGACGACTGGCAGGATGTGACGATTTCCTTTGTCGCCGGGAATCCGCTCTCCTACGTGATGGATTTGTATTCGCCCTACTACGTGCGACGCCCCCAGGTGCAAATCCCGGGCTTTCAGGACCTGGCGGTGGACTGGGGTGCGTCTTCGTCGCCCGATCTGATCGAGGAAGATGAGGCGCCGATGGTGAGGGAGGAGCGGCCAGGCCCGGCACGGAAGGCAAAACGGTCCGCGCCCGCGGGGGCGGCCCAGAGCATGGATCGGGCCGGAGCTCTCCCGGCCCCGGCCCCGGGCGCCGCTCCTGCCAGGCCGATGGGAGAGCTTCTGGCTTCGAGCACCGGCGACGAGGCCCAGGGAACGCAAGTCGGAGAGCTCTTCAGTTTCGAAGCCAGGGAAAAGGTCTCCATTCCCCGCGGTCAGGCCGCCATGGTTCCGATCCTCTCAAAGCAGATCAACGGCCGCCGTCTCGCCTATTACAAGAGGGCTTTCTCGTCCAGGGTCACCAACGCGTTCGTGATGCGCAACGACACCGACGTGACGCTGGAAGCCGGGGCGGTCACATTCTTCGAGGGCAGCACCTCTCTTGGGGAGGGCATACTCAACCACACGCTCCCCCCGGGGAGCCAGGAGGTCGTCCCATACGCCCTGGACCCCTCGGTGGACGTCGTGCCGCAGCATAAGACCCTGCGTGAACCGCACTTCAAAGGCCGCCTCGTGGACGGCATCCTCACGCTCACCTGTGTCGAGACCCTCACCAGCACCTGGAAAATCGTCAACCGCGGCAAGGAACCGGTCACGCTGTGGCTGAACCAGCCCAAGAACGCCGGTTTCCGACTGGGCAAGCCCGAAAAGCCGCTCAAGGAGGTGGACAACCACTACCGCTTCGAGGTGCCGCTCAAGGCCGGAGAAACGACGGATTTCGTGGTCGAGGAGAAACGCGACGTTCGGGAAACGGTGCAACTGGCAAAGAGCAGTGAAGATCAGATCCGTTTCTACGCGTCGCAGCGGTATCTGTCGGGGGGTGCCAGGGCGTTCATGAAGGATCTCGGTGACCTGATGGCTCAGAGAGCCGCCCTTCAACGGCAGATCGACGACTGGAATCAGCAGGTTCAGCGCCTGAGCGACGAACAGTCACGCGTGCGGTCCAACCTCGGCTCGCTGCGTTCGGACCAGCCCAAGGAGCAGGAATTGCGGGCCAAATGGGTTGCCGCCCTCGCCTCCAACGAGGAGCACCTCACGGACCGGCGGGGAAAACTCGACGAGGCCGGCGTCAAGATCCGCCGGTTGGAAGACGAAGTGGCCAGGAAAATCCGCGAGTACAAGGACGAGTAGCTCCCCCGGCCCGGTCGTCGCAACCCGGAGGCGCCTGTGCGTCATGGTGTGCGTGAGGAGAAGGAGGACGCCGGCATTCGCCGGCGCGGGAGGTTCTACTTCGTTGCCTCGAACTTTCTGCTGCGCACGGCTTCCTGCAGGCCGGTCAGGATTTCTTCGCACTGGGCGGCCACTTTTCTTTTCCTTCCGAGGGAGAGCTCGAACGATTTGACGTTGGTGTTCAGGCGCGAGAGCCTGATCACCTCGGCGGTGACCGCTTGGAAGTCGGCGTAGTCTGCGGCGGCCTCCCGTAGCGCAGGCCGATTCGCTTCGGGAACGACGATTTCGAGTTCCTTCAAAGATTCCTTGACCGATTCCTCATGGAGCCGTATTTCCTTTTCGATCCGATCCATTTCGGCAGGGTCCGAGGCGGCGATATGGGGCGGGAGCAGGAAGTAGACCTTGAATCCCGCCCTGAGGGCTTCCCAGGCGAGCGTCTGTGCCTGGCCGCCCTGAACGGTGAGCGGAAGATTTCTGCCGAGATCCGCGAGGCTGCGCTCGAACCGCTCCAGGGTCTTCCCGCCTTCGTTGAAAGAGAGGGCCGATGCCTTCAGATTGGTATTCTCCACCGCATACTCGAGGATCTGCTTGTCAAGGCTGCGCATTTCCGACCAGCAGGTGTTGAACTCCTCATAAAGCGCCGTTTCCCTGGTCAATCGATCCTGCTCGATGATGCGGCCGAGCTCCACGCGGTCGCGTTCGACGGCGTCCGCCATCTGCCTGGACTGTTCTGCGAGGGTCCTGGACAATTCGTCCGTGACCGCCATGACCGCGCCCTTTTCGATATCCACCGACTTCAGAAGGTTGATTCTCATCCCGGACAGAAGGTCTTCCTTCTTGATCAGTCTGTGGACCTGGCTCTCGAGGCCGTCGTCGGCGGTCTTGAACTTGAAGCCGATGAAGGCCAGCAACAGCAGAAGAAAGACACCGCTGAGCAGGGACAGCTTGAGCCCCGCTCCATGGGAAGAGGATTCGTTGCTCATTTTCACGGACCTCCAGCGTTCGGGGTGGCGTATTCGCACAATCGGCCAAAGGACCATCGGGGCGCCCGGGCTTCCACAGTCCCCGCTCCACCGGCGCGAATGAAACGACCCAGGGGAACGTTCGCCGGGGGAGCGGCCCGCAATCCGGTCCTCACGGGATTTGCAGTCCCGGACCGCGCTCCCGCTATATCGCTATCTGCAGGCCAAGCTCGACCACCCGGTCCGGAGGAATATCGAAGTAAGCGGTCGGGGTTCCTGCATTCCTCGACATGTAGACAAACAGCGCTTTGCGCCATTGCATCATTTTCGAATCGCCCCCGGTCAGCAGCGATTCCCTCCCGAGATAGTAGGACGTCCTGGCGGGGTCGGTAACGATGCCCTGCATGGAAGCAAGGCGCATGATCGTCGGAATGTTCGGCGTTTCCATGAATCCGTACGACGCAATGATGCGGTAGAACCCTTGCCCCAGGTCCACGATGTGCAGTTTTTTCCTGTCCGGGACGGTGGGAGTGTCGGTGGAAGTGATGGAAAGAAGGATCACTTGTTCGTGCAGCACTTGGTTGTGTTTGTAATGATGCAGGAGCGAAACGGGTATTCCCATGGGCGAGACCGACATGAAAATCGCGGTTCCGGGCACGCGGGGAGGATTGTGCCTGGCCACATCCTCAAGGAACAGATTTTCCGGGAGGCGGGAGCTCAATATCTTACGCGCCAGGGCCGCCCGGCCGTCCTTCCAGGTTATCATGGATGTCGCGACGATCGCCGCTATCGTGAGGGTAATCCACCCGCCGTCGAAAATCTTGAAGAGATTCGCGCCGAAATACGACAGGTCGAAAAACAGAAACAGCACCAGGAGGGGGACGGCCCTGGCGAGCGACCATTTCCACGTCCTGGTGATGACGAAAAAGAAAAGGATCGAAGTGAGCGCCATGTCGGCGGTGACGGCGATCCCGTACGCACCGGCAAGGCCGCTCGATTTTTTGAACACAAGCACCAGCCCGAGGCAGGCGATCATCAGAAGGTAGTTTACTTCGGGGATGTAGACCTGCCCGCGTGTCTCTCGTGAAGTGTGGATGATCCGCATGCGCGGACAGAACCCCAGCTGGATGGCCTGCTGCGTCAGGGAGAATACCCCCGAGATCATCGCCTGGGAAGCGATGACGGTGGCTATTGTGGAAAGGCAGACCATGGGATAGAGCAGCGCCCGGGGGACCAGCCCGTAAAAGGGATTGAAGGCGAAATTCGGGTCGCCGAGAAGAAGAGCTCCCTGGCCGAAGTAGTTCAGCAGCAGGGCAGGAAAAGCCAGGCCGAGCCAGGAGAGCCGGATCGGGTTGCGCCCGAAGTGGCCCATGTCTGCATAAAGAGCTTCGCCGCCGGTGATGCAGAGCACCACCGAACCGAGCACCACGACGCCCAGGAATCGATTGGCGGCGAAGAATTCGAAGGCGTACACCGGGTTGACCGCCAGCAGGATGTCCGGTCTGTCCACGATCTTCCCGGCCCCCAGCGCGGCAATCGTGACGAACCACACGATCATGATCGGGCCGAACACATTGCCGATGACCCCGGTGCCGCGACGCTGAACGAGAAAGAGCGCAAGAAGCACTATGCAGGTGAGCGGGACCACCAGGGGTTTGGCGGCTTCGGTCGCCACTTCGAGCCCTTCGACGGCCGAAAGGACCGAGATGGCCGGCGTGATGACCCCGTCTCCATACAGGAGCGAAGCCCCGAGTGTTGCCGCAAAAGCCACCACCCCATGCAGCCTGGGCGAAATCCTGCCGCTGTCGCCGGGGATCAGGGCAAGCAGGGCGAAGATCCCGCCCATGCCGTGATTGTCCGCGCGCATGACGAACACGACGTACTTGACGCAGATCACCATGGTCATCGACCAGAAAACAAGGGAAAGCACGCCGAAGATGTTGGGCTCGTTCAGGGCGATGGCATGCGTTCCGTGGAAACACTCCCGGATCGAATAGAGCGGGCTCGTTCCGATGTCGCCGTACACGACGCCCAGGGAACCCAGTGCCAGTAAGAACGTGGTGGACGAGAACAACGGGCTGGACTTGTGCCCGTCCGAAGATTCGTTTGAATGGTTTTGCTTTTCCATTGGTCAACTGATCCGGGATTCACATAATCGGAAATAGTCCCAGTCGAAAAAACCGCTCGGATTCCCATGACCCCGTGGGCCCGTCAGGCGTCGCTTGTCCTGCCCGGCATGAACATTCCTTGATCGGGCCCCGGAGCGTCCCGCTCACTGTTCCGCGCCGCGCCAGGTCCTTGCCAGCAGATTTTTTCCCAACTGGGTTGCCGCGAGGTAGAGCGTTGCGGCCCCGTACGCCAGCGCTGTGCCCGCATAGACTCCGTACAGCGGGTAACACAGGTTTACGGTGATCGCGTAAATCACCACCGAACCCAGCCCCTGCGGGACATGCTTGACGATCACGTAAACGTATTCCGGGCTGTAGGTCAACTGAATGATCACCATGAGCGGAAGCATGATGTTGGGAAACGCGGAGAACAGTCCCGCCCAGGTCGGGCCCACCACCCTGGCCGTGGATATGATGAGCACGATGGTGCCGGCCGCGAAAAGCGATCTGACGACCAGCAGTTTCGGGCTCATCCTCACTCTCTTGTCAATCCTTACGTCCTCGATGTTCCTGACCAGCCAGGTGAAGACCACGATGGAAAGGGCCGGAACCACGAGCGCCATGCGCAGACTCAATGTCAGGGTGCTCAAGATCGCCGCCATGGCAAAATAACCGGCGAGTCCCGCCAGACAGGCCAGCACCACGTGGAGGAACCTTCGCTTCAGTCGCGCCGCGGGCACGGATGCGCGGTAGTAGCAGTACCCGAACGCAAGGGTCGCCGCAACCCCCGCGGCGGTGTGTAGAGCGCTTCCCGCGGCGAAGCCGGGATCGATCTCCACTCCCATGAAAAAAAGGGTGATTGCCGCCCCCAGCGGAAATCCCGTGAGAATGCCCGCAAACCTGGGACTCACCACCTCCGCAAGAATGGAGAGGACCACGGTGATCACGGTGACGGCCCCCACCTTGATGAGGGTCGTCACACTGAGGAGCTCGCTCATCGCTTCCATGTAAAAGCAGTCCGTTCGTCACTCGGGTGCTCGCGCAGGGAGCGCTCGTCGGTATTTTCCGAAGGCCTCGGGAACGATCCGGCGGCGACAGGGCGTCCCGGAAGCCGTTTCATGGACTGCACACCACATGGGCCGTCCATGAAGTTTTCGGTTCTTCGTGCCGCGCGGCCGGCATCCGGTTTCCGTCCAATCATCGACAAAGTTGACAAAATCGTCAATATTTTTGTTAACAAAAATATGTGCCGCTTTCCTTTTTATCAAGAGTCGATCTCCCATTCGTCCAATGACGAGTGGACACCGAAGTATGGCTCCCGGCGCATCTTTGTCAAGGATTATTCCAGGGACCACGAAAACGAGGGCGGACTCGGCCTTGCGCGCGCTATTGCAGGAGGTCGGCTCGGGTATGCCGCGGCGAGACCGCGGCATCTTCTTTCCCAATCCCTGGAGGCTGCAGCCCGAAGTCATGGAGCCCGGCCCGCGCCCCAGAGTGCCCATGGCATCCGTCACGCCCGTGGCGCAAACAGCATGGCAGGCTCTCTGACGTCACTCCGGAGTGCTTTCGTAAGCCTACGCCCCATGGCCGTTCGCGGGAATGGCGAACTGCGCTTCGCCCGGTGACGTCAAGCGCGGCGGGAAGCCGGGTCCGGGATCGACGGGAAACGTGCCCGCCACCGGGCCGCTCCGGGGAGATGTTCTCCACGACTTCCGGGCAGGGGAATTCTCTCAGCTCAGTCGCTCATCGGCGCCTCGGCCGGACCCGATCGAGGTCAACGCTTTTCTGGTGTGGAGCTGCAGAAGGTAGAAATCCTTGGCGTGAGTAATGTGCCGTCTGGCCAACTCATCCAGTTTGGCCGTGTCCTTTGTTTCCAGTGCCGTCACATACTCGTCGTGCTCCATGAGTATCCGGTTCACGATGGCTTGCGAAGACCAGGACGAATGGCGCAGAATGTGGCAACGGGCCTTCAGTTGGTTGATGATCTGCAGGAGGGTCTGATTCCCGGCAAGTTTGAAGATGTAGTCATGAAAATTGGCGTTGGAGGCGACCATGGCTTCCAGGTCCCTGAGTTCGAAACTCTCCCGGATGCGTTTGGCCATCCGTCTGAGCGCCCGGATGTCGGCAGGTTTCACGTTTTGGCAGGCCAGCCTCGTGGCAAGGGTTTCAAGGCTGATCCGGACCTGGAATATCTCCTCGATGATCTCCTCGTCCAGGTTGCTCACCATGGCTCCCTTGTACGGGACAATGGTGACCAGCCCTCTTGTTTCGAGAATTTTGAGGGCGTCCCTTATCCAGAACCTGCTGACGTTGAGAGCGGCGGCCAGGTTGAGTTCTATGAGCCGCTCGCGGGGGTGGAAATAACCGGTGAGGATCATGCTTTCGAGTTTTGCGACCAGGCTTTCGAATTCGAGCTTCGGGTTTTTCTTCGGAAACGTCATGATTTTCTCCATTCCAGCGGCTGGAATACCGGGGGCAGGGCGGCGCGCGGCCGTCCAATCTCTGAAATCAATATTGACAAAGTATACAATCAAAGAAAATAAACGCAAGGGTTACGCAAGTTTCGCTGGCGCAAAAAAACGGAGGAACGCCAAAAAACCGTTGACATGTGTCATCAAGATCGTCTACCGTATTGTTAACAATCTGGCGTGTGAACAGTGCCGCCGAGTGCGTGCGGTGGTGTTCCGGAGTGTTTCGCGAGGCCCGGGGCGGGCAGTTTACGACATGATGGCCGGTGCTGTGGTGGAGTACACGAAATGTCCAATCCGCAAGCGGAGCAATCGCACGCCGGCCGGCTCCCGGCTGCACGACACTCCCCGACACCGGTCGGCTTCCGCGCGGGAGCGGCGGTATGCCGCTTTCCGAATGCCTGTCTTTCAACGAATGCGGATTCCTGTGGTCGCCCGGACCGGGAAGGAAAGGCGTGGATATGTTGATCTCCTCCCCTTTGGTCATAAAGGGACGGGTATTTCCCAACCGTTGCTCCATGTCGCCCATGGTTCCGAACTGCGCGGGCGAGGACGGTTCGATAACGGAAGCCTACCGGAACTTCTACCTGGCCCGGGCGCGGGCCCGTGTCGGGTATATCGTTTTGGGGGGAGTGTATGTGCACGAGAACGGGAAAGGCTTCCCGAGGCAGCTGGGCATCCATTCGGACGCGGTCAAGACGGGGTTGAGCGAGCTGGCGCAAGCGCTCGGCAAGTACTCCCGGGTCGGCGTCCAGCTCAGCTTCAAAAGCCTTCAGAGACTCCCCGAGGACTTCAAGGAATCCGAAATCGCGGTCTGCCGCAAAGCGTTTGTCGAGGCGGCGGTTCGCGCGCGCGACTGCGGATTCGATGCGATCGAGCTGCACGCCTGCCATGATTACTGGTTGAATTTCTTTCTCTCCCCCCATTTCAATCATCGCCGGGATGCGTACGGTGGGAGCCTGGAGAATCGGTCCCGCCTCTTGCGTGAGATCGTGCGGGATATCCGGTCGGCGGTCGGCGACTCGATGATCCTTGGTGTCCGGTTGAGCATGGAGGAGTTCGTCGAGGACGGATTGACCCTGTCGGAAACGCTCCAGGTCGGCACCTGGCTCGAGAAGCTCGGTGTCGATTACCTCAGCGCCTCGGGCGGGATCGGCAAGACCCAGCACCGCATGAGCCCACCCATGGAGGTCCCGCGCGGGTCCTTGCTCTACTTGGCCGAAGCGCTCAAGAGGAGCGTTTCCGTCCCCGTCATCGGCGTGGGTCGGCTGGATCGCCCCGAGGTCTTCAGGAAAGCGGTGGAAGAGGGCTGCGCGGACATTGCGGGTGTCGGAAGGTCTCTCATCGCCGATCCCGAATATGTCGCGAAAGTCCTTGACGGGAGGGACGAGGACATCAGGCCCTGCCTCGCCTGCAACTACTGCCTGCTGTGCCTGCATCGCGGCGAAGACGTGCGGTGTGCGGTCAATCCGCTTGTGGGGCGCGATCTCTACCGGCCGGTGCCGCTGCGCGGGAGACTCAACGTTTTGGTCGTCGGCGCGGGACCTGCCGGGCTGGCCGCCGCGGCCGCCGCGGCCGAGCGGGGCGCCGCCGTCAGGCTGGTGGAAAAGGATGCCGTGCCGGGAGGCATGTTGAATGCCGGCAAGGTCCCGCCTCACAAGGAACCGATCCAGGAATTCATCGACTACCTGGTGAAACGGGCTGCTGCCTGCGGTGTGGAAATCGTGACGGGGCATGCGGTGGAAGCTTCGGACATCCGGGCGCTTGCTCCCGATCGGGTGATCGTCGCCACGGGCAGCGCTTCGATCGCGCTCAGGGCCGACGGCCTGGAGGGTAACGAAAGGGTGGTCCTGGTCGAGAGCCTGTTGCGCTCGGGACGGATTTCGACGGGGGGCCGGTACATCGTCGTGGGCGGCGGCGCGGCCGGGCTGGAAACGGCGGAATTCATCGCGGAAAACGGTGGAAGCGTCACAGTGATCGAGATGACGGAAACACTGGGCAGGGGCCTCCATGCAACTCGGCTGAACCTGATGCTGGAGAACCTCGCGAGGCTGAACGTCGCCGTGATGCCCAACACCAGGCTCGTTTCCGTGGACGGCGGCGCGGTGCGGGCTGAAACCCCCGGGGGCCCCGTTGTTCTGGGCCCTTTTGATACGATCGTCATGGCGGTGGGGTACAGGAGTGAAGCGACACTCTCCCGGGGTCTCGACCCGCGGTTCGCTGCGACGGTCATCGGGGATGCCCTGCAGCCCCGATCGATCTATGAGGCCGTGAAGGAAGGTTTTGATGCGGCGGTCGCCCTAAAGGCCTGACGCCGTTCGGGCTCTTTGCCCGATGCGCCCGATGGCCGCTCCGGGAAGGCGAGTGGCCGCGAATCCTCGAGGAGGTTGAGATGAGCTCGGAACTCAAGCCGCTGCGGCACGAGCTGCTGGGGGATGTGCGGATTCTGCTGCACGGCGTTCCCTGCAGAAGCAGTCGAGGCTGGTTCGGATACTGCTCGGTGGTGCTTTTCCCCGGCGAGGATGGCTGGGTGTTGTTCGATACCGGCCACTACAGCGACAGAGCCCTTCTGCTCGAAATGCTGGAGAAGGTTTCCCTGCGTCCCGAGGATATCCGACACGTCATCATCTCCCATCTTCATTTCGACCACATGCTGAACGTTCCTCTTTTCAGGAAGGCTTCGCTCGTCGTGGCGAAGGCGGAGGTGGATTATGCCCGCCGGGTCTCGAACGGGGATTTCCTGGATCCGTCGGTTCCTGACGACTGGCGGAGTATTCTCGAAGCGCACGAGGTGAGGCTGGTGGATGGGCCGTTGCGGCTGAGCAACGACACGGAGATCGAAGTCCTGCCCGGTCACACGCCCGGCGGCCTGGTTGTCTACAGGCAGGGTCCTTCGACGGTCGCGCTTTGCGGCGACACGATCAAGAATGCCTGGGAGGCGCTGAATGGAAAACCGTCGGCGGCCGGCGTGGACGGTGCCGCCGCCGCGGGGAGCATCCGGCGTGTGCTGGCCAGGTCCGAGGTGCTGGTGCCGGGACACGACCGGCCCTTCTGCATCAGGAACGGCGCAGTCGAGTTTCTCGCCCCTTTTAGCTGGCAGGTCCGGGGGCACCTTTTGCCGGGGCCTGAAGACGAGGTCATGCTGGATATCCATCTGCCGGCCGCCTCGCTACTGAGGCCGACAGGCCGCGCGACGACGCCGCAGAGCGCATGAACGCCTGGTTTCGGGAAGTCCTGCACGTTCCTGGGGAGTCGTGGCGCGGGAGCCTGCGGCGCTTCATTCCCGGTGATTGCTCCGACGGCCGGGGCATATCCGGGTTCCTGCCTTCTTCAGTGATCCGGGCCGGGGAATTGGCGTGCGTCGTGGCGTTGCACCCCGGTGTCGGCAAGGTGATGCCGCGACAGGTGAACCACGAAGAGAGAGAAAGGAGTTAGGATGCAAGCGCAACAGAATTTCGACGTTCCTTACGGTTATCGGGCCAAAGTCGGACTGATCGTCGTCGGCCCCAATTTGAACCCGACCCCTGAAATCGCCCGGATGCTGCCGGGCTATGTCCAGATGCGGGAAACACGCATTCACATGGAACCCGTTGTCAACATCGAGGAATGTTCCAAGCTGAGTACGCCCCTGGGGGCGGCTGCAAGCGTCATTTCGGAGGGACTGGTGTCTCCGGTGCTCGGCAAGCGGAGCGCCATTGCTTTCGCCTGTACCGCGGGCTCGCTCGTGGGGGGCCCCGGGTGGGACAAGAAGGAAATCGAAATGATGGAGGCGAACAGCCGGGGGATTCCTTGCACGACGACCGCCACCGCGGCGGAAGAGGCCATGCATTTCATGGGATTCAAGAAGATCGTTCTGG
>Ga0208462_1001736_pt1 | contig 13661 bp, 9 predicted proteins | sample AD_SCU001_MetaG_FD_184452 | JGI IMG/M metagenome (GOLD analysis project Ga0208462, IMG submission 184452) | Active sludge microbial communities of municipal wastewater-treating anaerobic digesters from China - AD_SCU001_MetaG (SPAdes) (version 2) | ecosystem: Engineered > Bioreactor > Anaerobic >...
GTGAACGGAGCAATCCCTGTCTTCATGTACGATCCCTACGGCGGTTTGGGCTCTATAGATACAGCAAAGGTGGAGTATTTTGCCACCAAGTGCAAAGAGCTGGATACAGAGGTGTTCATTATCTTCGGCCATGAGATGAACGGGAATTGGTATGCATGGGGCCAAAAACCTGCCGAGTACATAGCCAAGTTCAAAACGGTGGCAGAGATATTTCATAGAATCGCTCCCAGGGCAGAGATGTGCTGGATTCCAAACCAGAACTGGGGCTATCCCTGGGGGGGTACGGATCATGGAGATGGCTATACTGAATACTATCCATCCGGATCCGGAACCTATGGGGAATATGTGGACTGGGTGGGCCTCGTCTTTTACGACAAGGATTATGACGAGACCGGTCATGTCTCACCTGGATTCTTCCTGTCCAATATCAGAAATGGCCAGGATGGCGTGGACTTCTATCAGGCATTTTCAATAGGCAAAAATAAGCCCATGCTCATAGGCGAGACAGGTGCCTTTGATCCCAACATGGATCCCACCGCACCGGGGGCAAGAGATGCCCTGAGCGATGCTGAGCAGGACAGCTATAAAAATGAGTGGATCTCATATGTATATGACGCTGCCGAGCTGGAGGCCGAGCTCCCCAGGTTAAAGGGCATTATGTACTTCAATGTGCTGAAGACTGAGCCCAAGGTAGAGACCCAGATCCACCAGGGAGGATCTGCGTTTTTAAATGTGCTGGCCGACTACAGGATACCCGATGACCCCAATGTCTACAGACAAAAGATATCTGATCCCTACTTCCTGAGCGCTTCGCCGGTTCTATACTACCCGGACTTCACCGACACCACCAGATCGGATAGCTGGCGAACTTTTTTGGTTCTGCAGAATCCCAGTGGATCTGATGCCAAGGTCCATCTGGAGATAAGATCGAGGGATGGTACGATATTGTACTCCGGAAAGCAGACCATTCCCCCTTCCGGCTCCATTGCGATCAGGCCCAGAAACCTTGTGGGTGCTGATTGCAGCGGCTCGGTGAGAGCTGCATCAGACCAGCTCATCCAGGGGACGTGTCAGATCAACAGGAACAACAATGAGATGTCCATGGAGTACAACGCCCTGGATAGCGGCGCTACAACCCTATATTACCCGGACTTCACCGACACGACCAATGCAGAAGGCTGGCGCTCATGGCTGGTCGTTCAGAATCCAACGTCCCTGGCGGCAAACATGCAACTGGAGATAAGGTCAAGGGAGGGAAGTGTTCTCTTCTCAGGGTCTCAGGCCATCCCGGCTCACGGTGTTGCTGCCATCAGGCCCAGGAACATAGTGGGATCGGACTGTGCCGGCTCGGCCACGATAACCTCAGACCAGCCGATCGCTGGCACCTGCCAGATAACCAGGAACAGCAATAAAATGTGCATGAGCTACACCGCCTCGGATAGAGGATCAAATGAGCTTTACTATCCAGACTTCACAGATACTGCCAATCCAAGCAGCTGGCGATCCTGGCTGGTCATTCAAAACCCATCTGCTTCTCCTGCCAATCTGAATCTGGAGATCTGGTCACGGGAGGGCAATTTACTCTATTCTGGCAACCAGATCATTCCTGCTCATGGTGTTGGGGCAATAAGACCGAGGAGTGTAACAGGCGCGGACTGCGCGGGATCCGTGGTGGTGACATCTGACCAGCCCATAATTGGCACCTGCCAGATTACCAGGAACAGCAATGAGATGTGCATGAGCTACAATGCCATGGACCAGGTCTCAACAACGCTGTCTTATCCGGACTTCACCGACACCGCCAACCCAGACGGCTGGCGGTCCTGGCTGGTCTTGCAGAATCCTACTGCCGCTGATGCCAATATAGAACTGGAAATAAGATCTAGGGAAGGCGATCTCTTGTACAGGGGAGATCAGATAATCCCTGCCCACGGGGTCAATGCTATCCGGCCGAGGGGCCTTGTGGGATCTGATTGCTCGGGCTCGGTTACGATAACGTCGGATCAGCCCATTGTAGGAACCTGCCAGATCACCAGGAACAACAACCTGATGTGCATGAGCTATACGGCAGCGAGCTTGGCATGAATTGGGGCATATGGGGGGTCAGTTCCGGGCAGAACTTGATCCCCATATTTTTGATAAATGTGTGTTTGATACATCGGGTGCGCGGAGGGTCATGAATTCCCCCTACCTTTAAGATGAGGTGGCCGCGCGCAGTTTGATTTTAATTATGCTCTTTCGATTGAAGATGTCCTATAAAATTGATAAGAAAACCCCCAATTGATAAGAGCGCTATGGAGTCAATGGTTCTTAATAGTTAAAGGTGAATTCTAAGAACAGCGTTGTTTGCACATGGATAAGAAAAATCAAGCCCTGATTGCCGCAGCTACAGTCACGGCAGTATTGCTCTATCTGCTCCTGTCTCAGATAGATCCGCACGATATAATCAGCACACTCAAAGGCATCGATGCTTCATACCTGGCAGGCGGCTTTATTCTATACTCACTATGCAATATATTCAGAGCGCTGAGGTTTCATATCTTATTGGACCAGGAGATTAAGCTCTTCCCCCTCTTTAACTTGGTGTGTATCTACAATATGATGAACAATCTAGCGCCGATGAGAACGGGAGAGCTGTCTTATATCTATATGCTCAAGAAGCTGCATAATAAGAATGCCATCACCGGAGCCTCCACCCTCATCTTATCCCGCATCTTCGACTTCATTGCCATCGGCACCCTCTTCCTGGCCTCGGCATGGATGATAGGCGATCGGTTGGGGGGGATGAAAGGCACCCTAATCCCCATATCCCTCTTTATGATCTTTTGTTTTATTCTTTTAATGATGCTCTTTTATGGAGGAGAATGGCCCTCAATTTCATTCTCCTGCGTCCTGGATAGGATGGGATTGGCCAGAAATGCCACTGCTATATATCTGATGTCGAATCTGAAAGAGACGGTCCAATCCATGCAAAAATTGAGAAATGCAAAAGTTGCACTTCTTATACTGGCCTCCTCGTTTCTCATCTGGGCAACCAATTTTTCTGTTGTTTTTCTGGTAATAAGAGGGATGCACTTTGACATTCCAATTCCGATAATTGTTATGGGTTCGACCTTCACTGTGCTCTCTACCCTCCTGCCAATATATGGAATTGCAGGACTAGGAACGAGCCAGGGCTTATGGACCCTGGTCTTCTTGCCCCTGGGAATTCCCCTCGACCAGGCGATCATATCGGCTTTTGGCTACTATACCGTACAAATGGCGTATTACCTGGTGCTGGGATTTTATGGATTGGCGATGATAAAGCTGACTGACCAGGAAGGTTGAGCTATCTACCAGCTGATGTCATTGAGTCTATAGGTGCCGAATCTGATATTGCCCAGTTCTCTGATCATGTGAATGGCCAGGTTTTCTCACCACTGCGATCAATGTGAGGCCTAGCGGGGGATGAATCCGGTTCTCAACCAGGCCGAACCAGCGATCTAAAAGAGCATTCAGGGACCTATTCAGGTATGATTGAGAATATCTGTTCTTCTCATAGACCTCCCTATGAAGGATCTTCTCGAATATGGCCACCGTTAACAGGCCAAGGCTGTTCCAGTACCTGATTGCGCATATAGAAAAACCCATTGATTCGATCAACTGCAAGAGAACCTCTCTGTCGTATCTCCGGTAGTGGCCTATGCGCTCATCCCTCTTTCCATATAGGGCGCTCAATGCCGGCACGGCGCATATCATGATCCCGCCAGATCTGAGAGCCTGATAGATATTTGCCAGGGCGAGGCGGTCATCTCCAACATGTTCCAGCACATCCAGGCAGACGACGGCATCAAATGCCTCTCTGTACAGCAGCTCCTGAATGTCCATCTGGACGGCATTCAGCTCGAATCCTGCCTCCTGAGCTTTGCGATTGGCAAAGTCCACCAGTTCCTTTGAGACATCTGCAGCAGAGACATGATATCCCTCTCGGAGGAGATCCAGAGCTAAATGCCCGGTACCACATCCTAGATCAAGGATCTTTATGCTAGACTTCTCTCCTTTCAGGGAGCGGTCGAGATGCTCTTTCACTAAAAGACGCAGATTCTTCCAGCGGAAATCTCTTGCTTCAAATTCGTCGACCATAATGAGATGATCTACCAGAGATCCATCTGCTAAGTGAGGCATGCTTTGGGCACCCGCCATATTTACTGCCTTTCGCCTTCTGGATAATAAATCCTGTTGGATCTCTGGTTGAGACCCTGATCAGGTCAAGTGTAGGCACTCATTGCTATGGCTTGTCTATTTTGCTATCCCCATTTTGACTACTTTTATATACGTGGAGGAGTTCTGAAACTCCAATGAGGGGATGATGTCCTGTGCCTCTTAATGAATACGGAACATTTGAAGATGCCTATGAAAACATTTGGCATTTCATTGAGAAGGTTTACAGCAAGAAGAGACTGCATTCGGCACTGGATTACATGTCTCCGGATCAGTTCGAATTGGAGGTTGTTTTAAATACCGTTGCTTAACTTCCTGTCTACTATCAGGGGTTCACTCCAATGGTGGGCTTAACTGGTGACACATGAAGCTGGCAGATAAGTTCGGCCTGCACTGTTGCCGCCGTTGGTTTATGACTCACTTCAGGCGAGCCGGAATGCCTTGCGATTTTATCCTGGAGCGTCGGGCGATAGTGGCGGGGCAGCGATCGGCGTTTATATGAGGATCGATAGAGAAGTTGCTGGGTAGAGGTCACATGGCACATGTAGCCGCGGTTGGTGGTCTAAATGAGCGATTATTTTGTTCCACAAAAAAGCATAAGAGAATACTTGGCAGAAAATAGCCTGCTCGGTGTCCATCACTTAATCCGCTATAAATGGGCTGTAGCCGTCCTAAAAGACATGCAGCCAAAGACTTTAATAGACATCGCCTGTGGCGCAGGCTATGGCAGCAAAATGATTGCCCAGGCGTTGCCCGACTCTCAAATCATAGGTGCTGATTATGATCTCAACGCGATTAACTATGCCAGGAGTGCTTATCAGGCCCCGAATTTGCGCTTCATCCTGGGAGACCTCATGAAATGGGATCTGGGAGACTATGATTGCATCATCTCTTTTGACACACTGGAACACATACCTCATAGAGAAATCACTTTGGAGAACATTGTGAACCATTGCGGTTTCATGCTATTTTCTACTCCGTGCGGCGCTCCCAAGATCAATTTCTCTCCTGATTGGTCTGCGCATAAAATAGAGTACAATGCGGACAGCCTATATAGGTTCTTAAGCAGGTACTTTAAAAGAGTTATCCATCCAGAATTAGATAGTTTTCCACATAAAAGTATCTTTGAGGGTATTCCTTACCTGTTGAAGATGAATCCCCTCCTCTGCTTAGACCCTAGCTGTAGCTGTGGTTATAGTCCTTCGTAGAATATGGAGGCATTAACGTCCTCAGACCAAAGACAAGATAGAGGCTCTTCGCTGTTCCCGATGAAAAACAAAAAATCGTGATTCGGAGGGCCTATTCACTAGGAATCGGTGTATCTCTTTTAGATGAACGACCATCCTCTTCGTACATTTTTTGATTAATCCAAGGCACCCCTTAAATTACATATAATTACTTTCAGGATGGGCGTGTTAGATATCCTTTTCCGACTATCCTTAAATACGTAGAGACGCTTTCTGATCTTGGTAGGAGAATGGGCAACTCTATTGTAGTAACAGGCGGGGCGGGCTTTATCGGCTCATACCTAGTAGAACGATTCATTAATGATGGGCATGATGTCCTGTGCCTGGACAATTTCGATAATTATTATGATCCTGCGATAAAGCGAGACAATGTGACTCGATTTAAGAACAAGGAGAATTTCACCCTCCTGAAAGGAGATATCCTGGATCGTGATATGGTGCATAAGGCGCTCAATGGTGCGGATTGCGTCTTCCATCTGGCGGCTCAAGCTGGAGTTAGGGCATCGGTGAAAGATCCGATCAAAGTGCATGAGATCAACACTATGGGAACATTGAATATCCTCCAGGCAGCTCTTGATTGCGGCGTTAAGAGGCTTGTATATGCTTCATCCTCCTCCATTTATGGAAAGGTTAAGTACCTCCCCTTTGATGAGTCTCATCCCAGGGTGCCGGTCTCCCCATATGGCCTCTCGAAGCTGATGGCCGAGGAATACTGCCGGATATTCAGTGAGATTTACGGCCTGGAGACGGTATCCTTGAGATACTTCACCGTCTATGGGCCGAGGATGAGGCCTGATCTGGCAATAAGCATCTTCGCCAACAGGGCGCTGCAGGACCTGCCCCTGGAGATCTTCGGGCCAGGGGAGAAGACTAGGGATTTTACCTATATCGATGATGTAGTCTGTGCCAATGCTCTGGCAATGAAATGCAATAGGGGCGTCTTCAATATCGGCAGCGGGCACAGAATTAGCGTCAAAGAGCTGGCAGAGCTCATAATCCAGCTTACAGGGAGCCGCTCGAAGATTGTCTTCCGCGAGGATGCCAGGGGTGATGCCCAGCATACCTGGGCCAATACTGATAGGGCTAAGGTGAAATTGGGATGGTCCTCCAAGGTGGGCATCGAGGAAGGCCTCAAGAGATATATAAAATGGCTCACAACGAGGAATTCTCCGGGAGCAAAAGGTTGAAAGGCGTGCCCATGATTTCAATTGTTATTCCATTATATAATGAAGAAGAGAATATCCAGGAGCTTTACAGGAGGCTTATCGATGTCCTGGATTCCATGAGAGAGAGCTATGAAGTGCTTTTCATCGATGATGGATCTACGGATGGATCTTATGCCAGGCTCCTGGAAATTAAAAAAAATAATGAAAGCATCAAAATAGTGAAATTCCGGCGGAACTTCGGGCAGACGGCGGCGATTCATGCTGGCTTTGATTATGCGCAGGGTGAGATTATAGCGACTCTTGATGCTGATCTGCAGAATGATCCTCAGGACATCCCAGATATGGTAAAGAAGCTGAACGATTTAGATCTGGATGTGGTTTGTGGCTGGCGTTATCAGAGGCAGGATAAGTTTCACAAGAAGATCCTGTCGCGATTTGCCAATGGCCTGAGAAGAAATCTGACCGGCGAGTCCATTCACGACTCGGGTTGCACATTGCGCGTATACCGGAAGGAGAGCGTCAGGGATCTGGACCTTTATGGAGAGATGCATCGCTACATTCCCGCTCTTCTCACCTGGCGGGGATTCAAGGTGGATGAGCATAAGGTGGTTCATCATGAGAGGTATCGCGGCCAGACCAAGTACAATTGGAGGCGGCTGACCAGAGGATTTTTTGATCTGGTAGTGGTGGCATTCTGGCAGAGATATTCATTCAGGCCGGTGCATATATTCGGAATTTTGGGGGGGATCCTGGCAGCGGTTGGTGGCATTGTTGTCACTTATCTTGTCGCCGAGAAGATGATCTTTGGGGCACAGCTGGCAGACAGGCCGCTATTCATCTCCTCCATACTGATGGCCATAATGGGGGTGCAGTTCATAACCACAGGAATCCTGGCGGACATAATGGTCAAGATATACTATGGCCAGAATGGGAGGAAAAACTATCTGGTGGAGAGAGTAGTTTAGGCGAAACTGTGTTGTGGCCTTTTGAGAATGATATCGGGCAAATGCTGGGAATGGATTTAGATTGGGAAGAGCTTAATTAGATAAAGTCCCTATTGCTTGCTGGTTTTATATATGTAGCAATAATCAATTCCATTCAGTTCGATAGCCATTTCTGGTTCCTTCGTCTTATAATAGTCCCAAGCAGCCATACTCCAGTTTCTTTGTAACGCAGAAATATAGAATACTATGTAGTCTACGCCGCCAATGAAATCGACACTCTCATTTAATGAGGTAGTCTTACCGATGAAGTATTGATCAAAACCATAATAATCGACCGCAACGGTAAGGTTCTGTGCGTCTGGCTTTTGATTTAGATAATTCGCTGCCAAGTCATTACCTTCTCCCCATCCCATCAAAATCATATTTGGTGCATTGCTCGGCCCCCCAAATACAACTGGATTGGTGTAAGACAAGAAATATGGAGATATTGGTATGATTAGTACCAAATGAACAAGAATTATGCCGCTCATCAGCAAATAGAATACAGATTTCTTATTTATATGTACTCTAAAAAAACAATACATTCCGATAGCCACTATAATATCGACAACCGGAAAAACAGGCAATATATATCTTGGAAAGGCCTTTAAGCTTAAGATCATTTGCGCAGCGAAAAGTATAATGTATAGGCAGAGTGCAATCAAATTTTTATTAACATAATCTAAGCCATTTTTAAATAATTTTTTTATGAACATAACCAGAAATATTGGCAGGAACAGAAGAGTGATTGGAGTTTCCATCATTAAGAATGAAACCGGATAGAATAGAGGTCCATGACTGCCGTCATCAATTCTTCCCAAAAAAAAACCGCTGCCATGAGGGTTCTTGACTACGATATCCAATCCACTTTGCTGATCGAATGCCATTTTCATTAGTGTATCGATTGGACTGACCCACATGGCTGGCCAAAACAGAAAGAAAGTCATTGCTGCAAGTATGATAATGACTATTACATAATTAAATGACTTTGCCATAGTGTCATTTGATAAAAAGAAGACAACAAATGGCATAAACGCCAGAAGGAATATTGCCGGCATCTTCGTCAGAATCGCAAGGCCTAAAAAGATTCCAGTCAGTATCAAAAATTCTTTTCTTTTCTTTTTAAGAAATGACATCAAAGACAATAGGCACAAGAGCATAAATGTGGTGAGCATGGCATCTAAATGGATCAGCCTTGAATGGGCTAATAAAAATGGGTCTAAAGCGATCAATGTGGCAGATAGGAGCGCGATCTTTGTATTAAATAATACTCGAATAAAATAAAATATCAATATGATTGATAAAGATGTTACCATAACTGTGGGTGCCCTGGCAAATGATAGCTTTTCAGGAAAGCCAGAGCCATCAAAGATTTTAATAGAGATGCCAGAAAGCCACATCGTAACCACTCCAGGATGTGGGACTTTGTAGGTCTGATCCCACTGATGCGATAATATTGCTTCAATGAAACTCGGCGCCCTATCGATCCACAATATCTCATCTGTAGTGAGGCCAGTTCCAAGATCCATTGTCCTAAATGATAGGCAGAGGAGAAATATCGCACACACAGCAAGCCAGACTTTATCCATATAATCTTCTCCAAGTATCCTTGGCGAGAGCCCTGGATGCACACATTTTTTATTCAATCTCTGGGTTTTAAAGTTATTGTTTGATTTGATGGACTGTGCCTTCCAGGCACATTTGATTTAGCGAATAAAATTTAATTTTGTCTACCGATCATTGTTGCCATTTTACCCTTAGAAGGAATAATTCGAAGAATTGTCTTTAGAGCGAATGCACATGGGAAAGATATATTAGCATCTATGCAGAGTCTTCGATAAGGTTAAGCGAATGAAAATAGGAAATCGCATGATTGTAGAATTCTATAATCTCTCAGAGGGAAAAGATGCAAAGCATGGCTTATTAGTTGTTCCTCAAGCTGGCCAAGAAATAATAATGGTAATTCTGGTTATGATGAATTTTTGGTTAAATCTAGGGGTGATTTGGTTAGCATGTCTGTATGGAAAGCCATTTCTCTATTTCAAAATATAAATACATCGTTTCATAGGCATATCTGGCATTTAAAGCTATAAAAGGCTGATATAGATGCAAGAGATTAATAGATCTGCTCAGAAGATGGACGAATCTGAATCCGCCTATATCCATCTACTATCGCACCTAATCGAAGGCCAGAGAGTTCTGATCCTGGGATGCAAAGAAAATTGTAGTTTGTGTTTAGAAAGCGTAAAAATAGGATTTGATGTCGTTGGAACCTATGCAAATGGTGCAGGTGTACCCTTTTATGATGGATCTAAAATCGGATCAAATATATCTAATAAAATTCAATTTCTGATTGCAGGGGGCACAAATTTATCATTTCGCGACAGCTCATTTGACAGCGCCATCATTGCAGAGGCGTTGGATACTGCAATTGACCTAAAGAAAATTCTCGAGGAAGCTGTTAGAGTCATTAAAAATGGCGGTAGAATAATTGTTTTAGCTGAAAATTGGGATCGTATCTCAAGCGGAGAAAATGCTAAATCCATCTCTAAAGAAGTAATTAATGCTGAGCTCATGCAGTATACCAGGAAGGTAACATGGCATGATTTGCCATCTGAAAAATGGCATGTTTGCAGTATCTTTGTCCACAAGCATGATAAAAAAAGAAAGAAAAAAAATAAAATAGATATTATCATGCCCACGTTCAATGGCAGAGGATCGATTCGAAGGGCAATAGAGAGCGTGATATATCAAACATACCAAAATTGGAATCTGATTGTGGTTAACGATGGTGGCGAAGATATCAAGGATATAATCGATGAATTTAGCGATAGCAGAATTAAATATATATGCAGTGATCATAAAGGGAAATCGCACTCCTTAAATGTAGGTATTAATCGCTCTTCGGGAGATTTCATCGGCTATCTGGATGATGATGATATTCTTTATCCTATGCATCTGGAGGTTCTTATAAATGCAGCCATAGATCAGGGGTGCGACTTTATTTATGATGACTGGTATGAGGTATGTATAGATGAATTTGGCAGAGAAATAAATAGATATTTTGAATTTAGAAATGATGTATCGCCATCAATGCTCATATTAAAAAATTATATAAATCATAAATGTATTCTTCATAGGAGATGCCTTCTTAATAAGGTCGGCTTATACGATGAGGATCTAGATATACTCATAGATTGGGATATGATAAGAAGACTCACCTTTGCCAGCCAGCCTTGTCATATCTGGAGTGTAACGAGCGAGCGTATACAATATTATACGGGAGATGTCATTGAAAATAGGATCTCCTCTTTGCGGACCAAAGATCCTGATAAATTTAAAAAGTCTCTAGAGATAATTATCAAGAAGACTTGTGAATTGCATGCAGATGAAATGGAACTCAATGAGAGCATTTCTGATGCTATGTTGTCATTTTCTTACTACCATCAGTTTAGAATTGACCAGATATTACATGAGCACGAAATATCGCAAAATAAAGAAAAATCTGAGCTGATCAGTCAACTCCAGTCGCTAAATAAAGAAAAATCTGAGCTGATCAGTCAACTCCAGTCGCTAAATAAAGAAAAATCTGAGCTGATCAGTCAACTCCATTTGGCAAGATATCGTGCTCATGTATTGGATATTGAGATCGCGGAAATTAAGAGGAGCATTTCATGGATAATTACCAATAGATTTAATAACAGTGTCATAGAACGAGCCTTGCCTCATGAAAGCAAGCGCCGGAGATGGTATGATCTTGGGTTAAAGGCGATGAGGATTCTTGCAAATGATGGATTCAGCACTCTACTGCAGGAGTATCGATCAAGAAATGCATACTATTGTTCCATAGCTCATAAAGAGTCTGAAAACCCAGAAAATACCTTTCGTGAGACTGTTATGGATGATTTCTTAATTCAATTGCACTCCTTTCACAGAAACTGGGGGATAGCTCTTGAAGTGAAGAGACATTATGAGAAGAATGTGGATATCGTCATCTGCATACATAATGCATTAGATGATGTAAAATCATGCTTGATGTCAGTAATAAAATATTCTCCACATATTTATACACTGATTTTGGTTGATGATGGAAGCGATGAAACCACTAAATCGTTCTTGCAGGATTTCGCATTGCATCACGATGCTTTCTTGTTAAGAAATGATGTTGCTAGAGGATATACTTTTGCGGCAAATCAAGGTTTGAGAAACTCAACTGGCAAATATGTGATCCTGCTAAATAGCGATACTATCGTTTCTGCCGATTGGCTGGATAGAATGCTAGAATGCGCCGAATCAGATGAACGAATTGGAATCGTCGGCCCATTGTCGAATACCGCTTCATGGCAGTCAGTCCCGAAAATAGAATCGTGCGGCGATTGGGCATCCAATGATTTGCCTGAAAATATATCTATCCATATGATGGCTGATCTTATTGGGAAGTATTCATGTCGTTGCTATCCCAAAATACCATTCCTCAATGGATTTTGTCTTTTAATTAAAAGAGAATTAATAAATCAAATAGGATATTTTGATGAGGATAGTTTCGGGGCAGGCTATGGTGAGGAGAATGATTACTGTATTCAGGCAAGAAAAACGCAATGGCATTTAGCTGTTGCCGATGATGTTTACATTTATCATAAGCAATCCCGCAGCTATTCTGATGATAGAAGAAAGAAATTGTGTGACCGGGCAGGCAAAATATTAATCGACAAACATGGCATCCAGGAAGTCTCTAAGGGTGTCTCCGAATGTAAGGGTAATAGAGCAATGGCCGGTATTAGAGCCCGAGCGGATGTTCTATGGCATCGGCACGGGTTATTGGAGGAAGGGAAAAAGCTCTTCAAGGGCAAAAGTCTGCTGATAATTCTTCCAATAATGGAGCCGACAGGAGGTGCTTATGTCATCATCCAAGAAGCATATGCTTTGATTGAAATGGGTGTGAGGGTAAGCCTGTTTAATTTAACAGAACATGGAGTTAAATTCCAGCAGAGTTTTCCCGATTTGAGGATTCCTGTCATTTATGGGAGCATTAATGAGGTCCCTTTAATTGCCGCGGACTTTGATGCGGTTATAGCTACTATAAACAATTCCGTATATTGGATTGCATCGCTTAATAGCAGCGACATTACCCTGGCATATTACATTCAGGACTTTGAACCAGATTTTTACCCAAAGGGGTCTCGAGAATACAATCTGGCGTGGGAATCTTACATGAAGATACCAAGAATAAAGAATGTGACAAAAACAAGCTGGAATAAAAATAAGGTTATGTCGAATATGGGAATTGACTGTCAGATTATAGGGCCGAGCGTTGATATAGATCTATTCAGACCAAGAGAAAGATTGCACAAATCAAATGATATATTTATTGGAGCAATGATTAGGCCATCGACTCCACGCAGAAATCCTCGCTTTACCTTGGAAATTCTTGAGGAAATCAAAAAACTATATGGAGATAAAATAAATATCATTACCTTTGGATGCTCTAATGATGACTTCTTATCATTGAACCCCTGTAGAGATATTCCAATTAATCATATGGGGGTGCTAAAACGAGAATGGATGCCGCATTTATTCAATGAAATCGATATCTTCGTGGACTTTTCAACATATCAGGCAATGGGATTGACTGCATTAGAAGCAATGGCATGTGGCTCTGCGGTAATAGTTCCGAGAAATGGGGGTTGCCAGGATTTCGTAAAGGATGGAATAAATGGATTTTTGATCGATACGACAGATAGGCGATCATGCACTGATGCTCTTGAGAAATTAATAAATGATGAGAAATTAAGGAAAAAGATGTGCTCTCAATCCATCATCGATGTCTGTCGATTTCCTGCCGAATTAGCGGCGCTGAACATGCTTAAAGCTATTTTTATTTAGTAATATCTAATCAAAAAGAGAGGTCGCATTAACGTGCCTATTATTCGAGTGAATGAAAATGGCGTCAACTATTTATTTTGTATATATTCATAGAAAAATGTGAATTGAGCATCAACCACACGAGCACAGCAATACCAAGAATGGTCGAGATGAATCCAGGCAACCTGGCAAGCTTCATGATT
>Ga0208462_1001746_pt1 | contig 13616 bp, 7 predicted proteins | sample AD_SCU001_MetaG_FD_184452 | JGI IMG/M metagenome (GOLD analysis project Ga0208462, IMG submission 184452) | Active sludge microbial communities of municipal wastewater-treating anaerobic digesters from China - AD_SCU001_MetaG (SPAdes) (version 2) | ecosystem: Engineered > Bioreactor > Anaerobic >...
GAGGTTCGAGAAGATCTCGCCGGGGCTCGGCTTCTCCTTGAACCTCTTGATCTGGTAGTTCGCGTCGATCTCCGCGATCCCGTACTCGGTGGGGTCGTCGATGCTGATGAGGCCGATCGTCGTGATGGAGTCGTTAGCAAGGTGCTCGCGGTAGAACTCAAGCAGGTTCAGCCCAACGACATGGTCGCCGCCGACGACCAGGAACGGCTGCTCCTCCAGGTACTTCTGGGCGTTCTTGACGCTCCCCGCCGTCCCGAGTTTCGTCTTTTCGTGGACATAGGTGATGTTGACCCCGAAGAGCGACCCGTCGCCGAGGGCCGCTTCGATGGCCTCGCTCATGTAGCCGAGCGTGATGACCACGTCGTTGAACCCGAGGTTCGCGAGGTGTGAGACCAGGTGCTGGATCGAGGGTTTGTTGACGATTGGAATACAGGGCTTTGGACGTCCGAATGTGAGGGGGCGGAGCCGTGTGCCCTCCCCTCCGCACATTATGCACACCTTCATAGCACTCCGTTATCTGCGTATCGATTTAATCCTTGGGGAGGATGCGATCCATCGTTCCCGAACCTTTATTCTCTGCTGCAGAGAGAGTCTACAGAGACGATGACCGCGTTTGAATGTACGCTCTGCGGAAAGTGCTGCATGTACGCAGGCGGGCAACTGATCGAGATCGAAAAAAGGCTCACCGGCCGCGACTTTCTCTGCCGGCAGAAGATCGTCGGCGGCACCTTCCGCGCCCGGGTCGAGGACCGGTTCCTCGACGCGTTCAGGGACACCGCCGAGAGCAGCCGGCACCAGTCCTGGTGCCCGTTCCTCCGGCCCCTTCCGGGGGAAGAAGGGAAATACGTCTGCACCGTCCACAACAGCCGGCCCCTGGTCTGCCGGTCCTACACCTGCTGTGCCATGCGGATCTTTGCCGTCGACGGGCAGGAGGCGGGCAAGGTGAAGGGGCGGAGGAGCCTCGTCACCGAGGATGCCGATCTCCGCCGGTGCTGGGAGGAGTCGGTCGCACCGATCACGACCGACGACGATCTCGCCTGGCGTGCCGAGGTCGCCGCGGTCCTCGGCCGTGCGGGCTACCGGGTCGAGGCCTATGAGTGAGACCCGGCGCCTTCGAGTCGTCAGGGGCCGGGTGGAATGCACGCCCGGCGGGGCCGTCCCCATCGACCGGTGCGGGCTCTGCGTCCACTCCGCCCGTGTCATGGTCGGAGGAAGAGAACTGCCGTCGCCGGCACGGGCCTACTGCAGCAGGTGCCGCGGTGCGGAGCGGGTCGATATGGCGAAGGTCGAGGCCGTCGTCTGCGACGACCTCTCAGGGGAAGGGTTCCGGAGCATCGCGAACATCATCAGCTGACCGGCCTACTTCCGCCAGAACTCCCAGGGGTGTTTGGTCTGGAACGGGACGCCCTTTGCCTCTTTGTTCCAGTCGGTCTCGATGGTGTGGTGAACCAGCCGCACCTCGTTCCGGAGCTCGGTGAGGACCTCTTTGACGTCCTCGATCTCCCGGAGGAGACGGTTCAGCTCCTCAAACGACCGCTGCTGCCGTACCGCTACCGTCCCGTTGTCCTGGCGGGAGGCAAGACCGGCCTCGATCAACTCAAGGATAGCTTCGTTCCGGTCGAACGCGTGATCTCGGGCAAACTGGTCGATCTGCTCCATCAGGTCGGGATCGAGCGCAAACGAACATCGCATCACCATAGACCATCCACCTCTCGTGTAATTGGATTTCCCTGCAGATTATACTGTCTATCGCTCCGTCTGCCGTCCTCCCCCGGCCGTAGACGGCATCCGCTCCCGGTAGAACCGTCTCCAAGCCGGCAAAAAAGAGTTGCCCCGGTCCGTCTCCGGAGGACCGACCGGGGTCAACTGATATTTTCCATATTGTATCCTTTCTGGGCGAGCAGTTCCTTTACCCGCTCGCGATGATTGCCCTGCAGCTCGATCGAGGAGTCTTTGACCGTGCCGCCACAGGCGAGTTTCGCTTTCAGGAACTTCGAGAGGTCTTCGAGATCGATGTCGTAGGGGTCGAGGCCCTCGATGACCGTAACTTCTTTTCCGTAGCGCCGCCTGTTGATCTTTACGCTGATTCTCTGTTGTTCCTTCGCGACTTCTTCACAGATACACAGTTCCTTTGGCAGTCCGCAGGTCGGACATATCCCACCGTTCATTGCATGTACCTTTCAGCTCTCGTTATATATTAGTTGGCATGTCATCCGTCAATCAGGCATACGTCGCATCCCTGCGAGACTACCTGGTCCGGTCGGCTCCGGTGCCGGTAGACGGTGATGCCCTTGCACCCGAGGTCCCGGGCGAGGGAAAAGACACCGGCGATCTCGTCGACGGTTGCAGCCTCCGGGAGGTTCACCGTCTTTGAGACGGCGTTGTCCGTGTGCTTCTGGAACATAGCCTGCATCCGCACGTGGTGCTCCGGTGCGATCTCGATGGCCGTCTTAAAGAGGTCCCGGGTATGCGCCGCGAGAGGGAGGCCTTCGACCGTCCCGTAGCGCCGGACATGCGCCGCCACGTCCCTCCCGCCGACGGTCTCCGGCAACAACTCCTTTACGAGACCGCTAACGACACTCACCGGCTGCCCGTCAATCTTCCGGTTGTAGGCAAAAGAGAAGACGGGCTCGATCCCGCTCGTCGTCCCCGCGATAAGATGGAGCGAACCCGTGGGGGCGATGGTGGTGACGGTGGCGTTCCGCATATCCCCTGCGTAGACGGAACCCTCGATCGCCGGAAACGAGCCCAACTCCTGCCCGAGCTCCTCCGACCTTCCGCGGGCAGCCGCCTGGATCCGCTCCATCAGGTTCCCGGCAAACCCGAGCGCCTCCTCCGACTCGTAAGGGATCCCAAGGCGTATGAGCGCCTCGCTAAATCCCATGACCCCGAGGCCGATCTTGCGGGTAGCAAGGGTCCGCTCCCGGATCTCGGGGAGAGGGAACCGGTTGACGTCGATAACCGCATCGAGGAAGTCAACGCCGGACCGGACGGTGGCGACAAGCAGGTCTTCGTCGAGGTCGTCTTTTTTGATGCACCGGGCGAGGTTGACGCTCCCGAGGTTGCAGCTCTCGTAGGGGTAGAGCGGCTGCTCGCCGCAGGGATTGGTTGCCTCGATGAGGCCGAGATGCGGCGTGGTGCTGCGCCGGTTGATCTCGTCGAGGAAGAGCACCCCGGGTTCGCCGGACGCATGGGCGGAGGCGGCGATCAGGTGCCAGAGCGACCGGGGATCGATGCTCCTCCAGACGCTGCCGTCGCGGGGACTGACGAGGTCGTACGCCTCCCCCGTCTCCAGGCACCGGAGGAACCGGGCGTCGACCCCGACCGAGACGTTGAAGTTCGAAAGTCCTCCCGCCTGCTTGCAGTTCACGAACTCTTCGATGTCGGGGTGGGAGGCCGCGAGCACGCCCATGTTCGCCCCCCGCCGCCGGCCGCCCTGCCGGACCGCCGCCGTCGCGGCGTCGTAGACCCGCATGAACGAGACCGGCCCGGTCGCTGCCCCCGGTGTCCCGTTGACGACGTCGCCGCGCGGCCGCAGATGTGAAAATGAGAACCCTGTCCCTCCCCCGGACTTATGGATGAGCGCCATGTGGGTGAGGGTCGAAAAGATCGCCTCGAGGGTATCCTCCACGGGGAGGACGAAACAGGCCGCGAGCTGCCCGGCGGGGGTGCCGGCGTTCATCAGGGTAGGGGAGTTCGGGAGGAAGAGAAGGTCTGATAAGAGCGAGAAGAATTCGCGGGATTTTTCCGGGCCGCCCACGACACCGGCGACCCGGGAGAAGAGGCCGGCCGGCGTCTCGCCGGGGAGAAGGTAGCGGCGTTCCAGGAGGAGGCGAGCTGTGGGGGAGAACTCCATGCTGCAGTCATGGAACCCCGCCCTTAATAATCCGTCGTGCCCAACTCTCCTGTCGGTAATGTCTCTTATCGTCCTCGGAACTGCATCCCATGTCGGGAAGAGCATGACGGTCGCGGCGCTCTGCCGTGCGCTCTACCGGCGCGGAATCCCGGTTGCGCCGTTCAAATCCCAGAATATGAGCCTCAACTCCTACGTCACGGCCGACGGGAGCGAGATCGGGATCGCCCAGGCGGTCCAGGCTTTCGCTGCGGGCATCGAACCCACGGCCGACATGAACCCGATCCTCCTCAAGCCGAAGGGGGACCGGACCTCGCAGGTGGTGCTGCTCGGCCGGCCGTACAAGGATGTGCAGATCCGGGACTACTACGCGGAGACCGATACGCTCCTTGCCGAGGCCGTCTCGGCGTTCGAGCGGCTGCGGAGACGCTTTGGGCATGTGGTGGTGGAGGGGGCCGGGGGAGCGGCGGAGGTGAACCTCTACGACCGCGACATCGCAAACATAAGGCTCGCTCGAACCCTCCGCCTCCCCATCGTCCTGGTCGCGGATATCGAGCGCGGCGGGGTCTTTGCGCAGGTCTACGGGACGCTCGCCCTCCTCCCGGAAGATATCCGCCCCCTCGTCGTCGGGGTCATCGTCAACAAGTTCCGGGGCGATACCGAACTCTTTACGTCGGGCGTTGCAAAACTCGAGGACCTCACGGGCGTCCCGGTGCTCGGGGTGGTTCCCTACGCGGATATACCGCTCCCCAGCGAAGACTCGCTCTCGATCGCCGACAAGGGGCAGCGGGCGGCAGCACGGCCGGTCAGGATCGCCGTCGTCCGCCTCCCCCGGATCTCGAACTTCACCGACTTCGAACTCCTCGAGCGCTACGCCTCGGTGGACTATGTCCCGCCGGGCAGATCGCTTGCAGGCTACGACTGCATCATCCTCCCGGGAACGAAGAACACCGTGGAGGATCTGGCCATGCTGAACCGGGAGGGGACGGGGGAGGAACTCTGCCTCGCCCGTGAACAGGGGGTCCCGGTCATCGGGATCTGCGGCGGCTACCAGATGCTCGGCCGCCGGATCGTCGATGCCGGGATCGAGTCCGATACCGCCGGCGAGTATCCGGGGTTCGGGCTCCTCGACGTCGTCACCGCTTTTTCCGGCTACCGTAAGACGACGATGCAGGTCCGGCGCCGCGCGACCGGCCCCGGCCCAATCCTCTCAGGCATGGGGGAGGTGAACGGCTACGAGATCCACATGGGCGAGACGGAGCGGGGAGGCCTCCCCGCGGCGTTCTCCGGGGACGGGGCCGCAACCCCCGACGGCCTGGTCTTCGGGACCTACATGCACGGCCTCTTCCAGAACCCCGGCGCCGTGAACGCCCTCCTCGCCTACCTATCGGGGCGGCGGGGGGTGCCGTTTCAGCCGGTGGAGGAATCCGGCGGCGGCACCCTCGGCGCCGCGGACGCCTACGACGCACTTGCCCGGCACTTCGAGGAGCACGTGGATGTGGATGCGATCATGGAATATTTTGTGGACTCCAACCCGACGACCGAAGACCAGATGATGTGAGGAGGGTCCTGCCGGGTGCATGGCGGGTGAAGGATAACCCGAGACGAGAACAACACCGGTGGAGCAAGGTTTCAGGCATTATCGACAGGTAGAATACGGGATCAGGCATAGATACACCAAACCGGGTTTCCCGGGCCTGTCCTGATGCACTGGACCGTGGCGGCCAGCGCACCGTCAGGTGCGAAAGACGACGTTCCATCAGGCTTTGAAGTGCGAGCGCAACGAGTTTGAGCACCGCCAGGTGCGAAGGGAAATCAAGGGTTTGATCTCCGGGTGGACTGCTTCAAACGTTTTAGCGAGGTACTGTGCCTCCAAAGGGGGTCGATACAGGCAGCCGGACGGTGACGGTTCCCGGAGGAGCGTGAACGATCGGGCGAACCGCTCCTTCCGGCACACTACCGTCCCGGTACTTCGCGAATTTTGGCCACCGGGCAGCGATGTGGCTCGTGCGACGCTGCAAAGTGCGAGCGTAAGCGAGCTCGAGTACCGTCAGGTGCGAAGAGGAGTCGGCAGCACCCGGACACCGGACTTCGCACCTGACGGTGCTCGAACTCCGACCCAAAGGGCCGTCGTCCTTCGAAGCCTGGCGGCTTCTCATGCTCGCTTCGCTCGCACTTCACACCTCGATGCTCATGCTCCTGTCGTCCCGACAGTCGCACTTCGCGTGAGTGAATTGGTGTTGGTGTCGACAGAGTCTCACACGAAGTGCGACGGATGGAACGTCCGGAGTTTAAGCACCGTCAAGGTGCGAAAGGAAGTCAGTGATTTGACCTCGGGGTGGTTTCCTCAGAAATTTTAGCGAAATACCGGGTCTGGAAAATGTATGGTAATGCATTATATTTAACTCTTGGGCAAATCAAAAAACTTATTTTTGTCGCCACATGATTTTATCTGGTATATCTTCAGGAACATTCTCGAATTTGATGGCCTTAGAGGTAAGATCATGAAATTATCCGACATTACCCCCCCTGGACGAAACCAGCAGAAAACTGTTTGTTTCCCGGTATTGGTGAGCCTTACAATTTTTATCCTGTTTACGCTCTGTGCCGCCCCTGCATGGGCGGAGAACGTCTCAGGTGAGAACCAGTTCAGGACGGACGGTGTCGAACTGAGCGTCGTGTCCTCTCTCCTGAACTCCAGTCAGTCGAATGAAATTGAGATCGCACCGTTATCGACCTCTCTTCTCTTCGAGAATACCTCCAAAGTGTCGAACGAAACGACGACGAATGTCTCGACGACCCTCATGCAATCGACCGCTCTTTCCGCGACGGGAGGCGTCATCACCGCAACCGATGACGTCTTTCTCACGGTTGCAAACGACGCGGGAGTCCATTTCAACGATTTCGGGAATAATACGTTCCACATTCTCTGGACCGGCGGCGGTCTGAACGCCCTGCATATCTCCAACGGTACCCCAAACTATTTAGGGCAGTATTGTTTTGGCGAGCCGACGACCACCAGCAATCAGTCAGGGACGTTCTACGTCACCACGACCGGCGGCCGGGGCTATCAGGACGATATTTTCCTGTGTGTTGCGGTAAACGGCACGGTCCCCGACGAATTCCGCCTGCACCTCGTGGCCACAGGTTGCCAGTGGACCCCGAGTACGTCGCCTCGCACCATACCTGATGCCATCACCTATAATGCAACAACACTGGACGAGTGGTTTACGAAGGACGACCTGATCTATGGTCCCCAGACCTGGCGCCCGGCAGCAGGGACCACGTATCCGCTCTACTACGGTCAGAATGTCAGCGACACCTCAAACCAGTTCAGGATGATGTTCATCGACCTGAACGGCGGCATACTTACCGATTATCCTATGAAAGTCCGGTATGAGTTCCAGTATATGAACACCTCGGCCTCTTTCGACGTGTACGGGTATGCCCAGCACCCCGACACCGACGTCTATTATGTCAATTCATGGACGAACTGCCTGACCAAGGCTGTGGGTGACAACAGCGGATGGTTCGTATCGGGCGTGCCCCTCGAACCCCCTGCACGGGTGAATATCTCCTCTTCAGACATTGAACTGCCACTAAACGGCAAAAAGACCTTCACTGCAACGGCATACGATACCTACGACGAGGTGGTCGACGGAGCGGTGCTCACCTGGACGAGTTCGAACACCACGGTCGGCACGATCGATCAAAACGGCTTATTTACTCCAAAAGCACTTGGCGAGACGGAAATCAACGTGACCTGCACGGGCGGTGCATCCGATTCCGTCCATGTTACCGTCGTGCCGGCGGTGCCGATCGTCCTTGACTCGATCGCACTGAGTCCGTCCAGCCTTTACCTCTATACCGACGATACCAGTACGTACAGACTGAATGCGACCGGGTACGATCAGTTCGGAGATGTCTATGCTGTCGATGCGTACACCTGGAGCAGCACGAACGAAACGGTCTGCACGGTCAATGCAACCGGGTTCGTAAGTCTCGTCGGAGCGGGCAACGCCACCATTTCCGCAACCAACGGGGCCGTCTCGGGTACGGCGCCGGTGACCATTTCCGTCCGGCCGGACTGGACGCTCAATTTGATCGGCGCAGTCAACCAGACGTTAAACAGAACCGAATTCATCGATCTTGCCAGGGCGTATCCTGCATCGTATACCGACAATAAAGGATACGTCTGGGAAGGAGTAAACCTCTCGGTCCTTATCGGGCTTGTCGACGACGCGGACCCCGCAACATTGAACCGGACACTGGTCAACGACCTGTACCGGATCTTTGTGAACAGCAGTCAGGTCGGGGAAGGTTCCACTATAACCAGTGACGAACTGGTCGGGAACGAGACGTTTGTTGTGGCATATACGTTAAACGGCGAAGAGATCCCTGACATAAGTACCTACTGGCCGCTCAAACTGCACGGCAGCGGATGTGCGTTGACGAGCAGATCTCTCAACCAGGTAACGAAGATCGAGTTTGCGATTCGGCCTCATGTCGGCAAGATCAACATTTCTGAAATGATCCAGGCATGGGACTATGATTCGGCACCGATTTCGATCTCCATCCATGCATACGATGACTCCGGGGCCGTCCTTTCAGATACGAAATATGTCCTGGACTATGTCTGGACGAGTTCGAACGAAAGTGTGGGTGTCGTGGACGAATACGGCAACTTCTCGGTTAAAGGAGCGGGAAAGACGCAGATTACCGCACAACTCGGAGATAAAACGACGACGATCGATGCAGTCGTCTACGCGTCTGCAGAGAACTCGCACCAGTTCTCTGTGGACGAGACCGGGGAGACAGGGTTTAAAACAATCGCCGAAGCCCTGGAGTTCGCACAGGACGGAGACGTCATTGTTGTGAAAAATGGGACCTACGACGAGGCGCTCACCATTGACAAAGCTATTACGATACGTTCGGAGAACGGAGCGAGCGGCGTAATTATTCCAGCAGCGGTCAATATTAACGCGGATAACGTTTTTCTCGAAGGATTAACCATCAACAACCAGGTTAATGTGAACAGTGGGTCTGAGGACTGCGTTATTGATCATTGTGTCGTCGATTATTATAATAAATCCTACGGAGTGATTTACTTATACTCGGGATCGTCAAACTGCACTATCTCCAACAATACTGTGATCAACACAAATGGTATGTATGGTATATTTGCGTACATATCGCCTGACAATCTGATCGTTAATAACAGCGTTGAAGCTAAGTATGGGATCTATGCCTATCTCTCGGAAGGGAATATAATTAAAGACAATGATATCCAGGGTTGTCTCAAGTTTGCCAGTGCACCAGACACTATTGTCGAGAACAATACCGTAACCCCTTCGTATAAAAAGTACGCATTTTATGTGCATAATTGCCAGAATGGAACCTTCGTCAATAATACCATTACAGGCAGTGCCTACAATTATGTGATGTACCTCGACTCCGCACCCGGATCTAAATTCTGCAACAATAGGATCTCTGGCGGTACAACCGCGACCATATATGCCGTATCATCGGTGTCTCAAACCTCATTTTATCTGAATGAAATCTCAGGAACGGCCGCGACACTCCTTTATGGGAAATCTACCACGACTCTGAACTCTGTCGACCCTGTCACGTATGTGTACAACAACAATACCTATACAGGCATTCTCGGTAATCATTACAGCGACTACGCCGGCAACGACGCCGACGGCGACGGTATCGGCGAAACCCCCTATACCGGGACAAAAATCACCGACAGTTACCCCCTCGTCTCCCCGATCACCGGGTACCGGATCCTCGAATCCGCCCCGAAGGTGATCGTCGCGCCGGCATCTGCGACCCTTCATGTTGACGAGAGCATGAACTTCACCGTGAACGTGTACGATGCGGATGGCGTGCTGATGTCCGGTGCAGTACCGGTGTGGTCGAGCAGCAACACGACGGTTGGCAGCGTGGACGCGGCCACCGGGTTCTTTGAAGCGCTCTCGGCCGGGACGACTACTGTGGCCGCAACGGCGGAGGGGGTCACCAGTCTCGCCCATGTGACCGTCACGCTCCCCGATGTCCCGGTCGCCAGTTTCACCGCGATGCCCCTTTCCGGCGACGCACCGCTCTACGTCCAGTTCACCGACACCTCCACTGGTTCCATAACCTCCAGGTCGTGGGATTTTGACAACGACGGTGTCATCGACTCCACCGAGCAGAACGCGACCCACACCTACACCGCCGCCGGAAACTACACGGTGAACCTGACGGTTGCGAACGCCGCCGGCAGCAACACCACCGTAAAGACCGACTACATCACGGTCAGCAGCGGCGGCTCCGGCGGCGATGCCCCGGTTGCAAACTTCTCCGCCGACGTAACGAATGGCACCGCTCCGCTGAACGTCACCTTCATCGACCTCTCGACCAACGCCCCGACCTCGTGGCTCTGGGACTTCGGTGACGGCACGAACTCGACCGAACGGAATGCGACCCATACCTACACAACAGCCGGTAACTACACGGTCAACCTGACCGCCACCAACGACGGCGGCAGCGACACGGCGACCAAGACCGACTACATCACCGTCACCACAGAGGCCGCCCCCGACCTGACGGTCTCGACCCTCGCCCCGAACAACGACGAGGTCTTCTCCAACTCGGACAACACCTACACCGCGAAAGTCACGAACATCGGCACCGGCGACGCCGGTGCGTTCGCCGTCGGGTTCAACGTCAGCGGCGCCACCGGCACAGTCGCCGTCCCCGACGGCCTCGCCGCGGGCGCGAACACCACCGTCATCTGGACCGACGAGACCGTGCGGACTGCCGGGGACCTCGTAACGGTCACCGTGGTCGCCGACGCGGACGGTGTGATCGCCGAGGCGGACGAGGAGAACAACCTCCGGACCGTCGAGAAGACGGTCGTCCACAACGGCTACCGCGGCAAGCGCTGGACCGGCGGGGACGACCTGAACACCACGATGACCTGCGACGTCCGCGGCGACCTCCTCTGGTCGGCGGGCGACAGCGCCTACCTCAGTTCCACCACCTACCCGGACTGGACGACATGCACCGCCAACTGGACCGCCACGGATCTCCCGGTCCCCGGGAACGCCACCATCGCCGCCGCACGGCTCTACGTCTCCTACACCTGGGACAAGGGACCGGTCTTCCCGGCAAACGTCTCCCTGACCTTTAACGGGGCAGCGGTCGAGCAGGCCGCCGCCTACGCAGACGAGAAGATGTGGGGCTCCTCGTATCCCTACGGCATGACCGTCTACGACGTGACGGATCGGTTCAGCGCCGACGGCAACGCTGCCGTCCTTACCAGCACCTTCCCCGGCGGCGGGAACGTCTCGGTCCGCGGGATGCTGCTCGCGGTCGTCTACGACGACGGCACCGCCGCCCCGCACACCGTCCTCATCAACGAGGGCTTCGACCTCCTCTACGGCGGCGCAAGCCAGGGGACCACCCCCGAACAGGCGATGGCCTACGCGCCCTTCAACGCCGTCGAGACGGCGAAGGCCGTCGGCGCCACCCTGGTCACCGTCGCCCCCGGCGCCGGCCCGCTGGAAGGCGACCTCCTCTTCAACGGTGAGACGTTCGAGAACGCCTGGAACTACACCGGCACGAGCCAGATCGGCGTCGACGAGCGGGACGTAACCTCGTTCCTCCTGCCTAGCGAGAACACCGCGGCGTTCCGGAGCAGCGGCGACTACATGGAGGCCGCAGCGGCCTTCCTGGTCGTCGAATACCCCCTCCCGACCGGCAGCATCGCCGTCGCCTCGACACCCGCCGGCGCGGCGGTCTGGCTCGACGGCACGGACACCGGCCAGGTGACCGGCTGCACGCTTGAGAACGTCCCGGCCGGCGACCACGTCGTCACCCTGAAACTCGACGGCTACGCCGACGCCTCGACGCCGGTCACGGTCGCCGAAGGCGAGACGGCAACCGTCGACCTCACCCTGACCACCCTGACCGGCAGCATCGCCGTCGCCTCGACGCCCGACGGCGCCGCGATCTTCATCGACGGCGCCGAGACCGGCAACGTCACGAACGCAACCCTCGACGGGATCGCCGTCGGCGCCCACAACGTCACCCTGAAGAAGGACGGCTACCGCGACGCCACGGCTGAGGTCACCATCGCGTATAACGAGACCGCCACCCTCCACCTCGACCTCGTCGAGGCCGCAGGCAGCATCGCCGTCGCCTCGACGCCCGACGGCGCCGCGATCTACCTTGACGGCACGGATACCGGCAGGACGACGAACGCCACCCTGGAGAACGTCCCGGTCGGCGACCATGTCGTCACCGTGAAGAAAGCCGGCTACGCCGACGCCTCCACGACCGTGACGGTCGCCGACAACGAGACCGCCACGGCCTCATTCACCCTCACTGCACCGGCCGGAAGCATCCTGGTCACCACGGCGCCCGACGGCGCCCGGATCTACCTCGACGGTACGGACACCGGCGAGGTCACCAACACCACCCTGACGACCGTCCCGGTCGGCGACCACACCGTCCGGGTGGAACTGGAAGGCTACCAGGCGGCTGAAAAGACCGTGACGGTCAACGCCGATGAGGTTGCGGAGGCCGCCTTCACCCTCGAGGCCTCGGCGATCACCCTTGTCCCCGGCTGGAACTTCATCTCGACCCCGAAGCGGCTCGCAGACGGCCAGGACACCGTCGCGATCTTCGATGAGGTCGACACTGCCGGCCACTCGGTGCTGCTCTACGACGGGCAGGACTACAAGTGGAGGGCACTGAGCTCGACGGCAGCCTTCCAGCCGCTCGACGGGATCTGGATCTACGCGAACGCTTCGTACACGATCCCGCTGACCTTCGCCGCAGGCGAGCCCGAGCTCCCGCCCACGAAGGATCTCGGCGAAGGCTGGAACGCGATCGGGTTCACCGACACGGTGCCTGAATCTGCGGCCACCACCCTGAGTTCGGTGAGCGACGCGTGGACCACGCTCTTCGGCTTCGACGCGGAGACACAGGAGTATGATGTCTCGATCATCCGTGGCTCCACCGGACGCCACGGCGAAGAGCGCACGATGCAGCCCATGCAGGGCTACTGGATCTACATGACCACGGCAGATACCCTCGCTGCAATCTGACGGTGGGATCGTGAAGACACACTATGGTCTTGCACTGGTCCTCCTCCTCGCCCTCGCCGCCGCACCGGCGGCGGCAGAGGGGAGCGTCCCCACTCTCCCCCACGAGTTCTACGGGACCGTGACGATCGGGGGCTCGCCCGCACCGGTCGGGACCGTCATCACCGCCATCATCGGTGAGACTGAGGTCGATTCGATCGAGACGACGGCGGCCGGAGAATACGGCAGTTCCAGCCGGTACGGGGGGACTCGCCTGCTGGTCGATGCGACCGGCGATCTGGTCGGGGAGACGATCACCTTCCGGGTCAACGGACAGGCGGCGCAGGAAACGGCAACCTTCACACCCGGAGAGGTGGTCCGCCTGGATCTGAGCGTTGCCGGGGAGAGCACGCCCACAGCCACTTCCACGCCCGGTAGCGGAAGCAGCAGCAGCAGCGGCGGAGGGGCGCAGGGGTCAACACCGACCGCTGCCTCGACCCCGTCCGCACCGGTGACGTCCGTCGGGAAGGTATCCCTCACCGTGTCTGAAACCGGTGAAGTCAGTGAGACGGTGACGGTCAGGACCGGCGACGGTGCCGGCTCCGTGACCATCGGCGAGGGAACGCTTGCCCGCGACGAAAACGGCGACCCGCTCGGTGAAGTGACCGTTGCGAGCGTTGAGGCGG
>Ga0208462_1001748_pt1 | contig 13605 bp, 10 predicted proteins | sample AD_SCU001_MetaG_FD_184452 | JGI IMG/M metagenome (GOLD analysis project Ga0208462, IMG submission 184452) | Active sludge microbial communities of municipal wastewater-treating anaerobic digesters from China - AD_SCU001_MetaG (SPAdes) (version 2) | ecosystem: Engineered > Bioreactor > Anaerobic...
CGCAAAGAAAAGGGAGCGAGACCATGACGACACAAGACCTGGTGCCCATGCCTTTGAATTACCTTGACAAGGCGCTGAGCAAGCTGCGTGACCTGGGGCTTGCGCCCCAAAAGCCGAATGAGACTCCGGTGGTGGCCATCATCAAGAAGGTCAGCGATCTGGATGAAGAAAAGGCCGTTGCCATTGCGCGCACCCTGAATCACACCACGGTGTTCAACGAGGTCGTGCGCGAACACATTTCATCCATGAAGGTCGGCGAACGCTACGAGCAGATCGCCAATGCGTTCAACAGCATCCGCGACGACGCCCAGAAGATGGTCGGCCAACTCGAAGACGGCAAGATCGACACCCTGGAGCGCATGGGAAATTTCTGGATGAATGTCACTCGGGGTGACATCCCAAGCCGTTTCGACAAGATCAAGAAAACATACAACGAGGTGACCCGCGACAGCAGGGATCAGATCGATCGGGAACTGAGCATCCTGGAAAGTTACCGTGATTTTCGCGGCGCGCTGAAAGAGTCCCAGGTATTGGCCTACGAAATCCTCAAGAAGGCGGAAAGTTGTCTGCAGGATGCCAAGACACGCCTGGAGGAGGCTTCCAAAGCCCTGGAAACCAATACCGACACGGACCAGGTGGTGATCGCCAAACTCGAGTTGGCCCGGGATGAGCGGCTGCGCGACTTGCAGGAAGAGGACAAGCGTTACCAGGTGGCCAAGGATCTCGCCGAAAACCTGTCCATCAACTACAACACGAGCGAAGTGATCATGGCCCGGATGGTGCAGTCCAACGAGGTGAAGGAACGGGTATATTCCCAGGCTGTGACCTTTTTTGGCACCAATGAAACCGTGTTCACCGCCCTGAACGCTTCTTTTACCAGCCTGCAGGGCCTCCACGAGAGCACCCGGACCCTGGAGGTCATGAAGGAGGGCATAAACCAGAGCCTCGAGACTCTGGCGGAGGTGGGGGGAAAGGTCCAGGAGGACGCTCTTCGGGCCGGTTATGGTCCAACGCTGAAGGCGCAGAGCGTCAAGAAACTGCTGGATTCCGTGATCAATTTTCAGGAGAAGTCGCGGACCCTCATCACGGAACTGCGGCAGTTGAGCGCGCGCAACGAAGAGGAAATCCGCCAGGCCGTGGAAACCGGCAAACGGCGTCTTGTGGAATTGACCAAAGCCGGAGACATCCTGCCCAATGGTTGATGAGAGGAAGCCTGAGAAGACCCGGTTCGACGAAGTGATGCTCGCCATGGATGTCGTGGACACCCTGCGCCACGAGGAGCAAATGGTGGAACGGGAGCTTGCGTCGGACGAACGCGACCTGGTCCTGTTCGACAAGTTGAAGCGCATGTACGCTTCACAGGGCATCGAGGTTACCGACGAAATCATCGCCGAGGGAGTGGCCGCCCTGCGCGAGGAACGGTTCGTTTACCGGCCGCCTCCACCTCGGGGAACGTTGTGGCTGGCCAAGCTTTACGTCAACCGGAAGCGATGGGCCAAAGCCGCGGGGTGGGCAGCCTTGTGCCTGGTGGCCGTTTTTCTCGTCTACCGGTTTGTCTTTGTTTCGCCAGATGCGCGCCGGCAGGCGAAGGCGATTCAGGAGATCAATACCCGAATCAGCCGGCAGCAGGATCAGTTCACCATCGTCAGACAGCGCCTGACAAACTTGAGCCAGACCCTGAAGAGCTCCGTCGAGAAGGCCCCCCGATCTTCGGAAGTTGCGGCCGGACGCCTTCTGTCCGAAGCCGGGGGGCAGTTGGCCGGAGCCAATACCGGGCTTCAGGCCTTCGAAAAGCTGCCCATGAAGCCTGACTTGAGCACCGAGAGCCTCGCCCGGGAAGGCGACGCCGTCCGGCTCCGCGTGGAACAGAGGGCGGGGCTGCTGAACGAGGTGACGGCACATTTGGACAAGGCCGAGGCGGCCCTTGCCGATTTGGGCGCGCTCGCCATGTTGCGGGAAAAACTCGCCGGGCAGTACCGCAGCCTGCTGGATGTGATCCGGGAGACCTCGGCTCGCGGAACGGCGGAGAAGCTTTACACCGATGCACTGGCGGCGCTCAACGGGGCCGATGTCCAGGGAGCCCGCAAGGGGTCCGATGCCCTGCAGGAACTGTACGGACGGGTGGTGCAGGAGTACGAGTTGCGCATCGTGTCCAAACCGGGCGCTCAGAGCGGCGTGTGGCGGGAACCTCCGAAAAGGCCCGGAGTCCGCAACTACTACGTGATCGTCGAGGCCGTCACCCCTAAGGGAGAACGGCTCACCATGCCCATCACCAGCGAGGAGGACGGCGCCGCAAGCAACGTCTCGCAATGGGGCCTGCGGGTTGACGGCACGCTTTTTGACAAGATTCGCCGCGACAAATCCGATGACGGTATCATTCAAAACAACCGCTTCGGGGTCAAACATCGCGGTTATCTGACCCCCCAGTACCTGATGCCCACCACCGGCGGTGCCATCACCCGGTGGTAAGAGAATGTCGCCATGATAACGGGAAGAGACAACCTGCAGTTGATCAACCAGCACCTCCATCAGGCACAAACGGAACACGAGACGGCAGGCCTGCGCCTGGGAGAGCTGCACCGGCAACTCAACGCCCTGCACACGGAAACCACCGAACGCTACCGGCAGTTGGCGAGAATTCGACTGGACAACATCCAGGCCGGGCAATTGGTCTCCCGGCTGGATGAAAGCGACCAGGCCATACTCAAGCTGCTGGAACAGCTCAAAGGAACCCGCCGTGACTTGCAGGAACAGATCCAGGCGGGCACGTCCAGGCAACAGCAGCTCGAAGAACGGAGGAAAGAGCTGGAACGCCGGCGGGACGAGGCCGGCGAGGAAATGCGGCACCAGTTGGAGCAGGCCCGCAAGCGGATCGTGGAAACGGACGCCTACCGCCGCCAACAGGACCGGGTCCGGGAACTGTCGGCAGTGGCCGGGCATGCCGATGAAAAGGCATCGCGCGCGGAACAGGACCGGCTTGAAAAGGGCAAAACCTACGAAGCCGACGACCTGTTCATGTACCTGTGGAAGCGGGGCTACCTGACGCCGAATTACCAGGCCGGGTGGCTCACCCGCCGGCTGGACGGCCGGGTGGCGAAATGCATCGACTTCGCGCGCAACCGCGTCAACTACCACATGCTGCAGGAACTGCCGCGCCGGCTCCGCGAACATGCCGTCAAAGCGCAGCAGACGGCGCAGTTGGAGTCCCAGGCGTTGCAGACAATGGAGAAACAGGCTGCCGAAGCCGCCGGTATTTCTTCATTGCAGGCCGGCTTGCAGGATATTGAAAAGCAGATCAAGCAGCACGATGTCGAAATGGAAGCCGAAGTGGCCCGGAATCGGCGGCTTCTCCAGGATCTCAACGCCCTCAATACGGCAACGGACCCCGTGTCGAAACAGGTCCTCGAACTGCAGGTGGCCGCCCTGCAGCGGGAGGAGCTCTCCAAGCTCCTGCTGGAAGCCCGCAGCTCCCCCCGGCAGGAAGACGACACCATCGTCGCTCGATTGCAGCAGATCCGGCAGGAGCAACACCGGATCAACTCGGAAATCCAGTCCCTCAATACCTATCTGCAGCAGCAGGAAAGGAATCTGAGAGAATTGGAGGAACTGCGGCGTCGGTACCGCGACAACGGCTACGACGCCTACGATTCACACTTCCCCGGCAGCTTCTCCCTGGGCGTCCTGCTGGGACAGATGCTGCAGGGTCTCATGAACTCCGACACGGTTTGGGGGGAAGTCGGTCGCCACCATCAAGGGGGTCGGCACGGAGGCGGCTGGGATGATTGGGGAGGCGGTCCGGGAGGGTTCGACGACGCACCGGGAGACTTCGGCGGCAGCGGCGACTTCCGCACCGGCGGCGGTTTTTAAGCTCGGTTCCATGGGATCGGCAAGGCGGAGATGCCCCTCCGCGGGCCCAATTGTCATTCTTCGGGCCCCCGGTGGCGGAACACCCGCTGCACAGCCTACACGGAATGCTTGTCACTCCGGGCGGGCATGGCCGGCGCGGCCTCGCGAGACCAGCTGCGGACATGCAGGTCGCGTTGAGGAAATGGAATCTCGATGCCGTGAGCCTGGAAGGCCTCGAAAATGGCGCTGTTCAACTCATGAGTGGCGGGAATCCGGCTGCCCGGCGTGGCCAGGTAAACCCAAATATTGAAATTCAGCGAGCTGTCGCCATAAGCTTCGAAAAAAATCTGGGGAGGCGGGTCATCCAGGACCCGCGGGTTGGCGCGACAGATTTCTTCAAGGATCCGCGTGACTTTGAACGGATCCGAGCTGTAGGACACCCCTACTTTGAGCGTGAGGCGATTGATCCCCCATCCCCCGTAAGTCCAGTTGATTATCTTGCCGGAAATCAGCTCCGAGTTGGGAATGATCAGGAAGTACCGGTCGAAAGTCTGGAAGATCGTGCTTCGCACTCGGATCTCCCTGACCGTCCCCCAGTGGCCGTCAATAACCAGCATATCCCCGACTTTGACGGGACGCTCGAACAGGAGGATCAAACCGCTCAGAAAATTGCTGACGATGTTCTGAAGACCGAAGCCGATCCCCACGCCCAGGCCGCCCGCAACCAGGGCCAGGTTGGTGAGGGATATGCCCAGGGTGTTCAGCGCGATCAATGCCGTAAGGACCAGGATCACGTAATGCATGCTCGTGGAGACGGTGTATTTGATGCCGGAATCCCAGTCCTTTGCGGGAAAGAACTTGAGCTCCATGAAAGCGCGCAGCACGCGGGAGAACCGGAACCCCAGGTAAATGACCAAAGCGGTGAGCCCGATGGAGACAGGGGTCAGTTGAACGGGGCCGAAGGATGGACCCCAGCTGAGCCACCTGAAGGCCCAGCCCAGCCGGTCCGCGGGAACACCCCAGGCCTTGAGGGCCACCAGCAGCGCCACGCACGCCAAAAGCACCCTTACCGCTCGCGTCAGGAACTGGTAGGAATTCAGGAACAGCTGATCTCGCCGCGGGAATCGTCGGGCCAACAGCCCCATTTTTGGATGGAGCGTCAAGCGCAGGATGGTGTGCGCGCCTTCTCCAAGAATCCATGCCAGGGCCAGCACCACGACGGTGAAATAGGCCCCCTGGGCTGCGTATTCGAAGAGGAATTTCATCCCCAGCAAACCCGCAACCACCACAAAAGCGAACACCAGAAATGCCGTGATCCTCAAAGCCCGCAGGAATCCCCTGTTCTTCACGAAAGCCGGCACGGGCAGAACCGAAAGGAAGGGATCGAAATGATTTGACCTCATCAGCCACAGTGCCCAGCCCAACAGCACGACCTGGAAGAGGCTTCGCAGACTGTTGGCGCCTTCGGGCGTGAACCCCAGGATTTCCGAGTTGGGTAGAATGAAGAGGTGCAGGAGAACGGCGCAAATGGCCATGAGGGATAGGTGCCAACGGAAAAATCCGGCCAAATCCCCGGGCACGGGCAGGACTCCGCCTGCTTCCTCGCCGGCCAGACATCGATGGAGCACGTTCAAAACGATGCGCAACGACACCAGGCTCGCCGCCAGGGACCAGACCAGCCAGGCCACCTTATGCGAAAGGATCCCCAGCGACCAGAACGCCACGTAGAGCCAGATGACGAAACCGAGGGAGAAGAGACGCTTCAAGGAAACCGACACTATGGTCAGGAGCACTCTGAGGCCAAGCTCCGTCAAGCGTTCCTCCCAACCGACCAGCCTGAGCAGCGCCGGTTTCTTAAAGCGGACCGCCGCCGCGCTCAGCAACACCAGGAAGAGAAGCAGCCCGGTGAGATTGGTCCAGTTCTCCTGAACGAACGAGAACAACACCCCGGAGCGGCCCATCTCCACCAGCCAGGCATAAGCCTTTCCGGGCAGGGCCGCCAGGGTGAGCGCAATCTGCCCGATTTCCAGCAGCCGGTGCTGAAAGGTTTGACGCTTGAGCAGTTCCTGTTTGAGAGCTTTTTGGAGGTAGTCCTGCTCCAGTTTCGTCCTGGTTTCGGTGAGCAGCGTCATGGAGCTCCGTAGATTCTCGACGCTTTTCCCCAAGGTTCCCTGATGGACTTTTGCCGCCTTGTCATATTCCTGGCCGAGTTGCCGATACGCACGGTAGGTCTTCTCCAGTTCCTTGGATTTGCGTAGCGGATGATCGGTTTTGGTCAACTCGGCCATCAAAGCTTCCACCGACAGCAGAGCGGCGGTATGCTCCCCGATTTTCTGCCGCAATGCATCCTCTTCACCCGCAAGTCCTTTCAAGCGGGCGCCGGTTTGCTCCTCGTGCCAAATCAGAGCCTTCAGCTCTTCCCGGGCCTTGGCCAGGGTCAGATCGTTCACCGCCATGGAGGCATTCAAGGCGGCGATCCATGCCTGCAGCTCCTCTTTCTCCTTGATGAGGCCCTCGAGCATCTGTTTGGCCGGCTCCTGCTGCTGCCGCAGGGCGGTGATGCTGTTTTGGAGTTTGGAAGCGCCTTCCGCCAGGATATCCGGCAACTTCTCAGGACTTGTGGCCGATGTCCCGGTCCTCGCGCTTGGCTCATCGGGTTTTTCCTGGGCCTGCAGACCCGTCGTCAGGGCGAGTACAAGAATGAAGGCCGGCACAACCGACAGAAAGCCGTAACGACCTGATTTGCGCATGCGTTGTCTCCAATGGCTCGATAATTGGACTGCGTTTCGCCATGCCGTTATGCCCGATTTCCGTTCCCGGCAGGCAAAACGTCCTCCTTCCGGCGCGGGCAACCGCCCGGCAACCGACGGCGACCGAAAAAAGTCTTTGGCAGGCACACCGTCTGTTCTTCTAACCCAACAGCCGCGCCGTGTGAATACATGCAAGACCCTATTTGGCAATATTAAGAGCTGTAAAGGACCAAAAACCGTCTCATGAACGGCTTTCGGCCGCCGTTTCGGGCCGCGCGGCGGATTCAGTCCCGTTTATTTACAGGGGAGAGCCACCGCTCGCTCCGATCCGGCGAGGAACGGTCGTCAAAATTGAAACCGTTTCCGTGAACCGCGTACCTCCCGCCTTCCTCCGCCTTTTCAAGGCGGTCCCGGATGTGCGGCGTTTCCCCCCGGCGGGACATTATCGCATTTGTTTTTCCGGCGAAAAAAGATATCTTACGATTACAGTCATACATTCAATCAGAACCACAATGCTGAGCCGGTCATCAACGTTCCGATTCCCCTTCCGGATGACTTCCGTCTCGATTGCAGCCATGCCCGTCCCGTCATCTGAGAGGAGGTGATATCCTCTTGCGGTGAGGTTTCTCGGAATGCCCGCCGGGATCGTCCCGCTGTATTGACAGCCGGATGAAAAGAACGGGGGAACCTTTCTTCGTCATTCCCGCGCACCGCCATGGGCCGGGCGTTCAATATGAAACACGATCCTCATCGACGTCATTCCTGCAAAAGCAGGCATCCGTAAGAACAGCCCGGCCTCCGGTTCCTGCCGGTGTGATGTTCCGGGCGCGTCCTTTCACACCCTCTCAAAAGGGATAACTTGAAAGGAAGACGGTCATGAAAACAGTTCAAAGGATCGCCAGGCTGGTGCTTGTCCTGTTGTTCCTTGGGCCGACGATCGTTGCGGCCGGGAATTCCCGGGTGTTCATCTTCACTCAAAACAGCGGCATCACGATCGACATTCTCTCCGAGAATGATTTTGCGGCACAGTTCGGTGAAAACGCCGATATTCCGAGGACGGACGACGACGTCATCGCGCTTGCCCGTGAACTCTACCCTCCCCTCGGCGTGGAACGCCCGGACGAAACGGAGGAGACACGGGTTGAGAGCGCAAACCAGTTCCGGTGCGGAGAATATGAAATCGGCCTGCTCTTTGCCGCTCTGCGGAACCCTCAGATCTCGGATGACACCCGGACCGCCGTCGATCAGATCATCGCCCAAAGCAAACCCCCTTTGCCAAAGACATACAAGAGCAAGCACTTCAATTTCAGATATACGGACAACGATACCGATTCAAAAAACAACGTGACACTCGCTCACATACAAGCAACTGCACAGTTACTCGAATCTTATTGGAACAAGTACTCGACAAATTTCACAACTCCGAAGTATTATCTATCGGGAAATCGAAAAGTCATTGATATAGAAGTCTACTATTTGATTAAAAAGAGCGGATGGACATCTTCTTTCGAGAACAGTATTACATTATGCTCAATCTGGGTTCGCAATGACTGTCGTAGAAGAGTAGTATCAGCTCACGAGCTTTTCCATAGAGTTCAATATAGTTATGGCTACATAAGCGGAACAGCCATGATGAGATGGATGACGGAAGGCACCGCGGCATGGATTCACAAATATACAAACAATAATATTGCAGATTATATGTTCTATATGAATGAAGGTTTGACAAAACCCGAAAAGGGCCTGATCAAAGAAAGGGCCGTGGATGCCGCCCACTTTTGGGTGAAGCTCACGGAAACCGCGCCTTCCGGCTGGGAAATCATCAAAGACGCCTGGATCAGGTACAAAACGAATGGACACAAAGGCAAGGCCGCGGTGGATGCGGCCATCAGGAACGACCTCGGCTACAGGTTCGACAATTTCGTGACCCTGTGGAACAACACAAACTTCATGAAAGATCTCGCCAATTCCAGCCGGACTTACGACTACACTGAAGACGAGAGGATCGTGAATGCATGCGGCATGACGTTCGGCCCTCTCAAAAGCGTTCCCATTGCAAAGACCGCCTTTGTGGTCAAGGATGCGGATACGGCGATAGACGACAGTGTCAAACCCTACGGCACCAAATACTTCAAATTCGAGCTGGAAGATGACCTCACCTGCCTCACCATAGGCTTTGACGCGCCCAAGGGCACTTTTTCATACAGCTTCATCGGATTGCAGAACGGCAAGTGGATGAAGATAGCGAGCGGCACCAAGACCCATTACTCCTACGGAAGAATCCCGCTTCAAGGTTCCAACCGATGGACCACGGTGGTGGCGGTTGTCGGAGGCACCCGCGAGGGCGGAGCATTCAAGGTGTGGGCGGATGCCCGCTGCATCAAGGGAAACTGGACGGGAACCACGAGCACCTATTGTTACGGCGAGTATTTCCGCTTCAATCAGCTGGGAACCTCGTTGACCGGACTCATGATCTGCTACGACATGAGCTGGATCGCGCCATGGTGCAGAGTAAAGGGCACCATCGACGGTTTGAAGGTGACGCTCACCCGCTTTGACTGCAGCAAATGGAGAACCTGCGAGGAGGATTGTTCGGGAAACTACGTCGGTACGATCAACAGCACACGCGATTGTGTTTCGGGAACATACGCGCACGAGAACGGCACGGTTGACCAGTGGATCATGGTGAAGGGCGCTGTGGACCCATCGCTCATCCCCGATGAGTGTCCGCCGTGAGCTCGGATTCCCAAAGGTGAAGGAATTCTTCGGGGCATCGTTGCCGATGCCCGCCTTTGAATCCGAACGGCACAGGCACCCGGGGTGCGCAGGCACGGGGCTCGCTTTGCCCGGCATCGGCGAGCCCCGTATCGCGGAGCGATCCATCAAGGGAATGAGTGAGGTTGAAGGTCTGATCCCGGGCTGAATACGGCTTCGGTTCAGCCCACCCGCCAGCGCGTTCCGGCGGGTGAATCTTCCAGCTGGATGCCCTTTTTCTCGAGCTCTTCACGAAGCCGGTCGGCTTCCGCGAAATTCTTGTCCTGCCTCGCCTGCATGCGCAACTCGATGCAGCGCTCGACCTCCTCTTCCGTGAGGCCGGTGGACTTGATCTTGAGGCTTCTTTGCTCGGCCTGGAAGGCCTCAGGCTCCCGGGTCAGCAGCCCGAGCACCAGGGCGTGGTCCCGGATGGCGTCCGCCCCGGCGCGCGCCAGTGCCGCTGCGGGCCCCTTGAGTTGCTTGCGGCCGAACTTGTCGAGGAATCGCTGCAGGTGGCGTTGCAGGGAAAACAGGTTTCCCAGCGCCTGCGCGGTATTGAAATCGTTGTCCATGGCTTCCCGGAAAGCTCCCGAAAGCGCCGCGATCTGATCGAAGAGCTCCGGGTCCTGCCCGCGCAGGGCCTTCTCCTGGAACGTTTCCTCCGCTCCGGCGGCCGCCCGTTCCTTTACCGCCCCGAGAGTGCCGTACAGCCGTTCCAACCCCTTCTCGGCCTCGCCGATCGTTTCATCGGAGAAATCCACAGGACTGCGGTAGTGCTTGCTCAATACGAAGAAGCGTACCGCTTCCGGATGGACCTTCTGCAGGACGTCCCTGATGGTCAGAAAATTGCCCAGGGACTTGGACATCTTTTCATTGTTGATGTTCACGAAGCCGTTGTGAAGCCAGTAGCGCACGAAGGGCATGCCGAAAGCGGCCTCGCTCTGGGCGATCTCGTTTTCGTGATGGGGAAAGATCAAGTCCTTTCCGCCTCCATGGATGTCGAAGGTCTTTCCCAGAAAGCGGCTGCCCATGGCCGAGCATTCGATGTGCCAGCCCGGCCGTCCCGGTCCCCATGGACTGTCCCAGCTCGGCTCCCCCGGCTTGCTCCCCTTCCAGAGCACGAAGTCCAGGGGGTTGCGCTTCCTGGCGTCCACCTCGACCCGCGCACCCGCCAGCATGTCTTCGATCTGCCGCCCCGAAAGCTTCCCGTAGGCGGGAAACTTCTCGATCTCGAAGAACACGTCCGCGCCGGCCTGGTAAGCAATCCCCTTGTCCATGAGCACCCCGATGATCTCGATCATGCCGGGGACGTTTTCCGTCGCCAGCGGTTCGAGGTCCGGGCGCAGCACCCCAAGCGCATCCATGTCCTCGTAGAAAGCGGCGATGTAGCGTTCCGCAATGCTCCTGCAGTCGGTACCCGCGTCATTGGCGCGGCGAATGATCTTGTCGTCCACGTCGGTGAAGTTCCGCACGTAGGTGACTTCAAACCCCAGGAACCCGAGGTAACGATATATGACATCGAAAACGATGGCGGAACGGGCATGGCCGATGTGAGAGAGGTCGTAGACCGTGACCCCGCAAACGTAGAACTTCACCTTCCCCGGTTCCAGGGGGATGAATTCCTCTTTGCTTTTGGTCAGGGTGTTGTAAACGTGCAAAACCATGGATCGTGTGTCTCCTTCCCACCCGTTCGTCGCGCCGCAAAATCGACGCCCCGGATGTTCCACCAATGCCCCGGACCGATTCGATGCAGGATGTTCCGCGCAACGAACGGAGGCGGAATCCCGACCGTTTCGGCATCGTGCCCGCCGCGGGTGCAAACGATCGGCGACGCATAAGACCTCCGCTCCGCTCCGTCCCTCCCGGCTTCCCGGGAAGTGCCTGTTCGCGCTCCGTTTTCCGGCCGTCTTTGCCGGCGGAACGCGGGAACTTGCCGGAGTTTCCGGTACGAGGCCGGCTTCAGGGGATGCTTCGATGCCGGCCACCGCGCCCCATCCGCACTCATCGGCCGTCGCTCCTCAGCAGCACCACGGCATATGCGGCAACACCTTCCTCGCGTCCGGCGAACCCGAGCTTCTCGGTCGTGGTGGCCTTGACGTTGACGGAGGAAACGGGCAGAGCCGTCGCACGGCCGATTTCTTCAGCCATCCGGGCGATGTAGGGCGCCAGGCGCGGTTTCTGCAACACCAGTGTCGTATCGATGTTTGCGATCCGGAACCCCGCGCGACGGACGAGCTCCACCGTCTGCCGGAGCAGCAGCAGGCTCGATATCCCCTTGAAGCGCGGATCGGTGTCGGGGAAATGCCGTCCGATATCCCCCAGCGCCGCGCCCCCCAGGAGGGCGTCACAGATGGCATGCAGCAGCACGTCCGCATCCGAATGACCGAGCAGCCCGCGATCGTGCGGAACCTCCACCCCCCCGAGCACCAGGGGGCGTCCCTCGACAAATGCATGCACGTCGTATCCGAATCCCACCCGCATTCATTCCCTCCCGGAGATTTTTCCCGCGGGCCCACCGGACCGGGACAGAAACCACTGCGCCCAGTCCAGGTCTTCGGGAGTGGTGACCTTGACGTTGGTGCGCTCTCCGAGAACCACGGACACGGGCAGGTTCAACCGTTCCACGAAGGAGGCGTCGTCGGTTCCCACCCAGCCCCGCTCGACGGCCGCTTCATAGGCACTGGTAATGATATCCCGTCGGAACACCTGGGGAGTCTGCACCAGCCAGATCTCCTCCCGGTTCAGGGTTTCGACCACGGTCCCGCCCTGGCTCCGCTTCACGGTATCGGTGACGGGGACCGCCGCGATGGCGGCACCCGTAAGTTGAGCCGTCTTCCAGGCGGCTTCGAGGAGCGCGGACGAAACGAAAGGCCGGACCCCGTCGTGGATGAGCACCCAACCGCATTCATCCGGGAGGCTTCGCAGACCGTTGAGCACGCTGTCCTGCCTCTCGGCCCCGCCGGCCGCGACCGTGACGGAAGGATGACCGCATACCAGGCCGCGCGCCTCATCCTGGAAGTCCTCCGGAACCAGGAGATAGGTCTGCGCGAGGAACGGCGCGGCGGCAAGGGCATCCAGCGTGTGGAGCAGGATGGACCGGCCGGCGATCTCCAGGAACTGCTTGGGCCTGTCTCTTCCCATCCTCAAGCCGCGTCCCGCCGCGGGGACAATTGCACATGTCGTCGACATACGAAATCCGTGAAGAAAAAAAGGAATTTGGAGCAGCCCATAAGCCGGGTTCTGTTCCCCTCGAACGCCCGCAGGCGACGAAAGGCAATGATCATTCCTCTAGTCCCGCCGTTGCCGGCGGGATCAAGCAACCTACCCGAGAGCCTCGGACGGGCAGCCCTCAAACGCTCTCCTATTCGGTCTTGCTCCGGGTGGGGCTTGCCTAGCTCCCGATGTCACCATCGGGACTGGTGAGCTCTTACCTCACCGTTTCACCCTTACCCTGCGCAATGCAGGGCGGTTTGCTTTCTGTGGCGCTATCCTCCCCGTCACCGGGACTGGGCGTTACCCAGCACCCTGCCCTGTGGAGCCCGGACTTTCCTCCGATCCCGCACGGAACCGGCGATCATTTGTTCTACTCCAAATTCCCAATTTATTAGTTAATCATATATTCATAACGATGGCAATTTCGTGCCGCCGTTCACGGGTCCAAATAACAGAGCCGGGGGGATATTGCAACACTGAAGCGCACCCGGAACCGTTTCGGCGGTTCCGTTCCCCGTTCGTGCAGACCGGCCGGGCGGGCTCAGTCCGGCAGGCCGAGCGCCCGTTGCGCATCCCGCGTCAGATTGTTCAGCGATGCCTCGAGCTCCAGGCGCAATTCCTCGAGACGTTCCGGGCTGACATCCCTCTGAACGATCAGCGGCGGGCCGAAAGCCGCCACGATGCGTGCAAAAGGCTTCGGAAGAACCGTGCGGTCCCAGCTCCGGAACCGCCAACAGGGTCTGGCCGCGACGCTGACGGGCAGGATCGGCGCTCCGGAGTACCGGGCGAGCAGGAGGATGCCTTTCTGGGCGATCCGTGGCGGTCCCTGCGAGCCGTCGGCGATGAATCCCCCGCCGTAGGATGACTGCAAGGCATCGATGAGGCCCTTGAGGGCAGCACCGCCGCCCTTGCCGGGCGACCCCCGGAAACACCGCATTCCGAGACGCTCGGCCACTCGTGCCGCAAGCTCGCCATCCCTGCTTCGACTCGCCATGGTCACCACGTTCAGGTCCCTGTAGTGATAGACCACCGTGGGAAAGGC
>Ga0208462_1001753_pt1 | contig 13579 bp, 19 predicted proteins | sample AD_SCU001_MetaG_FD_184452 | JGI IMG/M metagenome (GOLD analysis project Ga0208462, IMG submission 184452) | Active sludge microbial communities of municipal wastewater-treating anaerobic digesters from China - AD_SCU001_MetaG (SPAdes) (version 2) | ecosystem: Engineered > Bioreactor > Anaerobic...
CCGGTCGGGAGCGTGGTCTCCGTCGAGGGGGAGGCCTGCCGCTACTCGGGCTACGGGATCGCCGGGTCGTTTCAAAACCCGCTCTTAAGCCTTGCGGGCTACCGAACGGCGCTGTCGCTTGCGGCCGCGACCGCCTGCGTCCTCGGGATCGATCCCTCCCCCCTGGGCGGGTTCACAGCCATCCCCGGGCGGATGGCCGTCCGCCGGGACGGAAGCCTCCTGGTGGTCGACAACGCAAACAGCGGGACGAACATGGCGACCACGGTTGAAGCCGCCCGCTACGCAAGAGAACTTGCAGGCGACGCCCCCCTGACACTCGTCATCGGCGAAGAGGCCCGCGCCGTCTGCGAGGGTTTCCCCGCAACCGAGATCAGCCGGGCGGTTGCGGCCGTCCGGCCTGATGCAACCGTCTATGTCGGCGACGGAGAGGAGGCGGCGACGCTTGAGGAGGGGTTTGCCGCCGCCCGCGAGATCACGCCGGAGGGCGCGATAGTGCTCGCGGTAAAAACCTGGAGATGAGATCATGGACTACATTCAACCAAGGCCGAGTTCCATCGTTGCGGCTCTTTACACCGCCCGGGACCTCGGCGTCGACGTGGCCATCCTCCACGGGCCGTCGGGCTGCTCGTTCAAACACGCCCGGCTCCTTGAGGAGGACGGTATGCATGTCCTTACAACATCGCTTGCAGACAACGAGTTCATCTTCGGCGGCCACGACCAGCTGGTGCGGGTGCTCCGGGAGGCGGAAGAGATGTTTGCGCCCCGGCGGATGGCGGTTGTCGGGACGTGTGTCGCGATGATCATCGGTGAGGACCTCCAGTCGGCTATCCTGGACGCCGGGATAGCCGCACCGGCGATAGCGGTGGAGATCCATGCCGGGTTCCGGGAGAACATCGATGGGGTGGTTGCGGCCCTGGAGCCCGCGGCAGCGGCGGGCTGGATCAGCGCCGGTGAACTGGAACGGCAGCGTTCGCTCCTCCTGAAGGCAAACGAGGTGGAGCGGCTGAGGGGAGCGGCTTCCCGGGCCTACATCGAGCCATCCCGCGGAGACCTCAAACACATCGCGGCGGAGCGTCTCCTCGAACTCGCAGGGAGCGGCGCCACGGGTGCTGCGGTGATGAACGCCAAGAAAGAGACCGCCTACATCTTCGCCGACGAGCTGATAGCGCTCCATGATGCCTGCCCCGAGGCCGCGGTCACCTACATCGCGAACCTGGAAGACCGCGGGCTCCCGAAGGTCAGGGAGGACGCCGCCCGCATACTCGCCGGGATGAGAGGCCGCGGTCTCGAGCCCGAACTCGTCGGGGCGCTGGACGAGTACGGGGCAAACGGCCAGGCGATCGGGGAGCGGATCCGTGAGATCGACCCGGATTTCGCCCTCCTGGTCGGGGTTCCCCACGCCGTCCCCCCGGAATACACAGAGGGGATAGAGGTCTTCTCGATCACGAACGGCCCCCGGCAGGTCGAACCGCTCCGGGAATTGGGGCACCGCCACGTTATGGTCGAGATCGACCTCCACCCAAAGACGCTGGGCGTCCGTGAGATCGTCGAGAGCGAGTTCGGGGCGGTTCTGCGGAGCATGCGATGAAGGCATTCCTTGTTGCCGGCGACCGCTCGGGGAGCGGGAAGACGAGCATCACCCTGGCGCTCTCGGCGCTGCTCTCGACCGGGAGGACTGTCCAGACGTTCAAGGTGGGGATGGACTACATCGACCCCTCATACCTTGCTGGGGTGACCGGGCGGCCCTGCCGGAACCTGGACGGCTACGTGATGAGCCCGGCGGAGAACCGGGCGGTCTTTGCCCACGGCTGCCGGGGAGCGGAGATCGCCGTCGTCGAGGGCGTCCGGGGGCTGTTTGAGGGGGCAGAGGCTCTCTCAGACCTGGGGAGCACGGCGGCGATAGCGAAACTGCTCGACCTTCCCGTGGTGCTGGTGGTGAACGCCCGGAGCATCACCCGGAGCGCGGCAGCGATAGTGAGGGGGTTCCAGGGGTTTGAGAGCGGCATAGATATCCGGGGGGTCATCGCGAACAACGTCACTGGAAGCAGGCACCGGGAGAAGGTCGTATCCGCGATCGAGCACTACTGCGGCATCCCGGTTCTCGGCGCCATCCCCCGTTCGCCGGAGATGGAACTCTCGATGCGGCACCTGGGTCTTGTCCCGTACCGCGAGGGCCGGGAGCAGGAAGAGTTCAGGGCACGGATCGAGGCGGTGAAACGGGTGGTTGCCGGGAACGTCGATCTCGAGGCGCTGCTCTCGATTGCCCGTGAGATTGAGCCCCCGGCGGAGGATGAAGCGGTGTTTGCGGTTCCAGAGGAGCCGGATGTGAGGATCGGGGTCGCGCTCGATGAGGCGTTCAACTTCTACTACGCCGACCTCTTCGACGTCCTGGCATCGCTCGGGGCGGAGGCTGTCCCGTTCTCCCCGATCCACGGCCGCCTGCCTGAGGCGGACGGCTACATCATCGGCGGCGGTTACCCGGAGGTCTTTGGAGCGGAACTCGAGGCGAACACCGCGATGAGGGAGGGGCTCCTCGAGGTCTCCAGGAACGGGACGCCGATCTACGCGGAGTGCGGCGGTCTCATCTACCTGACGGAGCGGATGGTGCTCAAAGCCGGGTTTGGGGGCCGGGAGAGGGAGGAGTCCTGCGACCTTGTCGGGGTGTTCCAGGGCGAGACCCGGATGCCCGCGAGGCGGATGCTTGGCTACGTGGTCGGGAGGAGCGCTGCAGAGAGCCCTGTGGGCGAGGCGGGGTTCCGGGGCCACGAGTTCCACTACAGCAGTGTTGACCTGGCGCCGGGGACGCGCTACGCCTACAGGCTGAGCAGGGGGAGCGGGATCCGCGGCGGGCTCGACGGCGCCGTCCGCGACCGGACGATCGCGAGCTACACGCATCTCCACCCGGTTGCAAGCCGGGGGATGTTTGCGCACTTCGTTGACGCCTGCCGGGAGGGCTGAGAACGGGGTGCACGAAACACAAGACATACAAAGAAATCGATACCACACTACTCCCATGATAATTTACCTTGACGGCAGATTCGTCCCGGAGGAGGAGGCCAGGGTCTCGGTCTTTGACCACGGGCTCCTCTATGGTGACGGTGTTTTCGAGGGGATACGCGCCTACAACGGTAAAATTTTCCGTCTTGACGAGCACCTTGCACGGCTCTACGACTCGGCAAAGGCAATCGATCTCGCCATCCCGCTCACGAAGGCGGAGATGGCGGAGGTCATCAAGGAGACGCTGCGGCAAAACAGCCTGCGGGACGCCTACATCCGCCCGATCGTGACGCGGGGTAAGGGCGATCTCGGGCTTGACCCGCTGAAATGCGCAAAACCGACCGTCATCGTCATCGCCGTCACCTGGGGGGCGATGTACGGCGACCTCTACGATAATGGGCTCCGGGCGATCTGCGTCTCGGTCCGGCGCACGCCGCCGGAGTCGATGCCGCCGAACGTGAAGAGCCTCAACTACTTAAACAACATCCTGGCAAAGATCGAGGCGAACCACCGGGGGGTCGATGAGGCGATCTTCTTCGATACGAGGGGTCACGTCTCTGAGGGGTCCGGGGACAACATATTTGTCGTCAAGGACGGTGTGATCATCACTCCGCCGACACTGAACAACCTGCGCGGGATCACCCGGATGGTTGTGCTGGAGATCGCGGCAAAGATGGGGATCACCCTCCTTGAGCGCGATCTCGGGTATTTCGACCTTTATACGGCTGACGAGGTCTTTGTCACGGGTACGGCGGCGGAGGTTGCGCCGATCCGCGAGATCGACGGGCGGGTGATCGGGAACGGAAAGCCCGGACCCATCACCAGGCAGCTGATGGCCGCCTTCAGGACGGCCACCCAGAAGGAAGGCACCCCGATCGAGGGGTAGGCTTCCACTTTTTTTCCTCCCGGCGAGGCTGCAGGTATAACTACCTGAAGACTGAAGAGTTGATCATCAGGAGGTGTGCCGCTTTTTATGGCGGGCAGCGCGGTTAAGATCCCGAGGGCGACGTGCAAGGTCTTTGGCGCGATAAAAGCGCTTTCTACGGTGAAGCGGTGCGTTGTGCTCGTCCACGGCCCGAAGGGCTGTGTCTATCATATCAACTACATCCTGGGGATGCGGGGCGACCGGCCATCGGAGGTCTACTCGACCTGTCTTGATGAGCATGATGTCATCTTCGGCGCCGAGGAGAAACTCCGGGAGGCTATTGAGGAGATTGATGCGAGCCTTCACCCCGACCTGATCGCGGTGCTCTCATGCTGCGTCTCAAGCATCATCGGCGAGGATCTAAACGCCGCGGCGAGGGCCGCCTCAACGTCTGCACGGGTTGTCGGCATTGAGGCCGGCGGGTTTGAGGGGGACTTCAGGGAGGGTTACAGCGAGACCCTCTGCAGGCTGGTCGAGGAGTTTGTCCGGGGGCCGCCGGGCGAGGTCAGGGATCGGTCGGTCAACCTGGTCGGTCTTCTCCGGGGCGGGCCGGACCTGAGGGAACTTCTGCGGATACTGGGTCTCATCGGTGTCCGGGTCAACGCGACGCTGACCGCGAACGCAGCGGTCGATGACCTTGAGCGCCTGGGGGAGGCGGCGTTAAACATCGTTCTCTGCGAGCCGGCCGGGCTTGAGGCGGCGAAGTTGCTTGAACGTGTCTGCGGCACGCCGTTCATCGTCGCCGATATCCCTGTGGGTCATGCAGCCACCATCCGGTTCCTGGACAGCGTTGCCGACGCCCTGGGGATTGGGCGTTACCCTCTGCGGGATGAGGGGGGCGACGAACTCTGCCGGGAGGCCCTGGCCGGGAGGCGGGTGGCGATCGTAAGCGGGCCGACGAGGGCGATCGGGATGACCAGGTTCCTGGCGGACCTGGGGCTTGCGCCGTCGCTCATCGTTGTGGACTTCGACCCGGGCAACCTGGAGCGGTTGAGCGGCCTGGCCGGGCCGGGGTGCGAGATCCTGGTTGAACCGGAGCAGGAGGTGATCCGGGAGAGGCTTTTAGCCGGGAGGATCGACCTGATCTTTGGCGGCATGCTCGAGCGGCCGCTGGCCGCCTCGCTCGGGATCGAGCACCTGGATATGATGCACGGCAGCCAGAGGACGCTCGGGTTTGAAGGCGCAAAGCATATTGCCGAGGCGCTGACGAGAGAGAAGCCGGGTCACAGCGGCAGGTAGAGGCGGAGCGGTTTTGAGATCCGGCCCGGGATCGCTGCGGCACAACTTTTTTATTTATCGGTGCCCAAGTTGTATGACACATTGCACGGGCTGCTATAGTGTAGGGGCCAATCATGTCGGCCTTTCACGCCGACGACTGGGGTTCAAATCCCCATAGCAGCATCTATAATTCCCACGTTCTTTCTTTATGCGCTTGCTCAAGTCCGGGATCGGTTGTGCATGCCCTCCAGCAGATCAGGCGCAGAGATGTTTTCCAGGGCGCCGTCCACGGGTTCCATGCGATCGATCGTGAACTGGCGGTGGAGCGGGTCATCCGCCTCATGATGGCGCAGAACCACCTCGCCGAATGGTGGGGGCTACCCGCTGCCCGTCACCCCTGCCTCTCCCGTCTTCCTGTCGCAGCGCCGCACGCCGCTCACGCAGGAGGCGATCGCGGAGAGGAGTGCGGTGCACAGGGTTCGTGCTGCAGCACCGCCCTGCCTCAAAGAAGTAGATCGATCGGCTCGATGAGCAGCGCGACGCCCATGACCGTCTGGAAGCGCTGCACCGATGAGTGCAGGGGTGGTTCATGCCGCCCTGCTGCAAGAAACAGAATGCGAGGGGTGGGATTTGAACCCACGAACTCCTTCGAGAACGGACCCTAAATCCGTCGCCTTTGACCTGGCTTGGCAACCCTCGCAAAGCAGCGTGGAATATCTCCGGATCAGGGCTCCATTCTTGTTGAAACCCCGAATCCAGCGGTTTTGACCCGCTTCAGCAACCCTGCCTTCATATACATCAGCGCCCGAAGCATTATAACTTGTTCCCGTGCGCGGTTTCGCCCGCTTGAATCTGTTTTCTCTGGAGATCCTGGCATACGCCCCGAAAACCACCCACAGGATTCCGTGAGATGGTTGCCTCAGGAGGGGGGTGATGCCGAAAGTGCTTCAGGAGTGTAGTTCGGGCAAATCACGCTTGAAATGTTAACAACAAAACATTTATTGAGTTGGTTGACTGTATTTTTCCTGTAGTTGAAGGAATAATGCTGGGCGAACTCCTTCGTATCCTGGCGGCGGCGATCATCACCTGGCTTCTCTTTGTGAGCGTCGATATCTTCTTCCGGTTGCCGGAAAAGGGGGGCGTCAGTGGAGCGTCAGCTGTTGCGAGAGATATTCAGGCTGCCGGCGGCGACATTGCCGGCGGCACCATGATGGGAAACATCGTCAGCTCCCCCGACGCCTCGGCCGGAACGCTCCTTGCTGCCTGCGGTGTCTACGTTGCCGGCATCCCCGGCGGGCTTATCGCGGCCGCGCTCGTCTTCATCGGCAACCGCATCTGCCATGACCCCGGCTACGCAGGGACCACCGGTGCGGTTCTCGCCACGTTCGTCGTCTACGGGTTCACTCAGGTCGGGTTTGCTGCAACAGACTTCATCGCCGGCATGGTGATCGCCATCCTCTCCATTCAGGGGCTCTCCCACCTCCACGCGAGCAGGCTGCTTGCCAGGCTCTGGAGGGTCAGGCAGTGATCGCGCCTTACCTCGTTGCCGTAGTGGCGGTCTTCGCCGCGCTCCGGGCCATACTCGAGAAGAACACCGGCAGGAAACTACCCTATGCAAACGTCATGAACTTCGCCATTGCTGCCTCGATCGTCCTGCTGCTAAACCATCCCCTCTCTCTTGTCGCGGCCGCGGCCTACTTCGTCGGCTCAACACTTGAGGCTAATGCGATCGCGAGCACCTATGCAGGAGGGGGGAAACAATGATCCCGGCGCTCGAGATAATGTTCGGGTTCATCGCCATCGCCGGCGCGGTCTCGGCCGCCCTCATCAGGGACTCTTACGGGAAGTTGATATCGCTGGGGATCCTCGTCGGCGGCATCGTGCCGTTCATCGTGGACCGCGGTTACCTGGACGTCGCGATCACCGTCTCCCTGGTCGCCCCTATCGCCACAATATTTGTCCTGATGGTCGTGAGGAGGGCTGATGCGTGATGGAGGCTATCTTCATCGTCGGGCTTGTGATCCTTGTGATCGGTGTCCTTGCGGTCGCTTTCGTGCGGCCGAAGACCTACATCGCGAGGCTTATCAACCTGGAGATTCCGGGCTGGGGCCTCCTCCTCGTCATGCTCGCCTATGACGAGGCCCTGGCGCTCCTGACGTTCGTCGCGGTCACCGCAATCAGCACATTTGTCATCGTGCGACTGATGGAGTGGAGGGATGCCTCGTGCCGATAATCTCCAGGATCTCCCGCGTTCTCTCCGACTTCCAGAACCTCGTGGCTCTCTTTGCCGGTGCGTGCATCATCGTCTCCATCATAGGCATCTTCTCCCTGCCGCTCGGGTTCGAGGAGCACCAGCTCTACCCAAAGACCCTCGACCCCGCAAGTCCGCTCTACCCCTACGACCGTGGAGGAGTCCCTTTCGGCACAACGGAGGTCGTCGCGCAGTACCCGGAGAACTCACCCTACGTAGGATACGTCACCACCTACCTGACACCGCTCTCGCAGTACCTCGCAGACCACACGCACCACCTGGGCACGACGATCGTCGCCCACCCGGGCGGGATCATCGATGAGATCCTCTACAACACCCGGGGGCTCGATACAGTGGTCGAGACGAGCATCCTCTTTACAGCGTTTGCGATCGCCTCATACCTCTACCGGAGGAGAGAAGAAGAATGATCCAGGCATACCCGCTCGGTCTTTTCGTGGCGTTCGCGTCGACGGGGATAGCCTTCTTAGCGCTGACGCGGGAGACCGACGGGCTCCACCGCCTGCTCCTCACCGATCTTGTCGAGGTCGTCACCCTCGCGTTCATCGCATTGGTCGGCACCGACCTTGCCGAGGCGCTCATCCTCCCGGGGCTTGTGGTGGGTGCCTCGGAACTGATCGCTCTCTCCGAGATCTTCCGGATCAAGGAAGGCTATACCCGGCCGCCAACCGAGACCCTCCAGATAGAGGTGATGAAGACCGCTCCCCCCATACTCGCCGCGCTCCTGGTCTGCTACGGCATCGTGCTCTCCGGGTTCTCGGGCGGGGCGGTCGCCGGGCTCGGCATGATCTTCTACTTCCTCAGCCGCAGCCCGGGCGAGCGGTTCGAGGTGATCGAGACCGCGAGCGGCTACTCCTGGGTCCTCTGGATCATAGCGTTCTTCATCTTCATGATCCTCCCGCAGTACTGGTTCTTCGCCGTCATGCTCGCCGGATCGGCAATCCTTCTCAAGGTCACGGCCAAGATGTCGCTCATCGGCACCATGCGGGGTGGTCCGAATGCCTGATATCGGCGGGGCCGACCTTTTTGTGCTGGAGTTTGGGGATATCCTCCACTACTTCACCCCCTACACCGCCACGCTCTTCCTGTTTGCACTGCTGTTCACGGGGCTTGCTATTGCAAGCAGACCCGAGAGGCAGCTGGATATCGTGTTTGGCGGGGACGCTTACTACGCGAAGCAGACGACGCTCCCCGAGATGCGGTTCCGCCGGTTCATGGCGATAGCCTGCGGTCTTGCGTCCATGGGGGCGATGGTGAGCGGTGATCTCTTTAACTTCACGCTCTTTGTCTCGCTGGTCGGCATCACCAACATCGGCATCGTTGCGGCGGTGAAGAGCCGCCACGTCCTCAACGCTGCATACGAGTACGGGATCGTCGCCATGGTCGCCACCCTGCCGCTCTTCGGCGGCGCCGCACTCGTCCTCGCGACCACCGGCACTCTCTCCATCCCGGCCCTTGCGGCCGGCGGCTATACCGTCCCGCTGGTGGCGAAGATACTCCTCGCCCTCGGCGTCATCGGGGAGGGGATGGCGCCGTTCTACGCGGCAAAAGCCGAGATGTTCCGGGCGCCAGGCGCTCCCTACGTCATCATGTGCTCCCTCTCATCGCTGTTGATCTTCCTGCGCGTTGTGGAGATTGTCATAACCATCTGATGATCATGAAACGAAAGACGATTACATACGGACTCGCGGCATCGGCCATCGGTATCGTCGTCGCATGGGCGGCGCTGGCAGCAGCCATCATACCGCCCTTTGCGGCGGCTATGGTCTTTGTGATCGCGTTCCCCGTGCTGGTGCTCTTCCTGGGGCTCTGGTGGCGGGCTCCGGGCGGAGAAGGAGATATACCGTTCATAGGATACTGACATGATCGAGTACCTGGTATTTGCAGCAGTCTTCGGCCTCCTCCTCCTCGGGGTTCACCGGAAAGTCATCGCACGGATACAGACAAGACCGGGGCCTCCCGTCTGGCAGGAGATCCTCCATGCGCTGAAGTTCTCGTTCAAGAGCACCTGGGTGCCGAAGACTGCAAGCGGGACACTCTACGTCGCAGTCGTGCTCATCGGCATCGGCATATGGAGCGCGGCGCTCTTCGTCGTCCTTGCCGGCGAGAGCATCCTGATCCTCTTTGCGATCTACATGCTCCACAAGGTCGTGGAGCACGGTTACGGGCTATCGTCGGGGTCGCCCTACGGGAAGTTCGGCGGTGTGCGGTCGGTCATATCAGCGGCATCAGAGATCCCGCTCTTCGTCACGATCGCTGCGATCCACCTCTTCACGGGATCACTCATCCTGCGCGACATCACCGCCTACCAGGGAATTCACGGGCCGCTTCTCCTCATCGCACCGCCGGTTGCCATAGCCATGTACATCGTGGTCCTCTCGAAGATGCCCTATGGCCCCTTCTCGATCGTGGAGAGCAAAGAACTCGTGAGCGGCTACAAGACAGAGCACTTCGGGGTCTGGCGGGCAGGTCTGGCCGTGACCGACGGGCTCAAGACTTTCGTCCTCCTCTATGCCTTTGTGGCGATCTTCATTGGGGCTGTTCCGTTCTGGGCGGCTCTCGTCATCATGACCGCGGTCCTCATATCGCTCTCGTTTGTCTGCGCGATAACGCCTATGCTCTCGCCGTTTGACAGCGTCACCATCCAGGGGCTTATCACCGGGCTGATGCTGGTCTACGTTGTGTGTCTCTGGTGGGTGATGCCATGATTCGTGAAGTGGTGCTCTTTGGAGGGGTAGTCTATATCATTATAGCGCTGGTGCAGTGGGTGCAGAACCAGACCGTTCAGGCCGAGGCGGCACTCTTTGCCGGGATCATGGTGGTTCTCTCTCTCATCCATTACGCAAGGGACGAGGAGCGCCTGAAGAAGATCGAGATGGCCGGGCTCTGGCTGGCGATAGCCCTCTTCCTCGGCTACGCCCTTGCAAAGGCGGGAGGATACCTATGACCGGGCGCTGCCTCTACGAGAAAGACCTCCGGCCTCTGAAGTACAACATACTGACGAGCACAAAGCACGATGCGGCCGTCAGAGCGATTGCGCGCCGGCTCGGCGTGAGTGATGCAAAACTGCGCAGGCTGCTGATCCAGCGGTTCGATATGTCGCTGCTGGAGAACATAGAGACCCGCTGGGAGATGGGGCTGCGTTACGCCGATGAGGGCGACCCGCTGGCAAAGGAGCTCGGGTGCGAACTCTTCACACGGTATATACCCCTTCTGGACAGGGGAAGGATGAAAGAGATCTACGAAGAGACCAGAGCGCTGGCCCGGGATATGCCTCTTGAGGAGGCAATCGCGAGAGGCAGGGAGCGGATCAGGGAGGCGGTCGTATCATGAGCATACTCCAGAGCATAAAAAACGCCGTTCGGTCGAGATCGATCCACGTCAGTTACATCGACGTCGGCTCATGCAACGGCTGCGATATCGAGGTGCTGGCCTGTCTTGCTCCGCGCTACGATATCGAGCAGTACGGGATCTACGTCCACAACAACCCCCGTGAGGCCGATATCCTCCTGGTGATAGGCTCCGTCACCCCGCAGTGGGTGGACAAGCTCCGCAGCATCTGGGATAAGATCCCGGAACCGAAGGCGGCCGTAGCCATCGGGAACTGCCCGATATCGGGGTGTGTCTATGCCCGGAAGGGTTCTTTGACTACTCCACCGGTCAAGAACTATATACCCATAGCCGCAGAGGTTCCGGGCTGCCCTCCACGACCAACGGAGATCCTCTCCGCCATTCTCTCGGTTGCACCGCTGATATTCAAGGATTACGAGGAAAAACAGTCATGAAGAAGACCGTCGACGTCTCCATCCCGCTAGGGCCGATGCACCCCTGCTGGAAGGAGCCCGTCCGCCTCAAGTGCGAGACGGCGGGCGAGCGGGTGCTCCATACAGAGGTCGAGCTCGGCTACATGAAGAAGGGTATCGAGCGGATCATGCGCGGCCGTCCCTGGCAGGAGGTTATGTTCCTTGCCGAACGGGTCTGCGGCATCTGCTCGGTCGTTCACAACATGGTCTTCATCGAGGCGATGGAAGGGATCAGCGATATAGCGGTTCCGCCGCGGGCGGCCTATCTCCGGGTTGTCGCGAACGAACTTGACCGGATCGCCAGCCACCTCATCGCGAACTTCTCCTACTGCTACACGATCGAGCACGAGACGCTTGCGATGTACCTCTTAAACACCCGGGAGACGGTGCTCGACAACCTGGAGCGGCTCACAGGCTCAAGGATCAACACCGCCTACATGATCCCGGGCGGCGTCCGGTTCGACCTCCTCCCGGAGGACGCCGCGGTGATGCTCGCCGATCTCGCAAAGGTCGAGGATGAGTTGAAGCGCTACGTCCGGATCTTTGAGACCGGGCCCCTGATCGGGCTAAGGAGCCGGGGGATCGGCTGCATGAGCCGCGTGGATGCGATCCGCGCCCACACAGTCGGCCCAACGGCACGTGCAAGCGGCGTCGAGGACTGCGACCTGCGCCTTCGCCACCCCACATACCGGGCGCTGGATTTTGAGCAGGTGACCAGAACCGAGGGCGACAACTTCGCCCGGGTCATGGTCCGGTTCCAGGAGGTCTTCCAGAGCATCGATCTCATCCGCAGGTGCGTGGACACCCTCCCGGCGGGCCGTATCCGGGGCGGCGGGCTCTGCAGGGCGGGTGAGATCTCATACAGCGGTGAGGCGCCCAGGGGTGAGCTGACCTACACCATAAAGACCGACGATTTCGGCAGGGTGGTCGATATAGCGATACGTACTCCGTCGATCATGAACATCGAAGCCTGCGCCCACTACATGGTGGCGGACGCCGCCTCGATCGCCGACGTGACGTCGACGTTCATCAGCAGCGACCCCTGTATCGCGTGCAACGAAAGGTGAAGCGATGCGATCGATCATCTACTACGTCCGGGAGTTCCTCAGGCCAGAATGGCTCAAGAAGTTCTTCTTCGTAAAGACCGCGCCGCTTGTGACGCCACCCTACTTCAAGGGCTACCCGACCCGGACAGAGAAGGAGTGCAGCGGGTGTTTCACCTGCATGATGATCTGCCCGGCACCCGAGGCGATCGCCGTCCTCCGCAGAAAGGAGCGGTGGGAGCCCGAGGTCTACCCCGGCCACTGCATCCGGTGCGGTCTCTGCGTCGAGGCGTGCCCGGAGGGCGTTCTCTCAAGCGGCCGGGTCATGGAGGTCGCCGGCCGGGATGCAACGGCGTTCTGGCACTCCTACCACCTGGAGGTCGACGAGAGCCTCTGCATGCGCTGCGGGAACTGCTGTGTAGCATGCCCGATCAACCGCCAGATCGATCCCCGGCTTGCGGGGACGGGGACATCAACAAGCGACGATGTGATCATGCGGGTCAAGGGCGGCCGGGTGCAGATCCTCCACGAAGAGAAATGCACAGGCTGCAAGACCTGCGAGACCCAGTGCCCGAGCGGCGCGATGCGTGTCGCCCGGATGGTGGAAGGGGTGCAGTTCCTGGACGGGGTGGGGTCATGAAGTTCCTTATGAACACCGGGCGGACGGTCAACCAGGGTGTGACCGTCGAGAACAAGGGTTCGGCAGAGTACGCCCGGGAGGCCTCGACCTGTTTCATGCACGGGTTTGATATGCTCGAACTCGGGGTGGATGACGGCGATCCGGTCCTTGTGCGTGGCCCGGCCGGCGAGGTCGTGATGCGTGCGGAAGCGTCGGTCGAGGTTGAGATAGGGACGGTCTTTGTCCCCTACGGCCCCTATGCAAACCACATCCTGGCTGCCGACACCCGTTCCACCGGGATGCCGGACTTCAAGTCTCACGAGGTTGAGATCGAACCGACCGACGAAGAGCCGAAATCGGTGTACGGACTGATGGAAGACCTTGGAGGGCTGGCATATGATCGTTAAAGACGCGGTCTGCCCGTTCTGCGGATGTCTCTGCGACGATATTGAGGTCGAGGTCGAGAGCGGCCGGGTGGTCGGCGTCACAAACGCCTGCGACCTTGGGGCGACGAAGTTCCTGGGCGGCGAGAGGCTCAGGACCCCGATCCGGCGCGAGGGGAAGACCTGGAAGGATATCTCCTATGATGAGGCCATTAGATACGCCGCCGAGATGCTCCTTGACGCCGAACGCCCGCTCCTCTACGGCTGGAGCGGCACCCATGGCGAGGCGCAGTGTGTCGGGGTTCACATGGCCGAACTGGTG
>Ga0208462_1001755_pt1 | contig 13550 bp, 8 predicted proteins | sample AD_SCU001_MetaG_FD_184452 | JGI IMG/M metagenome (GOLD analysis project Ga0208462, IMG submission 184452) | Active sludge microbial communities of municipal wastewater-treating anaerobic digesters from China - AD_SCU001_MetaG (SPAdes) (version 2) | ecosystem: Engineered > Bioreactor > Anaerobic >...
CGATACCAGGTGCCATATTATTGGCCTGCCCATAAAACGCTTGGAGTGGTCTTTGAAGAAGTCCTTTAGCAGGTACTCCTCGAGTTTCTTACCCAGCAGGTTCTCGAGTTCGTCGTAGGTGTCCCCTATTCCAAGCTCGCGCCACTTCTTAACTATTCTTGTTGGAAGTGATGTCTCTGCCGTATCTGTCGACAGGGACAGTATGCCGTCGTTGTCCTCTCTCATTATCTCTATCGCGAGCGCCTGTATGTGCTCGGACAGCACGTCCTTAACTGCCTCTGACGGGAGGGCGTCTATCTTCGCCAGCTCTTCAACCACGGTAACCGGGCTTACTTTCAGGGCATTAGCCAATTCTTCGACGATCCCGAACTCCATTCCCGTTATAGCCTCGCTCTTACCTGAGCCTCTGTCGTGTCTGTGCTTCAGATAAAGGCCGCTGAGACTTTCTCTCTCTTTAGCCGTGAGCTCTCTTGCAGGGTATGCGCCGACCGGTACGCCTTCGGACTCGAGGACCTCGAGGACGGGGGCGTAGGGGTCAGAAGAGCCATCCTGTGCCAATCCAGTCAGTGAACCGGAGCGGGTTATGACGTCTGTAAGTGTGAGGTCTTCGGGCAGGAGTCCGTACAGTTTGAAGACGAGTTCATCGTTTACAGCCTCGTTTATAAGAAGCCTGGCCTCGAGCTCTGCCTTATAGATGAAGAACCTCTTCAGGGCGTCTTTCACCCTGACAGGCCTGCCCTCTTCTCGTAACTCCTTCAACCCCCAGGTGAGCGGGTCGTGTTTGAAGTCTCGTTCCATAACGTGGAAGCCGTACAGCTCTTTCTTCAGCTCTATGCAGTCCCAAGCGAGGGAGGAGAGAGTGACAGGGGCAGTGGTCAGTGATTGGTGACTTGTGGATGGTGGAGCTAAAAGCCGAGAACGAGAAGAGAGACTACCCAGAAGAGACTGAATCTCATCGGGGCTTATGGATTTACTCTCCAGAGCTGATGGATCGGGGATTGGGATTTTTTTCATCTCCCCAACTTCAAAATGAACAGTACCACTGACTAAAGATAGAAGATGGGAAATGAGTTTCGAAGACAGCATACTGGTAAAAAAAAGGTTTAGGTAAACATCAATTACAAAGATGCAATGCCCTGCGTGATCAAAAATGTGCCCTTCAGGCAGCTGTCGCAAGCTAAATCCTTTGGAGCTCACATCAGTATAAGTCAACCCCTCTCTGAAGTAGTAGGATTCGTTCCTTATTACCGATCCCGAGAAGTCCTTAAGCTCTTTCCCGCTATCTTCCCAATTTATTGCCCACCACAAATTCCCGTACCACTTGTTATAAGGTCCGCCCTTAGCGTAAGGCACCCACTTTTTTCTATCAGTCCTGTAATCTAGCGAGATATCTTCCTGCCTTACTTCCCACCAGAAGCGCAGGAAGCGGTCGTTGTCTGCGGTTGCCAGCCCCTGAACGACATTTGCAAATTTCTCCAGCGGCTTGTACTTCCTGAACAGCTCCCTTATCCTGTCGCTTATCCAGTAAACGAAGGGATAGCCCGGGATCTTTTTGAACTCTGTCTGCTTTAGTGTGTATGCTCTTTGAGGCACTCTTCCGGCCAGGGTTTCCTGTATGGTCCTGACCTTCTCTTCGTAATCCAGGTCTTTCACACTATGGAATGATGATTCCAAATGACCGTTGCCCCTCTCTATGGAGAACATAACGGTATTAACTATCTCCCCGCCTATGCTCTTGAACGCCCGTGGTCCGAGGTGAACCAGAGAGGAGATCCTCGCACTGTCCAGAAGTATCTTCCTCAGCTTTTCGTGAGAGGAGATGAACATAAAGGATTGCATAGTAACCATCCCAAGAAAACCACTTACGGCCGTCAGGTCAAGGCACTTTTCTATGAAGGCCGAGTACATATCCGATTTGGAATCGGGGTAGTAGTCCTTCAGGAAGGTCTTCATATCGTCGGCCAGTGTTCCCGAGTCCCTGTAAGGCGGATTGGTGACCACTATGTCATATTCGCCCAACAATAGCCTTATAGCGTTGAACTGTTTTGCATAGTCGCCGTTAAGAAGAGCCGAGACCGCGTCTGTTTGCGCCGGTAGCTTCTCTTCTATCGTGTTTACCAGCCTCTGTATAAGACCGTCCATTGACCTGTCGGAGGGCTCCATAAGCGTGGCGGTCTTCTCCACCTTCTTTTTCTTTCCGGCCGGTTTCATCCTGAATAAGGAGCCGATCATATTGAGTCTTTTCAGGCTTGTCAGTGTGTCCATAAGGTTGCGGACCACCGGGTTGGCGAGGTCTGACATCCCCATCGAGACCATAAGGTCAGACTCGTCGAAATGGTCCATAGACAGGGCGTATAGGTTCGATCCCGTCAGCCTGGACTTTCTGGACAGGTTTTTGGCCTTCAGGTAGAGGCTCAATGCGGTGAGCTGTATCGCCCTCTCGTCTATGTCCAATCCATAGAGGTTGTTCTCTACTATCTTCTGGGGTATGTTCTCGGTGTGCCCGGAATCGAGATACATCTGGTGGAGCAGGTCCATAGCGTACAGTAGAAAGTGACCGCTGCCGCAGGCCGGGTCCATAACTGTTATCTCTTCCACCGGTCTCTTATCGCGGCTCTTCGCGGGGACAGTTGTGTCATAGTATTTCAGTAAATCCCTCAACGGACTTTCCGGGTGCATCTCGAGCCAGTAACGGCCGAGTGTGTTATCCAGTATGTATTTGACTATGTAGTCTTCAGTGTAGAACTGGGTGACACTGACGAGCTTGTAGGAGGAATCTACCCTCTTTCCGGCCGAGATTTCACTGTAGATCCTCGCCTTTTCTGCGTCCTGGTAATACTGGTAAACCCAGCCTATTATGTCGTCTTTCAGCCACTCCTCAGGGTCAATGGAGTTTATCTGGTCTATCACCGTCACTGTATCGTTCGGGCGTGGCAAGAAGCCGTAACGGCTGCCGTTGTATAGCTGGGGCAGCTCCTGCGATAACTCCAGAAATATCTCTTTGAGCACTGTGTTAATGCCCTGACCCTGCTCTCTCTGGACCTGCGGGTTCCTGCTCAGGTAGAGGTAATGGGCCTCGCTCTTTCCTCCGGTGTCTATGCTCTTGGTAACATACGTCCTCTCCAGAAGGCCTCGCGCTTCCATAACTTTAAGCCCGACAAGCCTGTTGAGAGTGGTGAAAGATGCCTCCTGCACGAACTTCTCTCTGGCTTCTTTTATGCCCAGCTGTTTTTCGTCGGCCTGCACTATGGGGAGTATCTGCTCACGTAATTCTTCTGAGCCCGGAAGAGACCTGCCCATATCGCCGCTCTCGGTTATTCCGCACTGCTTAAGGAGAAGCGGGTACGATCGCTCCAGTGTCTCGCGTATCTGTATTATCGTCCTCTCGAGGTCGGCCATATCAGTCCTCCAGCTCTATCTCTATCTCTGTGTTATCGTTCGGCGCCAGCTTCTCCAGCTCTCTCTTCAGTTGCAGATATGTAAGCCTTCTCTTGAGCTTCAGTCTCTCCCGTCTAACCGTGGTTGGTGTGGTAACGCCCGGCTCTTCGGGTGGCCTCTCTTCCATAAACCTGTCATAGGAGGCCTTCAATCCGTCGAGCCTGCCCTTGAGGTTGTCTATCTCCAGTCTCGCCTCACGGAATCCTATGTGACAGTGCTCACACTTTGTGGAGAAGCGTAGCTCCAGTTGCCCGCAGGAGGGGTTTACCTTTCTGAACCAGCCCTGGTCCGCCGCCCTCTTGTCCAATCCATTTCTCGCGTCCTGTATAGAATCGAGATACCCGTTTATCCTGTCCAGCCATTCGTCCCTCTCACTGTGGACGGGGTTGAAGTAGCCCTTATAGGTATTGCGCAGTCTCTCGAAGATGTTGTCCAGATCGGTGCCGAACGAGGCGATACTTGGCAGAGTGTCCTTATACTCTTTCAAGAGCGCGGAGAGCTCCTGAGACTGCTCACCGTCGAAGGCTCCCTTGGCTATCTCACCCTCTATGTCTTTGAGAAAGCTTTTTTGTCTTTTTATCTGCTCGTAGTTTGCCTCCAGGAACTCCTCGGTCTTGCCGGCCGTCTCCTTCAGCTCGCGTACTGTCGTCCTCTCACCCAGCAGTCTGTCAAGGCAGTCGTGGCCGCCGCCGATAAGCAGGTTTATAAGGCCCTTCGTCTTGTCCGTTTCCCAGTCCACTTCCGCGCCTAGCTCTTCCATCTTTCCCTTGAGCTCTTTAAGAGTCTTGTCAAGGTGCCTGAGTCCCTCCTGGGCGCGTGAGATGAACTCGCTCCTCGGAGACTGGAGAGAGAGTTTTCCGTCGTCCAGCAGCGGGTTTATAAGCTGCATTAGCCTGTTCCTGTCCTCTGTGGAGAGCACGACGCTCTTGCGTATCCTCACGTTCTTGAACTCTCCCACACCCTTTAAGGCTTTATGCACTTCGGCCCTGCCATAGGAGTCTATGTTGTTCAGCGTTATCTTGCCCCCGCGCATAAGGCAGGCCACCGAGTAGATGACGGTCTCCTGAGTCCAGCCGTATGGAGAGGTCGTGAACTTGTCCAGTAAGTCCGAGCCCGTCCTGTCCTCGTTAAGGAACTGTATGACGGGCGAGATTATCTTGTGGGTCTCTATTAACTCGCCGCTCTCATCGAAGACACGGTGGTCCTCGTCCAACCGTACTGTCTTCAACGAGTCCTGGGTTCTGGTCAGCACGTTTTCAGTATCCTTTGACGATGCAGTTGTGGCGGTAATCTCCGTATAGTAAGCCGGGATAACCCTCTCCTTTATCAGCGCCTTCAAGTTGTTCAGGGCGTTGCCACCGGAGATCGTCTCGCCCGTATAGACGAGCTTCCCCTTCTCCAGGCTCTGGCGCAGCTCTCCGGTCAGCTCTCTCTTCTTGTTTTCCATCGTCTCGGAGTACCTTGCCAGTATCTCTCTGGTGTCCCCGCCTGTCTTGTATGTGCGGAATGAGTCTAAAGAGACTTCGATCCTCTTTATCTCCCGGGCCAGAGTGTCTATTCTGTCGTTCTCCTGGGGTATTAGATAGACCGTATCGTTGTGGTTCATAGACTCGAACTCGGGACCTTCCACACTCACACCCGTGAATGGGGAGACGCTCACCTTAAGGCCCTTCTTCTTCCCGACGATCGAGTTGTTCTCGAAGAGCCACTCCAGGGGCACAGACGGACCGTCGGCGTACTGGACCTCTTTGTAGTTGAAGATACTCTGGAGCTGGCGGACTATCTCTTCGTTCCTTTTGGGTATGTCTATTACCGTGTTCTCCATCTCTTTTATAAACTCTCTCTCTAGGTCTGTTACCAGGTTTACCTCTCCGTTGTAGCGCGTTATGTATTTCGTCTTTTCAAGGTAATCGAGGGCATCCTTGACTTCCTTGGAGAGTTCATACTGTCTGTCGAAGATGTTCTTGCAGAGCATACGGGTTATGACCGTCTCGCTCGCCCCGATCTTTGTCAGGTTTTTCAGTATATATAGCGCCTTGAGTATGTCCGAGGCCTTTACGTTCTCACCCATATAGTCGTCTGCACTCTTTACAAGGGCAATTACTTCCGCACCGAAAAAGCCTGTGCCGAGCGCGTCGAAGAGGTCTGTGGCGTTAACCATTCTGCCGAACTCCTCGTCTTTCAGATTCTTCAATATGGAATCGACCAGGAATATGAACTTGCGGGCCGTCGCCTGCTGGTAAGAGGCGCCCCTGGCGTTCTGCACAAAGTCCGGTATGAGCTGGAACTGGTACGGGTGGAAGGGATAGTAGGTCATAAACTGGTCCTTCGTCTCGGTCTTCTTGTAACTGCCTTCTGTGTTGCTCAGGGTCGTTATGTTGCCGCCGTTCTCGTTCAAGGTCTTGGCAAAGAGCTCCTCTTTGTCTATCTTTTTCTTCAATAGCCTCTCTCTGGCGACCTCATCCACGTTTTCGGATGTCAGGTCCAGCCTTATCTCGAAGCGGTCGGTCAGCTTTCCGAGTTTGCGCTTGTCGAAGTTGCTGTTGGCTATTAACTGGTCGAGCTTCTCCTGTGAGGTCACTATTAGCCTGACCGAGCCCTGGCCTTTCGACGAGAAGGCCTCGGCCACCGCCTGTAAGGCGAGTATGCGGTCATCATTGTCCTTTATGGAGGTCACGTACTGACCCGTCTCGTCTATGATGAAGACGAGGCGTTTCTCTGTCTTCTTTGCATAGGCTGCGCAGTGCTCGGCAAAGTCAACGGGCGTGAGGTTTTCGTATTTGTCAACCGCAGATTTAAGGAAGTCGTCGGCCTCTTCCGGGCTGTACCCGAGCTCTTTCATAGCCCCGGAGGCGTAGCGGCGGAACTCGCCGGTGTTCGTCACTATCCGGCCATAATCTGCGTTCCGGGTCTTTACGTACTCCTTTATCTCGTCCAGGTGACCGAAGGTGTCCAGTTCGTACTCCATAATCGCCACGGTAGGGACGCCGGAGTAACCGCCGGCCTGAAGGAGCTTTTTGAACATCACCTGCTGCACGGTATCTCCGGTCATAGAGCCTTCGCCTATTATCTCGAACATAACGACTTCGGCCGGTATGCTGTTGAGCGCGCTTATACTCGCCTTTATAAACTCGGGATTGGCGCAGCCGGCAACTCTTTCGTTGAAGAGCTCACGTGCCGTTACGCCTCTGGGAAGAGTGTGATTGGAGAGCAGGTAGCCCAGTATCTTGGCAAAGTATGACTTTCCAGAACCGAAGAAGCCCGAGATCCACACGCCTATCTTGTCTGTGGACGGGAGTTTGTAGTTCTCCAGAAACTTCTCCAGATGGCTCTCTATCTGGCGGGTCACTATGTACTGGGAGATTTCCTTCTGCTCGAGTGCGAGGTCCTGGTCCCCCGCCTTTATTACCAGAGGGACTTCCTCTTCTATGTTCATCTTCAGAAGCTCTTTTATCTTCATCTACCCGACCCCCTACCGTCTATTTCAGATCACTAACGCCCTGTAAACCGATGTCGTGTGCCTTCCGTCGAGAAAGGTCAGTATATGGTCCTTCCTCTTGCCCGGATAGATAAATACCGCCGGATTTAAGAGTTTGTTTGTAACGCCCTCGATCAGCGGGTTGAGACCGAAGAAACCGTTGATTACCCCGAGCCTGTGTACGGCCGTTATAGGGTTCACCTGTGAGGACTCCACGATACTCCCGATAAGGCCTTTTTGCAAGAGCATCGAGAAGTCTCCTATGCTCGACTTTCCAAGAAAGGAAAAGTCGGCCTCCAGGTTCTCCATACCGTAACCGTTAGCAGTCTCGACGAGTTTGGCCCCGAAATCTAGCAGGTTTATCCTACCCTCGAAACGCATCTTTAGCTCACGTACTGCCGCCGCCTCTTCCTTCGGGGCAACTATGAGGACGATCACTCTGGAACCCTCGGTCTCGCTGACAAGGGAGTCCGCCCTTGAGAGCTTATCTGAGAGCATATCCAGCTTCTCTGAGAGTGAAAGGTTATCCCGCAAGTGCATCGGGCAACACCTCGAAAGCTATCTTCGGCTCCAGCCTCACGACGTTTCCGGCCATAGCGAACTCTATGAGACCGGAAGTATCCAGATCGGCAAGGTAAGAGAGGAGGTCCCTCTCGTCCAGGAGCAGGTATTTGAAATCGTCTGCTCTAAGGATGGCCGAGGGTGAAAGTTTTGAGTTGAAGAGGAAGTACAGCACCGCGGTAACGCTCTCTCGTTTGGGGCGGAAGTAGCGCAGGTCTATGTTCTTGCCGTTAGCTTCGGCAATACCGAGCTTTGATGTTATGGAGAGGTAATTCTTGATCCTCTTGTCTGACATATACTCTGTGAACCCCATCTTCTTGACGATGAACCCGACCACGTCCTCACGCATTAAGAAGGCCTCTCCCCTGTGGTAGGCAGGATATATTTGCTCGAGTGTGATCGCCCTGACGAGTGAGTCCCTCTCGCAGTTTTTCCAGAAGAGTAACTCCCTCTTCGTCCGGGTCTCTATCCTGTCCGAAGTCATTAGGCGTGCGAAGACATCCAGAGCCTCGGGTGAGAAGCCCTTGACGTAGTCGCCGATTAGCCAGTTAGCTATATAGACTCTGTACTCTCTCGAGCTGTTGAAGGGATCGTCTTCCACCAGATGTTTCCTGATCTCTTCGGCATTTCTTCCCTTTATGACTTCGCCCATTATGTAAATTACATTGTCCAGATGGTCGAAGGCCCTGTTAAGGTGTGTTTTTGAGTTTGACGGCATATGCTGGAACCTCCGTGTTAGGTAACTAGAGTATAGCAACGATGTTGTCGTTTGACCAAACGAAAAATCTGACGCTCACAGGCTTTTTGGAGTAGTTAGAAGTCGAAAAGCCCCCTGTCTTGACACATCTCTTACTCTTGTAGATAGGATTTGCTGATATTAAGCTAGTATATAGTTGAGAATAGCATAAGAGAGGAGTGTGGAGTTGATGAGGATAGTCAAATCGAAGTCCTGGGAAGCCTTCGAGATAGGTAAGGAGAACGGAGTCTGGGGCTGCAACAGGAAGCGTTACGGTAACTGGACGGTAGGCGAAAAGCTTATCTTCTTTGTTGAGGAAGACGGAGTGGCCATAGGCGAGTTGACGAGTGAGCAGTTTCAGTCTGACGAGGTGTTGTGGGAAGATAATCTTTACCCAAACAGGATACGCTTTCAATGCTCAAAGGTTTTCAAAACCGAAGAAGGCAAAGAGCTTCAGGCTTCGATAAAGAAGATACTGAGAGAGGGATACGGCTCAAACTACGGGACGATCATCCTTTTTGGCACGAAGATACCGGAGGAGCTGGAGGGAGAAATTGAGAAAGTGACTATTTTTTAGTGAGAGTTTTCAGGGAAAGAGATTTTCCTAAGATCTTATATAAGATCTTAATATGAAAAGGTATGCTAAAATTGTATAAGATCGATTTAAAGCGAGTTTTCGCTGATATGTATAATGTTTATAAACTAATCTTTTAGCTAATAGTACAAACGTATTCTTTTGTTTTAATGGAGTTGTCGAAAGCGATAGAGAGCTTATGATCGAAGTAATTAGCGAGGATGATTCCATAACCTATACAGAAAGCTTCCGTCTCGATACTTAAATCCCAGTCGATGAAGAAGGCAAGACGATTATTCTGAGACTATACAACATTTTCGACCCCCCTGAGGGCTTTTCCGATCTCTTAAGCTTCTTCCCACCCTTATAAACTATGAGATGCTCGAAGGAATTGAATTTCCGGACCCGAAGTTTGGTGGCGTCGTAGTTAACCTTCTTTTTGTTAAATGGGACAGGGTCAGGGTATAATTCTGGTATTGCAAGACAAGGCATTCCACTGGAGGTTATACTGGTCAACTACCCCCGGCTAAAGCCGGGAGCTAGTAGCTCAGGTTGACTAGCCTGAGTGTTTCGGACACTGTTACCGGCAAATGTATAGGCACCGTAGGATGCGTTCCCAAGTCTTACACTCTGCGGTTAGTGGTTAAACAGTTCTGATGGGTAGGAGCAGTGCTGCTAACGAGAAACTGTCGGATAACATTGGCGATGGGAGAATTAATCCGTAAGGAGGCGGACTATATGTGCGATGGGCTTTCTACGATAAACTGAAAGAACTATATTCAAATGTGTCTCTAACTTTTGGGTACATAACTGAGCACGCTCGCATTAAACACAATCTCGAAAAGTCGCACCGTATAGATGCCCGGTGCATCTCAGGAAACCCATCGACAAAAGAAAGCGATTGTTGGTACTTCTTCAAACAAGTACGCAAACAAAACAGGCAATTGCACAAAACAAACCCGAAAAAAGGTGTCCACAGAGAAAATAAGGCTCCTGGATACGTACACGGTTACCAATTGTTCGATAAGGTTGAATATCTTGATAGGGAATGTTTTGTGTTTGGACGTAGATCATCTGGATATTTTGATTTGCGTACTCTTGACGGAGAAGTCGTCAGTCGTTCTGCCAGTGTAGGTAAACTAAAACTTGTAGAAAGATCATCATCATTATTATGTGAAAGGAGGGAGGCGTCATTCCTCACCGCGCTAAAGCACGGTGTCTCCTGACGCTGTTTAGATGAAGAAGGTTCTGATAATTGGTGCAGGGATCGCGGGACTCTCCGCCGGTTCGTACTTACAGCGCAACGGCTATCAAGTGGAGATATTCGAAGCTCATAACCAACCCGGAGGAGTATGTACCTCTTGGAGAAGGGGCAACTATACGTTTGATTATTGCATTCACTGGCTGATGGGAAGTAGGCCAGATACAGGATTCGACCTTTTGTGGGATGAACTGGGAGCTCTAGAAAATGAAGCCAAGAAGCCTGTGGAGATCAGAAATTTCGAGGAGTTCACCCGGACCGAGTTTTCCGATGGCGAAGAACTGAGATTCTACGCAAATGCCGATAGATTTGGAGAAGAGCTGAGACGGATCGCACCGGACGATTTGGATCTTGTCAACAGTCTCATCGGCGATCTGAAATACATGTCTAGATTCAAGACTTCTGTAGCAAAAGAGAAAGGAGGTATATTCAGCAAGATCGGATCTTTCTTGTCCAATCTTGGAACCTTCCGTTGCTACCTGAAACATCTCAGGACTCCAATTGGCGAATACGCAAACAAGTGGAAAAGCAAGTATGTCAGGGAAGCTCTGTGCAATGTAATACCTCCATCATGGTCGCTTGGATCGCTTACAATGGGTCTCGCAATGCAGCATACTCAGGCTGCAGGCTATCCGGTTGGAGGTTCATTGCAGTTTTCAAGGAATATCGAGAGGGGATTTCTGGAGTCCGGTGGAAGAATCTTCTATGGTTCGAGAGTTGACAGAATAGTCGTGAAGAATGATCGAGCTTCCGCGATTAGGCTGGCCTCTGGCGAGGAGATCTCTGGTGACTATGTGGTCTCTGCCGCTGATGGACACAGTACCCTCTTCGATCTACTGGAAGGTCGTTATGTTTCTCCACAACTCAAAAAGGTATATGATACTTTTCCGCTATTTCCGTCATCTGTGTTCATAGGAATAGGAGTAAACAAAGATCTTTCAGACCTTCCACATGCAATCATGATACCTGTTACCGGATCATTCACCCTGCCGGACGACTCTAGCCGCAGCCACCTGAGCGTATCCGTTCACAATTTCGATCCCACTCTTGCGCCATCAGGCAAGACCACAGTTACAGTTATTCTTCATACATGGAATGACGCATACTGGAGGAGCCTTGCAGCGGGAAACCGAAAAGAATACAACGAAGTAAAGCAGCAAACAGGAGAACGCATAGTGGAGATTCTGGAAGGACGTTTTTCTGGCTTAAAAGAGGCCGTTGAAGTAATCGATGTATCGACACCTCATACGGTACATCGCTATACGGGAAACTGGCACGGCAGTTTCGAGGGTTTTGCTCCCACTCCTACAACCCTTATGACAAGACTACCCAAAACAGTACCGGGCCTTGCGAACTGTTACATGATAGGTCAGTGGACGACTGCCGGAGGAGGTATTCCCACAGCCGCCGTAGATGGAAGAAATCTTGCCTACGACCTCTGCAGGAAGGACGGCAAGACCTTTATAGGAAAGACTTTTTGATTTATATTTCGAGCAGTCTTTTCCGCTTCTTACAGAGATCATGTTCCAGTCATCATGAGTTATGATCTTATGCTTAAGTTGTTCGTTATAACTTGTTGGCGTTGTTGCCCTTAGTATTCGCGGAAGTGGCTAATCGTTAATCCCCTGGTTGTTCGTTCTTGGGGTGTTTCAACTCCTCATAGGTAGTCTGAAAGCGGTATTTTGTTATAGCATATAAGATTGTACTTGAAGTTTCCTTACCACGATGGTTCCACCTACGGTGGCCAGTCTGTTGATGCAGGCCAGTCTTTGCTTCGCAAAGTTCAGTTCCGACTTCGTCGGGCGAAAAACCGTTCTTCCCATCGTACAGCTGGTCTTTTAGCTAGATCCAGTATTGAAGCACTACGGGATGACGAAGTGAGTGGGCTTAAGGGCATGCTTCAATGGGAAGACGGGAAGACGCGTCGTTGTCTAGTCGTTTTCGTATAACTGCGAACTTTTGACGGATAACGATGGTTTCTTGCACCTTGCAACCCGTATCTTGCAACTGCTCCTTCGCTCTTTCCAAATTCCAACCTGCTACCTTCTACCACGCTTTCAAAAGTCAAGATCCTTATTAGGAGCGTATCGGGATGACCAATTGAGTTGGTTCATATAGCCTGATGTTCTTTCGCTTCGTAGTTGCGCTCTTTTTTGGCCCTTAAGCTTTTAACCAACCGCCTACCGCGAATGATGGCTTTTAAAAAGCATGTAAAAATCGAGTCTATCCATTGATTTGCTTGACGTTCTTTCGAATGTCAGATGGCACCGGTGCAAATAGGTATTGTCCGGCTCTTAAAGTTCCAATTTTCTTTAACGCTAAGAACAGCCTCTAAAGCTCCTACGAGACACCAGACACCGCTTCATAACTTGAAAGGTTGAAGGAGATGACATGAAGGGAGAGCCTGCCCTGAAATGATCCTATTCAGGGATCCTATTCAGAGCTCTTATTCAGGGTCATCCCGTGTTGCATTTGAAAAACCGGGACTGACAAATCTCTCCATGTCTGTTTTTCGCGTTCGGGTAACACCTCTTTCTGGACCACAATACACAATGATATAATTTTTCTGAGGTGAGAACTGATGGCAAACCTTGATCAGATTCTAGGCGTACTGAAAGACGAAATGCCTTACTTCAGATCACGCTATCAAATCGAATCGCTGAGAGTCTTCGGTTCTTATGCCCGGGGTGAGCAGAGTAAAGAGAGCGATCTGGACCTCCTTGTTCGATTTGAAGAAAATGCGCAGCTAACGCTAATTGACTACATTGACCTCAGAAATAAACTATCGAAGCTCCTGTCAGTGAAGATAGACCTTGTGGACGAAAGCACTCTGAAGCCTTTAATCGGAGAGAATATTCTACGAGAGGCAATTGAGATTTGAAGCGCGTATATTTGGACTATCTAAACGACATAATCGATGAGATCGATCTGATCATCGATTTCTGTAAGGAAATCAGGAACGCTTCTGAATTTCTAAATGACAAAAAGACTGTCAGGGCAACAATCAGAAGCCTCGAAATAATCGGCGAGGCAGTCAAAAAACTACCGAAAGAAATAACCGACAACTACCCCGAAATCCCCTGGAAAAGCATTGCGGGAATGAGAGACATACTGATCCATGAATACTTATGTTATCTCGGTGGCAGTGCAAATATAACCGCGAAATAGAATCTTCTAATACAGCAAAAAACATTTCGACTTGGAACCGTCAGTCTTCTTGCGCAGGCCAGTTGCGATAGAAGGTATACTAAACATGCTGAACGAGGTTTGTGCGATAGAAATGTGAATAATGGCGTCCCTATTTACTAATCAGCCCGCCGCTGATCTCCTGAATGAGCCAGGAATGAAGGATGAGCTACGCCACCCGATGATGCTCTTAATCGCAGCCGGAAAAGAAGATTAATAATTGAATATTGGGAGGAGATGATGAGCATACGCACGGAAGCAGAGATGATGGAACTGATTTTGAACTTCGCTAAAAACGATCAACGAGTCCGGGTGG
>Ga0208462_1001760_pt1 | contig 13500 bp, 11 predicted proteins | sample AD_SCU001_MetaG_FD_184452 | JGI IMG/M metagenome (GOLD analysis project Ga0208462, IMG submission 184452) | Active sludge microbial communities of municipal wastewater-treating anaerobic digesters from China - AD_SCU001_MetaG (SPAdes) (version 2) | ecosystem: Engineered > Bioreactor > Anaerobic...
TGTATTCGATCCCCTGACATACCTGATCTAGGTGCTCCCGGTAAGCTTCGGTGAAGTATCCCAGGTCAGTCAGGGCACAGAGAAGTTCCGCCTGGTTGTTAGACCGGGCATGGATGAGGGCAAGATCTGCGGTTACCCTCACCAGATTTTGTGTCAGGCGCCGGATCTCATCGGGACTCGAGCTGACTAGAAGGCTCTCTTTTAGTTCTTCGGCCACCCTATCAAGGGTAAGCGATTCAAGATCTGTGAGAGCATCAAGTGCATCGACAAACTCTTCAACAGTCTGGAAGCGGTCCTCTTTTTTCCTAGCGAGCAGTTTCTCGAAGATACCATCGTATGGCCTGAGGGCCGGGTTGCGAACCGACGGGAGAAGAATCCGGGTGTTACCAGACAGGATCATGCCAAAGAGAGCCGTGGGTGATGATCCTTCATAGGGCATTTTGCCGGTAAGCAGTTCATACAGGATCATGCCGAGGAGGTAGACGTCCGTCCTTGCATCAGGCTTCCCGAATGTCGCCGGATCAATCTGCTCTGGTGCGGCATAGAGCGGACTGAAACCAATCCGTTTCGACAGTGAACTCCTCGCGCCGATTCCGGCAAGCCCGAAATCGGTAATTCTGGGGTTCCCCTCAGGATCAAGCAGAATATTCTGGGGTTTGAGATCAAGGTGGTAGATGCCCTTATGGTGGGCATGGACCAGGCCGGCGGCAATGTTTCGGGCCAGATCCAAAGCCCGCATTACAGGAGCGGGTTTTGGGAGCGTATCCAGGCTCTCAACGTGAATATTCCCTTCAACGTACCCGGCGACGTACTCCATCTCGATCAAGGGCACTGGAAAGATATCTGCATGGTAGAGAGTGACAATATTCGGGTGGTGAAGGTTGTACCAGGCAGCGACTTCCTTGATGAACAGACTGCTGTTTTTCTCATCTATGTGCGGTACTTTAACGGCTACGATCTTTCCATCGGAGCGGCGTCGTGCCTGATACACGGCGGCAAATCCTCCCTCGCCGATCAGATGCATCTGCCCATACCGTGATGCAAGTGACGGAGGCGCACCCTTGCCGGAGTCGGGCCGTGCAGTTTTCGGGGGGAGAGGAGTTTCCTGAAGTTTCGCCTTCAGTTCTCTGATCCGGCTTTCCGCTTCATAGAGTCCTGGCTCTATGGCAACTGCCTTCTGATAGAACTCCATCGCCTGAGCCGGCGCCCCTGTATCGGCATAAATATCACCTTTCATGAGCCAGGGTTTTCCAAGATGTGAGTCCAGGGCTATTGCGCGGTCATAACAGAGAAGGGCATCATCATAATCGCCCATACGATGATACGTGGTCCCTTTGCCGTACCAGGGGTAAGCCGGCTTTGGAGCCATCGAAATCGCACTGTCGTAACAACGAAGGGCTTCAGCATAATCTCCCATATCTCTGAAGATGTTCCCCTTATCATACCACGGACGATCAAGATGGGGATTCAGGGCCAGTGCCCGATCCTGGCACTCAATAGCCGCTGTATAATTTCCCATTTTGTATAGGGCATTCCCTTTGCCGTACCACAGGAACGGATCTGATGAGTTCATCAAGAGGCCCGTATCGTAGCAACGGATCGCCTCCTCTAAGTGCCCCTGTCTCTTATATGCATCACCCTTCTTTCTCCATTGATAGGCGCTTTCTGCCATGGCTACCACCACACAATAATCCGGTTACTTAGGCCGAGTTGCCTTTAACGACGAGACAGCGCCTATCCCGGTAGACGCACAGGAAGTATCGTATCTCCTGGACGACCGGATCGTAACGACGAGCACCCGAAAGATGTCCTGCACCTTCTGCAATTCACCTGAGCCCTGTCCCCTTGGTTGATCATTCTGTTTCCCCCTCCAAATACTTTCTCCTGGTGTTCTCCTCCTCGTTGTGTCGGATCGGAGGCCCAACTGCTCCATGATGGTCTTAGGAGATTGCATTATAGAGGGTTTGCAGAATGCCTATCACCCGGTCGAGTACTCCTACTAGGCTTTGTTATCAGAGTGGGAATCATCAGTACCCTGCTTGAGTCTTGAATGCAAAACCGAAACGTTCATGTTATCTCGCCCGCATCGGTTTGTTGATCGCCATCTCTCGCTGCAATGACGATAATAGCCTCTGCTGATGCGCGGGATATGGAAACCGGGGTTAAGATGGGTTTATTCTGGAAGAGACCTGATACGGCGGAAGCAAAACGCCTGGTCGAGGAGGGGAAGAGAGCACTCGATCCCCGGCAGAAACTGGCTTGTTTTGATAAAGCAATCCATGCTGATCCGAACTACGCCCCAGGATGGAATAACAAAGGCAACGTTCTGCTCGGTCTTGGGAGTTATGACGAGGCTCTTGAATGCTGTTCAAAAGCAGTCGAGCTCAGCCCCGGTTATTCCTACGCCTGGAATGCACGTGGAAACGCATTGAAACACCTGGGACGCCATGCGGAAGCGGTAAAGAGTTATGAGAAGGCAATTTCGCTCAAACGGGATTATGCATATCCCTGGAACGGGAAAGGCGATGCTCTCAGGGAACTTGGACAGTATAGTCAGGCAATTGCCTGTTACGATCGTGCATTGAAGATCAAATCGTTCTCCTGGCCATGGAACGGGAAAGGGATGGCACTCATTGAAATGGGGAGATTTGAAGATGCATTGAGCTGTTTTGACAGAGCAATCAGTGACTCCCCGGCGTTTGTCTGGCCGTGGTATCATAAAGGCAGGGCACTCGAAGAACTCGGAAGGGTTCAGGAAGCTGTCCACTGCTACAGAACAGCTCTGAAGATCAATCCCGAACTTCGCGTAGCAGAGGCTCGGTTGAAACGGATCTCTGCAAACTTGAAACCTGGCGGATCACAGTGCGGTTGGAAGAGCGAGCCTGATGCGCAGTCCATACCGCTTACTGCGAACAACTTCCGGCAAGAACTTGCTGGTCTCTTTTCACGTGCACAGGACGCCGGGAGAACCTCCATCAATGTCAACTCCGGCGAGCTCCACCGCTCCCTGGGAGGATACCCCGGCCCACGCCATCGGATGCCGGTCTGCTGCGATGTCATGTATCAGGAGATGCGGGACGGCGATCGAATCCTCAACGCCCCGGAGAAAGGGAAGGGCGCCAGCCTGACGATCCGGTATACGCTGCCGAGGTCCGGGGGAGATGCGCCACCTCCTCAAGAAGTGCCACCGAACCGGCAGGGTATCCCTGCGAGCCTCGCATCACACTACACGAAGAGTATGCTTATCGGTCAGGGCGGGTTTGCACGGGTATTTATGGCTACAAAACGAGACGGGAGCGTCGTCGCGGTTAAAGTCCCGATAGCACTCGATCCTTCGACAGGGAGGTCATTTATTGCCGAGATCCAGAACTGGGTGCATCTCGACCACCGCAATATCGTCAGGGTTACCGATTACAATATTTTACCTGTCCCGTTCATCGAGATGGAATACTGTAGCAGGTCATTATCAGCCATAGACAAACCGGTTCCTTCCCCTGAAGCAGCCATGCTCATGCTCAACATCTGTGAGGGGCTGAAGTACGCCCATGCCAGGTCCATCGTTCACCGGGACCTCAAGCCGCAGAACATCATGCTCAACGAGGGGGTGCCGAAGATAACCGACTGGGGGTTGAGCAAGGTTGTCTCCAGCGCTTCGTTGTCTGCTTCACCCTCATTCACTGCTCATTTTGCAGCGCCGGAGCAGATCCGCGGCGATCGAAAGGATGAGCGGACAGACATCTGGCAACTCGGAGTGATCCTCTACGAGCTGGTCACCGGCAGGTTGCCGTTTACTGGCGAGAGCATGGTCGAGATCGGGATGGCGATCGTCACAAAGGTCCCGGAGCGACCGGGTGCGGTTCACCCTGACGCACAGCCGCTAGATGCCATTATCCTGAAGTGCCTTGAAAAGAACCCCAAACAGCGGTACCAGTCCGTTGTTGAACTCCAGAAAGACCTCGCAACATACCTGAAAGCGAACTATTCTGATTCATTAAAGGAGAGCATTCGAATAAACGATCTCCATCGGTCGGCCTATTACTGTGGGGATCTTGTGTTAATCTGCATGAAGGCCGGCGATCTGACAGCTGCCTACAAGTATGCGGTCGATCTCGCCAGGTACCCGGCAGGGGACGTACGAGCGCAGGCAACCGAGCTGGCCGAGCAGATCAAATTAAGGATTGAGATGGGAGCACACGAGCTTCCTGACGAGCTGGTTCAGAAGGCCGAAGTGGTTGTGCATCAGGTGAGGGTGCGATGAGGAGAGTCTATCTTACGGCGATCGAGAAAACTCCTGGGATCACTGTTCTTCCTGAGCTTGCAAAGGCTACAAAGGCAGATCGCCTTAAATCGAAAGAAAAACGCTCAGATATGTTCGGGGGCGACACAGAGCCCTGGTTTGAGCGATTAAGGCGATGTAGAGAGGGCAAATATAGTAGATCGATCATTTTTCTGATAGCACTGGTCTGTGTCGTGCAGGCGGTATCGGGATTTGGAGTCATCAAGGAAGAGCTCAAGCCTGATAGCAGCGTTCTCCAACCCGGTCAGGAGGTAAACGCGCACTACGTGATCTCCGGTAAGATGGTTTCCACAGACCAAAACAACACGTTCGGTGAAAAATTCGAGTTCAGTACCGGACTGCAGAAGCCCACCTGGGATTTCAAAGTTCGGAGTGGGAACTATCCGCACGGCATCCCCACACGTGAGGGCGCCTACCAGACCTTGTTTGGGTACGAGATGGGTAGCACAGGTGATTTCCAGCTCGAAGTTCAACTGCGTGGTACCGTGTCCACAACCTCATTTGGGAAGTTAGAGGTAGTCAAGATTGAGCATTTCAGGGATAAGTTTGTGGAGGATGAATACCGTATGACCCGTGACGTCATGATTTCGTCCCAAGTCATGGGCATACTCTCTGTTCAGCAGAAGAATCTCCAGAATTTAAAGGCCGACATCGACGCCAAGGCCTCACAGGGTGTGGATGTCTCCGCCGCACAGACCAAGTACAACGCTGCGAGTCAGGCGCTCACCAGCGCCGCGTTTGAAAATCCGTCGCAGGTGGCAGAATATATTACCATCGCCGCGAAGAATATGGACGAGGCGAAGTCACTTCTCGATAAGGCATGGGCCGAGAAGGAGGTCTCGAACGCTGCCGCGACGATCGAGTCCCTTGATGGAATGATCACTTACTTCGTCGAGAACCGTTCTATGGGCACCGACCCACAGGTGGTCGCCATCATGACCAAGCGCGAGAGCGCCGTCCAATACTACTCCTTGGCAAAAAGTTCACTGAGTGCCGGGAAGCATTCGCTGGCGCATTCGAAGGCGGTTGAGAGCATTAATATAGCAAACGAAGCTCTAACCGATGCGAATGCTCTGAAGGAGAGAGGCAGCGGGTGGTTCAACATCAGCGGAAACCCCCTTTATGCCAGTGTCGGGATCATAGTTGCACTCGTACTTCCCGCAGGGTACTATATCCGCTCAAGGAGGAACGGGAGGAACACCAAACATGGGTGGTTTAAGACCCAGGGAGCACAACCGCCCGACTCACCTAGTTCCCCCCTCCCATCATCGATCCCACATCCGGTGACACCGAAGGGCCTACCACCGGAGATGACAGATCGATACACCACCTCTGAGTACCTGGGGAAAGGTGGTTTTGCCCGGGTCTTCAAGGTGCAGAAGCCCGATGGGTCATGGGCCGCTCTCAAGATCCCGATTTCGCTCGATGCAGCCACAGGCAAGTCGTTCATCGCCGAACTCCAGAACTGGACGTCGCTCATCCACGAGAACATTGTTCGGATCAACGACTACAACATCATGCCGTTCCCTTACTTCGAGCTGGAACTCTGTGACGGAACCCTGGCAACCCTGGAACGTCCGATCCCTCCGGATCACGCGGCCTGGCTGCTCTTCAACGTCTGCGAAGGCCTGAAGTACGCCCATGCCCGCGGCATCCTGCATCGGGACCTCAAGCCGCAGAACATCATGCTCCGGGACGGCGTCCCGAAGATCTCTGACTGGGGCCTCTCGAAGGTAATGACGCAATCGAGAACTACCACCGCATCAGGCGGATTTACTGCATACTACGCCGCTCCGGAGCAGATTGCCAACAGAGCCAAAGATCCGAGAACAGACATCTGGCAACTCGGGGTCATTCTATACGAGCTGGTCACCGGCACGTTGCCGTTTACCGGGGAGAGCATGGTCGAGATCGGGATGGCAATCGCCACCAAGACGCCTGAGCGTCCTGGTGTGGTTCACCCCGATGTGCAGCCGCTGGATGTCATCATCCTGAAATGTCTTGAGAAAGATCCGGAACAGCGGTATCAGTCGGTTGCCGAACTCCAGAAAGACCTTGCAGCATACCTGAAGATGAACTATGCCGGGTCGCTCAAGGAGAGCGTCCAGGCAAACAACCTCCAGCGGTCGGCCTACTACTGCGGGGACCTCATACTGATTAGCATGAAGATCGGTGATCTGGTGGCTGCTTACAAGTATGCAGCAGATCTTGCAAGATACTCAGCAGGAGAGACCAAGGTACAGGCAGCGGAGCTGGCAGCGCAGATCAAGATGAGAGTTGAGATAGGGGCGCAGGAACTCCCGGATGAATTGATCCGGAAGGCCGAGGTGATCGTGCACCAGATCAGGGTACGGTGAAGGAGAGGTTGCAAAAGGACGGCTGTAGCGGGGCCTGGCCTGCAGCTCTCCCGATGCAGACCGGAAACCTTTGTCGGGAGCTGCCTGAGGAGAACTATGGCAAGGATCGACCGCTACCGCGGCCCCTTCCTCGGCCTCGCCGCCGGCGACGCGCTCGGGACGACACTTGAGTTCCGCCGGCCGGGAACATTTACACCGATCACCGGAATGCTCGGCGACGGGTCGTTCAGCCTCCGGCTGGGCGAATAGACAGACGACGCCTCCTGGTTGCACATCTCCGACCGGCCGTCACCCCCTCCCCTGAAGTTTTCTCCTCGACTTCGCCTTCCTGAATCTATAGCTCGCCGGCCTATTCGCCCCCTTCGCGGACCGGGATCTCGGTCCCCTGCTCCCCGGGAACCTTCCTCAATCGCACCGCGAGCACGCCGTTACTGAGGGTAGCCGTTGCACTCTCTTCCGTGACGTCTCCGGGAAGGTTCACAATCCGGGTTATCTCGCCGGACAGCCTCTCCCTGATAGCGTAGCCTTCCTGTTCTTCCTCCGGGGGCTCTTTGCGCCGGACGGTGATCCGCAGCGTGCCCGGGCCGGTGAGCCGTATGGTAACATCGCCGCTCTCCACTCCCGGGAGGTCGGCGACGACCACGACCTCATCCTCGAGGTCCCGGAGATCGACCGGAATCCCTGCACCCCGGATCACGGGCATTATCCGCTGTCCGGGCACCGCCATCAGTTCGTGGAACCGCCTGTGCATCTCGCACATGCCCGGACCAAATACTCTCTGGAACGGGCACGATGACTCATTCTCTGCCATATCCACAACTCCTCCATCGGTCATGCAGCCTACATGTTCCCGCTCATATAAGTTGTTCCCGGGGCTTCCCATGCAGACGGGCAAACAACTGCTCCATCCTTCACCCCCGGCCAACCCCTCGCACCGGCACGCTGGCCCGGAAGAGCACGATGCTGTTCCTGAGCACCGTCAAAGCGATTACAATCACCATTCCGGTCCCCGGCCCGAAGCGGGGAGCCCGGTTGTGAGGGTACCGGCAAACCCGTTTTGTGTACATCAGGCAAGCCGGTGGAGTTCATGGCATAGGCTCTGATGAACGTCCGGATTACAAACAATCAACGTTAATACCCTTTCGCACTATCGGATAATTGATGAAGGTACTCCGGAAGATCGCCTGTTTTCCTGTTCCAGATGGGTCCACGGTGATCCGTGAGGAGGCAGAGACGGCGTGACGGTCCGACCCTACGTGCCGGAGCCGCTGCCCCCGGCCGGCATCGACTGGGAGGCCCACATCCCGCAGATCGCGTCGGCGAACCGTGCTCTTGCCCGGTACGACGGCATCCTCCAGGCGATCCCGAACCCTGGGCTCCTGCTCTCCCCGCTCCTGACGCAGGAGGCGGTGCTGTCGTCGAGAATCGAGGGAACCCAGGCGTCGCTTGAGGACGTCCTGCGCTTTGAGGCGAACCCGAAGGAGCCGATCGGCGATGCGGCCCTCGCCGACATCCGGGAGATCATCAATTACCGGGAAGCGCTGAATACTGCGGTGGAGGCCCTCAAGACCCGGCGGCTGGATTTAACCCTCGTCTGCGACCTGCACCGGATCCTTCTTTCCGGCAGCCGGGGCATGGACCGGGAGCCGGGGTGCATCCGCACGATCCAGAACTTCATCGGGCGGGACGCCCGGATCGAGCACGCGATCTATGTCCCGCCGGCGCCGGAGGATGTTTCCGGGGCGCTCGCGGACTGGGAGGCCTACCTGCAGCGGGAGGAGAAGGACGTCCTCGTCCAGCTCTCGGTCCTGAAGGCGCAGTTCGAACTCATCCACCCGTTCTGCGACGGCAACGGGCGTATCGGGCGGATGCTCGTGCCCCTCATCCTCTACGAGAAGGGGCTGATCGGGAGCCCGATGTTCTATATCAGCGCCTACCTCGAGCGGAACCGGCCGGTCTACTACGAGCGGCTGCTCGCAGTCTCACAGGACGGGGACTGGAACGGCTGGATCGCGTTCTTCCTCCACGCCATCGAGGAGCAGGCCGGGGCGAACGGCCAGAAAGCAACGGCGATCCTCGACCTTTATGACGAGATGAAGCGGACAGTGCCGGAGGTGACCCGGTCGCAGTACGCGATCGCCGCGATTGACGCTCTCTTTAGAACGCCGGTCTTCAGTTCGGCTGAGTTCTTCGAGCAGACAGGGATATCGAGGAGGGCGGGGGAGCGGATCCTCCAGCAACTTCGTGAACGGGAGATCATTGCCGTCCTCGCCGAGGGTGGGGGGCGGCGTGCCGCGACCTATGCCTTCCCACGCCTGCTTGCCATCACCGAGGGGGGCCGGTTGTGAATACCCTGATATCCGCAAGCCGTTTTGTGTGTAGCAAAACCCCGCTGCAGTATACACATTTATATACGGGATGGCGGTTGTGCGACACTTCTGGCCCACAAGTGGATTTGTGCGACACGAAGTTGGGTTTCATGTCGCACAAAATGTCTTGTGCGACACCGGTGACGCACAACGATCGGACCCGGCCGGCCGCCAGGCCTGCGTTTTGCGGCGAAGAGGTGGCATCATGGACCCGGAGCGAGCGAAACGGTTCTTGTATGACGTATCGTTTCCACCCGGCCGTCAGGGGTAATGCCGGAGCGGTGGATAGGTTTCAGGGACGTGATGCCCCCTATGACGCCCCCCGCAGCTCCCGGAATAACCGCACAATTTAAGGGGGGCACACAGAGACGTAACAGTCATGGACCTCCACTTCTGCCGCCGCTACGCCGGCGACGGCACACCGCCGTCGAACCGCTATTGCAGGACGTGCCCGGAGGTCGCCTGCGACCGGCTCTGGCAGCGTGTCCTCAGTCTCGCCGCATCGAACGGCGGGGACCCGGTCCCGCTTCCCGGGACGCGGGCGGTGCTCTTCCCGAACCAGAAGAACCCTGCTTTTGTCAGACTCAAGGTCAACTGCCGGTGGGGCCTCCCGAAGGAGGACTTCCTGCACTACATCGCCACCGGTCACGCGGGGATGGGGCGGCGGGGGCAGCGGAGCGACCCCCGGGCATCGCCGAGCTGCACCCGGCAGGAGCCCTACGTGCAGGCGATCGTCGAACTGCTCGGCGGGATGGAGATCCCGGAGATACGGGCGGTGCGGGAAGTGCAGAGAGGGTGAGCCGGGGCGCAAACACCCTTACCCTCATCCCCACCCCAGCCCGTAGGCCAGCACCGCGACCAGAACCACCAGGATCCCGTTCCTGAGCACCGTCGAGACGAGCATGATCTCGGTTCCGGTCCGCACCCCGAATATCGCGACGTAGGACGAGCCAAGCCAGCGGATGCTCCGCGTCACACTGGTGAGGACGTTCCCCACAAGGAGCGTGAGGACGATCTGCTGCCAGGTCATATCCCCGGCGGCGAGCAGGGCGGACGCGACGCTCGCCCCCGCGACGAAACTGCCGAACTGCGCCGCGATGATGGCGAACCCCTCCGGGGGCACGGGGAATATCGCTCCCGCCCCCTGCATCAGCCCGGCAAGCCGGTCGAACGTGCCCGCGTTGATGAGGAACGCGACGACAACGATGGTGGGGACGGTGACCGAGAGCAGGCGCCTGAGAGTCTTCTTTGAGGACGCCCACGCTTTCTGCAGGGCTTCCCGGAGCGGGACGGCCGGCTCCTCTCCCGCGGGCCGGGCCGGCGTGCACGATGGGGGGTCGAAGATGGTCCGGCCGACGGCCATGACGATCACGGTCTTGGCGAGGCCGACGAGCATCAGCAGGCCGAAGTAGATGAGGCCGGGGATGCCGAGGAGCGGGATGTAGACCGGGAGGAGGTAGCGCCAGTGCATGACGACCGTCGGGAAGGAGTTCATGGTGGCCGCGATGATCAGCTCTTTCCGGGAGATGATCTCCTTTGCGTGATAGTCCATCAACATGGCGTTCGCGGCCGGAGGGGAGACGAAGGCCATGAGGAAACTGGTGCCGCACTCCTCCCGCAGGCGGGCAAACGAGGTGAGCGGGCGGGAGAAGGCGGCGATTCGCCCGGCGATGTTCAGGGCGACGAGCACCTCGGCGAGGAAGACCCCGGCGATCATCATCGGAACCGTCTCGCCGAGCAGGTCGGCAGCGAGTGTCGCCGTCTGAATGATACTGTCATACATGGTCTTCTCCCGTCGTGGCGTCCCGGGGGCCGCCGTACTGTAATATGACGAGGATGAACGTCACATCTAATAAATAATTGGTATCATGCACGAAATTCCTAAAAAATATGATCTAACTTAATTTTTGTAGCACAAAAAGCCGGCACGCGACTGCGGTCGCTCAGCCCGGCCCGGCTGCCCTCTGCCTGAGTTCCGCCGCCAGAATCCGATCGTGATGGAGGGTGCAACGAGGACCGGGGCCATCGCAGAGTCGGCCCGGTGCCCGGACCCATTGGCTGAAGGGGATAGGTTTCTGTCCCCGAACGACAGATGTCATTGGATGAAGGACGGGACGACGCGGATGTTCGAATACGTCAGGACCGTGCTCAAGGGATCGGGAGCCCACGGGTTCGACCACACCCTCCGGGTCGTGCGCCTCTGCGAAGACCTTGGCGCCCGCGAAGGTGCCGATATGAAGATCCTCATCCCGGCCGCAATCTTCCACGACATCGCCAGACCCCTTGAAGAGACGACGGGCGTTCCCCACGAGGAGGAGGGGGCGCGGATGGCAGCGGCGTACCTTGAGGCCATCCACTATCCGGCGGACCTTATCGCGGGCGTCGTCCACGCTATTCGGTCGCACCGCTACAGCACGGGCATCGAACCCGGGACTCTCGAGGCCCGGGTGCTCTCTGATGCAGACAACCTGGACGCGGTGGGTGCGGTCGGTATCGCGAGGACGTTTATGCAGTCGGGAGAGCAGGGGAACGGCATTGCGGATGCAGCCGACCACTTCCATGACAAACTGCTGAACCTGAAAGACCATATGTACACGGAGAGCGCCCGGGAGATCGCTGAAGGGAGGCATGCACTCCTCGTGGCATTCCTCGCGGCTCTCGAGGAAGAGACGGGACCCCGGCCCCTTTCCGGGTGGTAAAGAGGATGTTAGCGGTCGTGTGATCTGCCGGCGGCGCCGCTGCCCTGAGCCGGCTGAACCTCCCTTTTCTTCTGTTGATGCCTTCTCACGCATCCGAGCAGAACTTCAGCCCCACGAGCCCCGATACAATCAGGAAAACACAGAGGAGGCGGGCGACGCTCCGCGACTCGCCGAAGAGGACGATCCCGGCGATGACGGTTCCGACCGCCCCGATCCCCGTCCAGACTGCATACGCCGTCCCGAGCGGGAGGCCGGCGAGCGACCGCGAGAGAAGGTAAAAGCTCCCGATCATCAGGGCGATCGTCGCCACGGACGGCCCGACCTTCGTGAACCCTTCGGTATACTTGAGGCCGAGCGCCCAGCCTGCCTCGAGAAGCCCGGCAAAGAAGAGGGTTATCCAGGCCGTGTTCTGCATAGCCTCATATGTCTGGCCCGGCGGGGCATATACCTTGCCGGCGCATCCGTCACCTTTAACATACAGGAGGGTCCTTCCCGACACAGAACGGAGGTATGGGAGTGGTGAAGGTTACCATCGACAGGCCGGGATGCACCAGTTGCGAGTCCTGCTGGACGCTCTGCCCGGACGTCTTCGAAGAGGATCCAAACGACGGCTTAAGTTCGATTAAGGAAAAGTACCGGGTCGAGGGCAACCCCGCAGAGGGTGACGTGCCCGACGATCTTGCCGACTGCGCCCTGGAGGCTGCCGACTCCTGTCCGGTATCGGTCATCTTCGTCGAAGAGTGAGGTAATCAGGGCTGCCGGGAGGCGTAGAGTGAGGAGAGAAGGCTAATTAATAGTAATTCTCATGGCCGGATAACATCTATTACCCATCAGAGCTACAGGGAGTCTTGCCTGGGAGAGAGGGTTCAACCAGAAGGTGCATCACCAGGATGCAGCTGTTCACAGGCCAAGGCGGTTAAGGCCTGCGGACACCAAAAAAACTGCACCCCGGACCGAAAAGCACCCCGGCAAATAGAATCCACTTCCCGGGCACCCTTTTGCCGGCTATCGACGCCGGGGTTTCGCCACATCGGCAAGCGAACTCATGCCGTCACCCTTCTTGAGTATCGAGAGGTTCCCGTTCGTCTCGAGGACGACCGCCGCCACGCTGTCGGGGGAGCTGATTCCCTCTGACCGCAACGCCTGCCGGATCTCGCTCTCGGCGATACGCTCCCGTCGCATCGCGTCATGCAGGTACCTGCCGTCGTGGAAGAGGAGGCGGGGCTCCGACTTCACCGCTTTCTGCACCTTTTCCGACCGGACGGACGACCAGGAGACGAGATACTGCAGCACGACCAGGATGCCGAGGGCGAGGACTCCCTCCGCGAGCGAGACGTCCCTTGAGACGATCGTCGAGGCGAGGACCGAGCCGATGGCCACGTTCACGATGAAGTCGAAGGCGTTCATCGACGAGAGCGTCCTCTTCCCCGAGAGGCGGAAGATGATCACCAGGGCCATATACGCGAGGATGCCGATGACCAGAACCCGCACCAGGAAGGCGGGCTCGCCGAAGAAGATCTCATTCAGGAATCCGGGCCAGCCGTCACTCATACCCCGGACTCTACGGGGGATGCCATAGCATTTTCTGCAGGAAGCGTGCCAAAAAAAGAGGGTTATATCAGAGTGCGGGTCTGCTCTTCAGCGCCTCGACGAGGAGCCGGATCCCGGCCTCGACGTCGGCGGTGTCGACCACCTCGACCGGCGAGTGGATGTAGCGGGCGGGAATTGAGAATGGGATGCTCGGGATACCGCCCCGTTCGAGGTGGATGATCGTCGCG
>Ga0208462_1001761_pt1 | contig 13493 bp, 9 predicted proteins | sample AD_SCU001_MetaG_FD_184452 | JGI IMG/M metagenome (GOLD analysis project Ga0208462, IMG submission 184452) | Active sludge microbial communities of municipal wastewater-treating anaerobic digesters from China - AD_SCU001_MetaG (SPAdes) (version 2) | ecosystem: Engineered > Bioreactor > Anaerobic >...
GTACTATCAGCGCAGAAACGGAGGAAGAGAACCCACGCCCTGCTCGTTCGAGGGCTACGTCCGGGAGATGTGGCGCTCTCACGAACGGGGCAAGCGGTCCTCACTCATCCCGTTCCCGCCCACGATCTTGCTCCGGTTCCCGGTCTTTGCAGAGCACCTCTTCGGGGATGAGAGAGTGAAAGCAGTCGTAGATCTGAACAGCGACTGTTTAGAGGATTATTCCTGGCTACTATCACTCCAGAGCGGGATTGACGGGCATTATGCCCGTCATGAGTATGAAACATGGGTTCTCCCGGTTCTTGCCCTCATCCGGGCATCGCCGGAGGCTCTCAAGGAATTTCTTTTCGGTGAATGGAAGCCCTACGGCATTGAGCCAGACAGTTGCTACAGTTTCACCCCCGACGGCACCGGGTGCATGCAATACCCTCTCTTCCAGCTGCTCTTTACGGCGATCCGGGATCTTGCGATGACGAGGAGTGTCGAGCATGACCGCCTGGTGAGGTTTGTCCGGTTCCGGCCGGACTTTCGGCGACATTCGGATCGGATGCGAGAGGGGCACTCGGCACTGATGAAGATCGATCTGACTAACCTGATGACTGTTTCCTATGACGGGTCATTTGATACTGATCATATGGTCTATGGCGACGAACTTGTCGAATTTGATGAGGAGACAAACTTCTCGTTCCGGTCAAAGGTGGAGATTCGCTGTTTCCACCAGGGTAGCGATTTCTTCGCCCCGGACGATATCCCGGTGCTCGATGGGCTCCTCCGGACCCTGCGGGACGGGAGGACGCTTGCAGCCCGAAGCATCTCCTCAAGGCTCTCTCACCCGGTTCAGAATATGCTCAAGGTGTATACGGACGAAGGGCTGGAGAAGGAGTCCTGGTTTGCCGGCGTCGTCCTCCAGGACCTCAACCGTCTCCTGATGCGCCCTGACCTCTATTCCCCAGTACTCTTTCCGGAGTTGACACTGACTAGAGAAGGAAACTATGTGATGGAGCATAAGGAGGATATCGGGGGCTGGCAGTATCAGGTATCCATCTATGGGCTGACCGCCTTCAATCGGGAGTTGCTTGAGAAGGTGTTTCCGGGTGATGTTCCGCAGAGAAAGAGGAAGGAGTGGAGAAATACACGATATTTTGAGTGATGGGATAACGCTGTCGTATTATTCAATGCTCTCAGCATGTACCCAGCGTTCCGTAAACTCTCTTCCCTTTCTGGTGATCGCGTAACATCGAGGCAAGGGATCGGAATCAGACGACCAGCCGCAGCAAAATCCAAACTCATCGTCTGATCCAATGTATTCCGAGATGTCGCCGACATCTGTGATATCTTTCAGTAGCCCGTCTTTTACTAGATTCATGACAAGGATATCAAAACCAGACTTGAACCACCGAATATTGTGACTGGGATTCTCGAAGAACCAGAGTAAGAGCCTGCGTTCAAAATCGCAGTAACGATGGTGCAGTATTGAGAGGTTCTGTTTGTAGATCATCACTGATTTCCGGTCTATATCTCCATTATGAACTCGACTGTGGCAGTTAGGACATAAGGCAATGAGGTTTTCAAAGGTGTGCTCCTGCACCTTTTCCCATGGAACGATATGGTGAATAACAACCGGGGTCTGGCGACACCTAGGTATGGCACAGCGGTGACCGGCCTCGATGAGCACTTCCCTTCGGAGAGGTTCGGGGATGTCTCGTGACATGGATGCTCTTAATTACCCTTTGGTTTCTTTTCCATGAAAAACTGACGCAATTTATACATCTTCTCGCAGCAGGGGACGAATAACTGCAGGTTGACGTAGCACTGCTCCCGTGAGAGAACCTTGCCGCTCGGATGACCGGACTCGTTGCGATAGTTCCTGATGAGGGCAACAACTGCGTCGAGATTGGTTTCAAGGTCTTCGGCAATCTCTCTTGGCAAGTCCTTTTTCATCTGATTCAGGCCATTCCTAAAGTGTTTAAACTTTCTCAGAAGGAACTGCTCTTGGAATACTTTGGAGAACAGTTCACGGTGTCCATCATTCTGCTTGATGTCCTCGTAGAGCAGATTGAGCGAGTGTTCAAGGGCCACTCCGAGCATTACCGATGAGGACAAACGGCACCCAACCATGAACGCCTGCATTGCTTCCTTGAGATAGAATATAGTCAGGTCATCGATATCCGGGATAGTTTCCCGGATCTGTTTCTCATAACTTGAGAGATCATGGAAGAAGTAGACTTCTTTGTTCTCAATCAGCTGCTTCCCGAACGATGAAAGCCGGAAGAACGGGTACCCCTGGCTCATATTGTATTCGCTTCCGAGAGTGATGTTCCCCTGCCTGAACAGTTCCCAGAATACCTCCTGAAAGAGCAGATCGTCTTCCTTTGAAAAAGAAAAACTTCTCTGGCCAGTTACGCTCTCGTCCCACTTTTTCAGGACATCGGCTACGTTATTTCGAAAGTTGGTGTACTGGTCGTTATTGTATTGCCCTTCTTCGTGGCCTGCGAGGAGGGCAAGGGCAGCTTTGCGGATCTCTTCATAGGAGTGTTCCATTCAGTCACCATTCAAGTTGCTTTCTTCCAAACACCATCTAAAAGCCGGTAATCAGCTATAATTGATGTTCGTGGTGAATATCCTATTGGAAGATCCACAGAGGGGTTTTTACAGACATCGATATCGACAATAATTATCTGTTCACCGTTTAATCCAATCAACCGATATTTTTGATCGCTGGATTTTCGCCATCCACTTGATTCAAACCGATCAATTATCGACTGATGCTCTTTGCAAAAAATACTCGATCCTCCGAATCTTTCGCCTGCCTTATTCACTCGGATAACGGTGATATTGGAGTTTTCGCAATCTAAATTACATTGAGATTCAAATCTTTTGACATTAGAATCATAACTGGGGTTAATTATAAAATCAAGTACCACTCCTCCATTTTTGATGACGTGGGTGCTAATATGGGGGTAATCGATGCAATTTAAAACCGAGAAATTCCCAAATTTCGTTTGAAAGTTATACACAATCCTTCCACATTTCATCCCTCTTCCAGCCTCTATTGGTTGTTCAGAGGATGCTGGATTACACTTTGCGTAAAGGGGTTTGTGTAGAATACCCTCGACTATTATTGGACAGATGTTGTAACCATTATCGTAGTAACTTCCACCAACAATGACCATATCATTATATTTTCCTCGGATCTCTTCGATCCAAGATTTTTCAAAACTCAATTCGGGGAAACAGATGATGTCAACATCATTCTCTCTTCCAAGCTCCAACGCGGAGAAAATTTTTGCTTTTATTTCTGGTTCATCATCAAGCAAATATCCAAAAGGTTCTGTTCGGGGCGATTCCTTGATCGAAAAATCACATTGTACAAGGCAAAAGCGAATTCTATCCTTTATTCTACTCCCACAATCGATTGTTCGAATGATAGGCGAGGTTTCACAATTGAAATTTTCAATTTCTTTTAGGATCTTTCTAAGAGAATTGCGGATATTTTCGAAATACATCTGAAATTCATCGAGAACTGAACGAGAAGTTCGCATAAAAAGTTCTTTTCGATTGATTACACGCCCTCTCTGATAGTCTTCAGGATCTAATCGATCGTAGATCTCAGAATCCATCTCAGAAGCTTCGCGAGTGATTACTGGGCGACCGCCGCACAGGATGCCGAGCGCGATATCAGTACAATTTTGTACATTACCGAAGTCCTCATCGATACTCCCTTTCGTTATTTTGATGATCCGTTCTGAGAGGCGTGTAGAACCCCAGGTGTCATAAGAAAACAGTACACAAGGCGCAAGAATATCCTTATTTTCTAAATAAATAACATAATCATAGAGGCTACAGATTTCCTTTTCATGCTCGTCGGTGAAGGATTTCAGCCTTAAAATCAGTTCCTTATAATCGCTTGTAATGAAAGATCGTTCTAATTCTTGTGCATCTTCTTTTAATTTTTGGACTTTTCTCAAGGTAGATTCAGTTTTCGATTTAAGGTCTTCAAAATCAGTTTCTTGTTTGTATATCCACCAATGAATTTCTTTTCCAAGCACCTCTTTACCAAAATCTGTAAGTGATACTTTTGCTGAGTGAAAATTAAAGTGGTCTCTCCCTTCACCACTTTGAGGTATTTTCTTTGATCTTCTCTCTAACTCGGAGTTAGCTTTCAGGATGTGCCAGTGAATTCTACCCATCATCAGAGAATTTCCTGAATATAGGATCTCGTGCTCTCGGAGAAACCCTTCAGTGTCCATGATCCTTCCTTCATTTAACGGATAGAAATTCATTAATCAACCGCATCTTCAGCGCCTTTGACGCCTCGGCACTTGCTCGGGCGGCGGCGATTGTTTCGTCAATGGTGGAGAGGACGTTGGCGGTCTGGCGTTGTTCGTAGAGTGGGGGAAGGAGAACATTAGTTTTCTTCAAACGACCAACGCTCAGTGTAAATAGCCCACTAGTACCCATGCTTTGCTTGTTTATGCATTGCTGCCCCATAGGGCTGTTTAAGAAGTACGTCAGATACTCAGAGATAAGTGAATCTTGATTTGGCCGAACACGGATAACATGATTCTGGTGCACGCAATCTTTAATCTCTCCTCTAAACAACGCAGTTCGGCCAACCTGTTCTCGATTCCCATTCCCTTCAACAACGAGCACGTCCCCGGGCAGTAATCTCCATTGTTCCAGCTCTTCGTCAGAAACTTCAAAGTATCGCGGGTCACCCGTATCAATGTAGTTTCGCTGAACATGAGCGACCGTTAGATACCTTCGGGGGTTGTTTTTCGGCCCTCTGTCTCTTGTTCTCTGAATCCCTCCTTTAACATCGCTTACAGAGCCGATATGCACTATTTTCCATCCACTCGGCACCATCCCCACCGCCTTCGCCTCACGGCTATCATTACGCTCGATCCCCTTACTGAACAAATCTCGCATCATCAACTGTTTATAGTGCTCCACCTCGGCAACGAACGCCTCGTTCTTCACGATCACGTCCTCCGCCGCCCACAGGATCTTCGCGATGCGGCGCTGCTCGTCGATGGGGGGGAGGGGGAAGGTATAGGCAGCGAGATCTCGCCAGATGATGTATGGATTCGTCGATCCCTTCGAGTGCTGGATGGAATACTGATTAAAACCCTCACTCTGCATCAAAAAAGGCAGGATCTCAGGGATCATCGCGTCGCCCTTCGGCTCGATAACAAAGGTGGTGTTCGCGCAGATCCCGTCGAAGGGGGCGATAGCAACCTTCCGAAGATAGGTTCTCCGCGAGCCGTAGAGAATCTGGCCTTTTTCAAATTTACAGTGGAACGCCGGGCCGAGGTAGTCACCGTTGATTGTTCCCCACTTTCTGATGTGGAGATCGTCGGTCTTCATGTGTTCGCCAGCGATATACCTGTCAAGGTCGCAGGTTTCCCTATCGATAACATTCTTGACGTTCCGAGCCACCTCCCCGAAGGTGACCATTCTCCACCCCTCCGGGAGAGGTACAGAACCAGACGCAGAAGATACAGAATCACTCGTCATACCCCACCTCCCTCAGCACCGCCCGCAGGTTCTCCACGGCATCGTTCTTCTCCGTCGAGTACTCGACCCAGTCCTCGTAGACGCTCTCAAACGACTGCGTCCCGGCATCATCGTCATACCGGGCGATATACCGGGGGATGCTCAGGTTCGCGTCCTTCGTAAGGACCTCCTCAACCGGCACATGCCGCGAGAACCCCGGAATATCCTCGTCGCTCCGGTATGCCGCGAGGATCTTCTCGATATGCTCCGTCTGGAGGAAACTCTGCGCCTTCTCGTGCGTCACCTCGTCGACGGCGTTGATGAAGAGAATCCGTCCCTGCCGGCTGGCCGGCTTTTTTGTCCGGCACACGATCACGCAGGCCTCCATCGGCGAGTTATAGAACAGCCCCACCCCGAGCCCCAGCACGCACTCGATCAGGTCGGCCTCCACGAGCCGCCGGCGCATCTCCCGCTCCGCATCCCGGAAGAGCACCCCGTGCGGAAAGAGGATTGCACACCGGCCGGTCACCGGGTCCATGCTCTTGATGATGTGCTGGAAGAAGGCGTAGTCGGCACGGCCCTGCGGCGGGACGCCGAAGATGTTCCTGCCCCATCTGTCGTTCGCGAACGCTTCCCGGTTCCACCGCGAGATCGAGTAGGGGGGATTGGCCAGGATCACGTCGAAGGTCTTCAGCCGGTCCTGCCGGACGAAAGCGGGGTTTGCGAGCGTGTCGCCCCGGACGATCTCGAAGTCCTCTATCCCGTGCAGGAAGAGGTTCATCCGGGCGATGGACGAGGTGATCAGGTTTACCTCCTGGCCGTAGAGGAGGAGCGTCCGGTACTCCCGCCCCTGCTCTTTGAGCTGCAACGCCGCGATGAGGAGCATCCCCGCGCTCCCGCACGTCGGATCGTAGACCGACTCCCCCTCCTGGGGGTCGAGCATCCGGGTCATCAGCCGGACGAGCGTGCGGTTGGTGTAGAACTCCGCCGCCGTATGCCCGGAATCGTCAGCGAACTTCTTGATCAGGTACTCGTAGCCCTGGCCGAGTTCGTCCTGCGGAACCCGCGCAAGAGTGAGAGTCTCCGACGAGAAGTGCTCCACCAGCTCGCGCAGCGTGGCATCGGAGAGGATGTTCTTGTTCGTCCAGGACGTATCGCCGAAGATCCCTTCGAGCTGATACCGGTTCGCCTCCTCGATCGCCCGCATCGCCTGCTGGATCGCGAGCCCCACATTCTCCGTCACCTCCCGCACATCGTTCCAGTGCGACCCGGCCGGCACCACAAAGCGGTGATCCTCCGGGAAGACCTCACCGGCATCGGCGACGGCGCGGGCGGTCTCCTCGTCGTAACAGTCGCAGATCCGCTTGAAGTAGAGCAGCGGAAAGATATACTGCTTGTAGTCGCTCGCATCGATATAGCCGCGGAGCAGCACCGCCGCTCCCCAGAGATACCGTTCCAGTTCGGCCTGGGTGATCGGGTCAGGCACCATTCAGATCACCCCTTCCTCAGCAAGCAACCGCTTCAGCCGCTCCTCGGCCTCGGCACATGCGGCTGCTGCCACTTTCACCCGGGCGAGCCCCTCCTCGACGGTCATCGGGTCTTCCTCGATCACCGGCTCGACGTAGAGCGAGATGTTGAGGTTATAGTCCTCCTCCCGGATCTCATCGAGCGTTGCGACCTTCACCGCGCCTTCGACATCCGTGCAATCCTCATACCAGGCATAGATCCGGTTCACATGGGCGTCCAGGAGCTCGTTCTGGTTTCTGCCCCTCTTGAACTGCTCCGAGGCGTCGATGAAGATCACACGGTTCTTGAGCCGTGCATCCTTCCGCTGCCGGAGGATCACGATGCAGGCGGCGAGCGTTGTCCCATAGAAGAGGTTCGGCCCAAGACCGATCACCGCCTCGATGAGATCCATCTCCAGGAGCGTTTTCCGGATCTTCCCTTCGGCCCCTTTCCTGAAAAGCGCCCCCTGCGGCAGAACAATCGCCATCCGGCCGTCAGGCTTTGCCATCGAGGAGATCATGTGCTGGACCCAGGCGTAATCGCCGTATCCTGACGGAGGCATCCCGGCGAAGTTCCGGCCGTAGGGGTCATGCTCCCAGATCTCCTCGCCCCACTTCTTGAGCGAAAAAGGAGGATTTGCGACCACGCAGTCAAAGGTCTTGAGCCGGTCGTTCTCCACAAACGCAGGATTACGAAGCGTATCGCCCCGGACGATCTCGAAATCCTCCCGCCCGTGCAGAATCAGGTTCATGCGGGCGATCGAGGAAGTGGTCAGGTTCTTCTCCTGGCCGTAAAGGTGCAGGAGATGGATGTTGCCGCTGTGTGACTGAGCGTAGTTTAACGCCTCAAGAAGCATGCCCGCAGTCCCAACCGCGGGATCATACACGCTCTCGTGTTCCTGCGGTTTGAGGATCTTCATCATCAGTTTGATAACGTTACGGGGCGTGTAGAACTCCCCAGCTGCCTTGTTGGACTCGTCGGCGAACTTCTTGATAAGGAACTCATACGCCCGCCCGGCCATGTCGGGTTCGACATTGGCATTCGAGAGCGTCTTCTCCGAGAAGTGCTCGATCAGGTTGTTGAGGAGTCTATCCGGAAGCCGCTCCTTGTTGCCCCATTGCACATCCCCGAAGATCTGGCTGAGCGTGCGGGGATTTGCCCTCTCGATGCACTGCATGGCGTGCGTGATAGCGGATCCAACATTCTCGGTACGCTCCCGGACATCCCGCCAGTGGCAGTTTTCCGGGATGTAGAACCGAAAGTTTTCACGGTAGGAAGCTTCTTCAACATCGCCGTCTGCCTCCGCGAGCGCTATCTGATACTCCTCGTCGAAGACGTCGCAGATACGCTTGAAGAAGAGCAGCGGGAAGATGTAGGTCTTGAAGTCGGCCGCGTCAATAGGACCTCGTAAGATGTTCGCTGCTTCAAAGAGCCAGGATTCGAGCTCTGAGAGTGATATGGGTGTCAACGTTGTCTGTGCCATCGAGCGAAACCGCCTGAACCTGAACTTACCTATTATAAGTTCCGATCAGGTTAAAGCAAATCGAAAAAAGTTCGAGTGATATTAACCTTCAAGAAAGGTTGGCTGGCGAAATCCGTATCACAGAGACCGGTTACACTTCCATGTCTTGTGAAGGGTTGAAGTGCTGCGGCCTTATCGCACCTGGCGATGCTCAAACTCCGGCCCTTCGGCCCGTCGCCATTCGCACTTACAGTGCTCAAGCTCCGTTCCTATCGGAACGTCCCCACTCGAAAACCCTCCGGGTTTTCTCAAACTCCTTCCCCTTCGGGGAAGTCGTTCACCTCACCCCCTCCCCCCTATTCCACTCCCGCACCAACCTCGCATAACACCCCTCGCAGACCTTCACCTGCGCCTCCCGCGACCGATACACCGCCTTCTTCTCCCCGCAGACGTCGCACCGGCCGATCTCCACCTTCACCCGCGCAAACGTCCGGTGGTCGAGCACCCCCGGCAGGGGCTCTTGCAGCACGGACCCCCGCTTTGCACCGGTTTCCAGCGCGTTGCAGCCGGCGATGCGACTTAACGGGCGATGTTCCGACCCCTTATCCGGATTTCCTCCCCCAGGCTGCCGTATTGCCGGATCACTTCCGCCATTCCGGATCTCGCACACACACGCACCCGCACCCACCCCGGCACCCGTGCCGGGGGCTGTGTCCGTGTTCTGCTGTACTTCAGTACTAAGAGAGAGACGTTTCTCTCTATCTGTACAGGTACTCCCGGATCCGGCGCCTTCTTTGGCCGTTTTATCTTCGCGGCCGGTGCTGGAATCCTGCGGCAAACCTGCTGCAATGTCGCAACCTGCGGTTTCTCCCACTCCGGCCCTCACGGGCCGCCGTGTGTTGCAACCTTCGCCTCCCCCCACTCCCGTGACCGGCCCCGGGTCCGACGGGCCGGGACCGCCGTCCCGGTCCCCGTCGTCATCCAGCCAGACCGCCGCGCCGCGGGCCCAGCGCCGGTAGACTGCAAGGTCGAACGAGAAGAGGTGCTCCCGCCGCCGCACGGTATACCCCTCCACATCCTCGCTGACCAGCGTGTCGGAGAACCCGACCGCCGGGCACTTCTCCAGGAGGCCCGAGTAGGTCGTCCCCCGGCTCGCGTAGCCGTGGAGGATGCGGTAGGTCTGGTGGTACGAGAGGCCGAGCGCCTCCTGGAGCATCCGGATCGTGAACCGCTCCCAACCCATCGTCGCCACCGTCGCGAGCGCCGCCGCCTCGTTCTTCGTCATCTTCGTCTCCTGCCCGCCGGCCTCACCGTTGATCGCCGCGTAGACCCGGCCGGCCGCCGCGAAGTCGTCCCGGTTCGCCCGGATGCCGCCGTCGTACTCCTCCCGCTGGAACCGGTGGAGGAGGGCGGAGGCCTTGATCAGGTCAAAGAGGATGCCCGGGTTACGGCGGTTCGTCGTCGCGGAGAACTGCACCCGCCGGGCGTACGGGATGGAGACGTGGAGGCGCTCCTCCTTGAGGACCCGCCAGATTGCCCGGCAGACCGCGAGGTCGGGGTCTTCGCCGTCGCTGCCGTCCTCCCTCGTCTCCCGCTCCTTCATGTGCCGGAGCACCCGCTCGTCCTGTTCGAGGGAGTCGTCGATCCAGACCGTGAGCATCCGGTTTGCCACCTGGTCGTCGCCGGCATCCTCGACCTTCGCCAGCCACCAGACGCACCGCTCCGGGATGCGGCAGACCTGGAGTTTCCGGTCGGTGGTGACCGTCTGGTGCTCGATGCCCGCCCGGAAGTTCGCGGTCGCGGCTTTGAGGACCTCCTGCAGGTCGTCGGAGAGCGAGACGTCGTCGAAGAGGAAGGCGGTGCCGGGCTGCAGGCTGCCGTTGTAGTAGAGCGCCTTGTCCGAGACCGTCCCGGCGAGGCGGTACTCCTCCGGGACCTGCCGGAGCATCGTTACGCAGGCATGGCTCTTCCCCTTCCCGGAGTTGCCGGAGATCGAGACGTGCAGCCCGTTCGTGTTCTCGACCGACTGCGAGGCAAGGGACATCACCAGGCACTCCGCGACCGTCCGGTCGCCGACGTGCTCCCGGATGAAGGTGTCGAGGAGGAAGGCGAGCGGGTCGCCTTCGCGGAGAATCTCAAGGGCCCGCTCGCGGTGCTCGTCGGTGGGAGGAGGGGAGGGCGGCTGCTCCTCCTCTCCCGGCCCCTGCTCCTTTGTTCGTACCCCCGGCCTCCGCCTCTTTTGCTCGTACATCCCCCGGAGCTCCGTCCAGCGCTGGGCTCCCCCGCCGCAGCTCGCGTGGTGGCAGCCGGCAAAGACGGCGCCGTTTGCGAACTGAATGGCAAACGCCCCGTCCTTGTGCGCCGACGAGAACGGGCACTCCGCGAGGGTGAAGAGGGTCCCGCCCTGCCAGGGCCGCGTCGACCGGACGGCGATCCCGTGTTCTGCGAGCCAGGCGGCGAGGTCGATGCCGGCGACTTTCTTCTTCGGCTGGAGCAGGTCTTCCCGCGGGAGGAGCCCGGCGAGGTGCCGGAGCCGCTCCAGGGGGACGACGCCCATCTCCGCCGGGGCAGAGAGGACCTTCGCCCGCCGGTGGGGCCGCTCCACCGTGTTGTCGCCCTTCCGGGACATGGTCCCGTAGAGTTTCCAGATCCGGGCGGCGTTGTGGTTCGCGGTATCGACCGTGACGGCCTCGTTCGAGAAGAGGGCGTCGAGGGTGGCGAGTGCGCCCTTCACGAGGGCGGTGGCTGCCTCATCGTTTTCGAGGTCCACCCGGTAGAGGAGGTGCGCCCCGTTGCCCGAGTCGGCTTTGATAGGTGAAGGGAAGCCCTGCTCCGCGAGGTACGCCGCGATCCGCTCCGCAGCGGCGAGCGCTGCACTGTGCTCCTCTTCCGTCGACGAGACCCCGCTCGGCCGGACCGGGTCGATGTCGATTGGGAACCAGCGCCGGCGGAGGATGTCGGCGTCGGCCGTGGTGGCATCCTTCCGGGAGAGCCGCATCTTGATCCGGTTCGCCCGCCGGGCGAGGAGGGCCGGGTTGACGGTGTTGAGAGTGACATAGATCCCGGCGACCGAGGGGTCGGTGTCGAGGGCCTCCACGGCCCGGGCGAGTGCGTCGTGATCGTCAAAGTACCCTGAATGGGTGACGCCGTCGGCGAGTGCCCGGACCTCGACCACGCTGCCAGAGGCAGCGAGGACGCTGACAGCACTCTGGATCTTGCTACTCACCCTGTCACCTCGAAAACCTTCGGTTTTCTCGAACTCCTGTCCTGCAGACAGTCGTTCCCCGGCACCAGGGGAAAGAGGGGAGCGCTCACCGCCTCCCCGCGGGCGACCCGCTGGAAACTGACGAGCGGGATGATGTAGGAGCCAACACGGGTATGGAGCATTACCGCCTTGCCGGAGGCGTTCATCGCCGCGTGCCCTTCGATAGTGAGTTCCCCGGAAGCCGCCTGCGGACGATCCACGATGATCGGGCTGATCCGGCCGTAGAAGAGGAGGCCCCGGAGATCCCCGCCCTCGATCCGGTAGTGCTCGGCCTCGACAGAGATATGGAGCGCTCCCCCGGCACCGTGGCTGAGGATACCCGCTTCCGGGGTCATGGCCGGCTCCGCTCAACGTTTACTGAATACTGGTGGTTCCGGGTCCGCCGGACGTTGATCTCGCGGACCGCCCGGCCATGCCGCCGGATCTCGTCCGCGACCGCCCGCGGTACGAGGAAGAGCGGGACCGACAAGACGTTTATCTCCTCCGGGGCAGAAGTACCAGTGGCGGCCTGGCGGAGCGCGTGGTGGCACTTTGTATCCGGGCTGCCGCCGCTGGTTCTCGGTTCGGTTCCTCCCGGAGTTCCCTTGTCCGGGGTTGTTCCTGGTTGCTGTTGCATTTTCTATCTCCCTGCACCGGCATCCTCTCCGGCGCATACAGTTCCATCGGGAGCCGTTCGTTAAAAAGGTGAGCCAATTAGCCCGGATTAAACAAAAAGGGGCATATAAACGTTACTTTATCAAAAACGATGATCTCAACGATCCGGGCGGGAGTCACGAATTCCTGCCTGATCCGGATCGACGATCGATCCGGGGTTTTTTTGATCCGGGGCACGTGGCGACCACATCATCGGGGTCATAGCGGAGCCAGATCGCTCGCTCCCGCCCCCGGCCCGTCCCGGGCACGAGATCGATGATCCCGGCCTTTGCAAGCGCGTTGAGGTGTTCGTGGCAGGCCGTCCTCCCGATCGAATGGTAGTCCTGCGCCGCCTCAAAGACCGTCCCCACCGTCATATCCCCGGCCTCAAGCGACGTTTCTGCGATCCTGCGGAGCAGTATGCGCTCATCCTCCGAGAGCCTCGCGGTCCGGGCCTGGAGGGCTGGTGCCGTGACCATCCGGGCCGCGGCAGTCACATCACCGGGGGTGACCCTCCGGCGGCCGTCCTTCTCCGCCCGGAGGACTGCTGCCCGGACGAGTCCGATCCCGATCCGGACGTCCTGCTCACCGGCAGCGATAGCGGCGATGCGGTCGAGGAGGACCTTTGAGATCACTCGGGGGTAGAGTCCCTGCCGGACCCGGTCGGTCAGGATCTCCCGGATCTCGGTCTTCGAGTAGGGCAGGAAGGTGATCTCGGTCGGTTGGAAGACCGACCGGACGCTCGCGTCGGCCTCGGCGTAGAGGTTCAGGCCGAGGTTGCTCGTGACGGCGAACACCCCGGCCTTCCGGACGTCCCACCTCTCATAGAGCCGAAGAATCTGGTAGAGAAGGGTGTTGTAGGTCCCGGCCACTATGAGTTCGTCGGCATCGTCGAGGCAGACGACGAGCGCTGCGTTACGGTCCCGGAGCCGGTCGGCGATCCCTCGCTTGATCTCGTCGAGGTACCGCCCGGCCGGCGGCGCCGGGCAGCCGCAGACCTGCTCGAAGATGCTCCGGTAGACCGTGAGCGGTGTATGGTCGTGGCGGCAGTTGATGTGGGCCGGGACGACCTGCCGGGTCTCCTCCCGGATCATGGAAAAGATCCGGCGGACGGTGGTGGTCTTCCCGGTCCCC
>Ga0208462_1001762_pt1 | contig 13493 bp, 11 predicted proteins | sample AD_SCU001_MetaG_FD_184452 | JGI IMG/M metagenome (GOLD analysis project Ga0208462, IMG submission 184452) | Active sludge microbial communities of municipal wastewater-treating anaerobic digesters from China - AD_SCU001_MetaG (SPAdes) (version 2) | ecosystem: Engineered > Bioreactor > Anaerobic...
CGGTTCATCCCCACGTGCATGGGGAACTCACGGAGAACCCCATCGGGAGCCCGGCCTCGATCGGTTCATCCCCACGTGCATGGGGAACTCGCGTCCTGATTGATCAGGATCTCGACGAGGCGCGGTTCATCCCCACGTGCATGGGGAACTCGGTGCGGGGATGGGTGGAGGCGAACGTCGATACGGTTCATCCCCACGTGCATGGGGAACTCGACTTGAGCGCCTCGGTGATCGGGGCGAGCGCCGGTTCATCCCCACGTGCATGGGGAACTCTAGAGCGCAGCGACCGGCTCGGCCCGGATGTACGGTTCATCCCCACGTGCATGGGGAACTCGCTTCTAACCAGTTTGGACATGATATGCCTCCTGGTTCATCCCCACGTGCATGGGGAACTCCGCCAACGGTGACGCCGTTCATCGCCGTGTGCCGGTTCATCCCCACGTGCATGGGGAACTCCGCTAACGGGAAAAAGAAGGATTAAAATGCCACGGTTCATCCCCACGTGCATGGGGAACTCAACTCCCGCCGGAAACGACCGGCGAGTGACTACGGTTCATCCCCACGTGCATGGGGAACTCGGGAAGAACCTCTGGAAGGACAAGCCCCGGACCGGTTCATCCCCACGTGCATGGGGAACTCTCGTAGTGTGGGGACTCTGGAAGCTCGGAGTACGGTTCATCCCCACGTGCATGGGGAACTCTTGAGATGGTCGCTGCCCTTCTGAGCCCCCTTCGGTTCATCCCCACGTGCATGGGGAACTCTTTCACACGATACCCGCACACCTCGATCTCCTCGGTTCATCCCCACGTGCATGGGGAACTCTGCCCCTCCCCCTTTTTGGGGCACATTGGTCACGGTTCATCCCCACGTGCATGGGGAACTCCAATTCAGGATACCCGCTTTCTCCTGGAGGAGCGGTTCATCCCCACGTGCATGGGGAACTCGATGTTTCCGACCCCCGGACGGAAACCCGGGACGGTTCATCCCCACGTGCATGGGGAACTCTCGTAGGTGTCCATCGCGGTGAGGGCCTCCATCGGTTCATCCCCACGTGCATGGGGAACTCGCGCTCCTCGTAGCAATCCCGACGATCGCGCTCGGTTCATCCCCACGTGCATGGGGAACTCTGGCGCTCCTCGATGCAGGCCGGCCGGGTGACCGGTTCATCCCCACGTGCATGGGGAACTCGAACTGCTAAACGGGCGGCGGGTGGAAATTTCCGGTTCATCCCCACGTGCATGGGGAACTCCAGGTACAGAGACGCCAACGTGCACGTGGCGCCGGTTCATCCCCACGTGCATGGGGAACTCATAAAAAACGATTAACGGGATGAAGGCCAACCGGTTCATCCCCACGTGCATGGGGAACTCTGTCCTGGCGCCCGGCCTTTCTTCGCCGCGACCGGTTCATCCCCACGTGCATGGGGAACTCGGGAGGACTGGATCGCGGGCGACCTCGCAATCCGGTTCATCCCCACGTGCATGGGGAACTCGATCGTAGTGGACTTTGTAATCGTCGCCGGCGTCGGTTCATCCCCACGTGCATGGGGAACTCTCGACCGTGCATTGATGCACGCTCAGGATCTCCGGTTCATCCCCACGTGCATGGGGAACTCGATCAATCAGCGTATGGGAGAGGTGCCTATCTCGGTTCATCCCCACGTGCATGGGGAACTCTTCCGTCGCCCCTCTCCCGGGAAGGGTGGGACCGGTTCATCCCCACGTGCATGGGGAACTCGGGTTTAACGACATACTCATGCTCCGGCAGCCCGGTTCATCCCCACGTGCATGGGGAACTCCGACCGCTGGAGGCATTCCCGGGGCGGACCACCGGTTCATCCCCACGTGCATGGGGAACTCAGGCACCGAAGATCAACACACTCACATACGAGCGGTTCATCCCCACGTGCATGGGGAACTCCCTGCGCTGGGCCGCTTTTTGGATGTAGATCACGGTTCATCCCCACGTGCATGGGGAACTCATAGGGATGGAGACCCGGGCCGGCCGGGTCGTCGGTTCATCCCCACGTGCATGGGGAACTCGGTTTCCGACCGGAGCCGGCGGCCGGCGGCGTCGGTTCATCCCCACGTGCATGGGGAACTCGGGGCAGACGACAAACAGGTCTCGATCCGCCTCGGTTCATCCCCACGTGCATGGGGAACTCGGGGGCGGCTCAACATAGATTGGGAGGGGCTGCGGTTCATCCCCACGTGCATGGGGAACTCCTCATCGGATGGTGTAGAGTCCACCGCAAGGACGGTTCATCCCCACGTGCATGGGGAACTCCTCGACGTCGAGCGGATCACCTCCGGTCAGGACGGTTCATCCCCACGTGCATGGGGAACTCATTAAGTGGGGCCAGCTCTCTCCGAAAGCGATCGGTTCATCCCCACGTGCATGGGGAACTCATGAGCCATTCGACACCCTTGTTGCTGGCGTTCGGTTCATCCCCACGTGCATGGGGAACTCACGAACTCCGTTAGGCTTTGCCCCCCATACCCCGGTTCATCCCCACGTGCATGGGGAACTCCCACCTAATCCCTGAGTGCGGCGCCTCGGTGGCGGTTCATCCCCACGTGCATGGGGAACTCGCCCCCCGGATAGAGGCAGATTAACGTGGTTTCGGTTCATCCCCACGTGCATGGGGAACTCGCCTTTCTGTGCGGGACGACTATACTGTCCCTCGGTTCATCCCCACGTGCATGGGGAACTCGTTTGCCCGCAGCGGTTGCAGGTGTACTGTATCGGTTCATCCCCACGTGCATGGGGAACTCATTCACCCGACCGATGAAAATAAACAGATCCGCGGTTCATCCCCACGTGCATGGGGAACTCAGTCGTCGGGCAGGCGGGCGTCGGGCTCGTCTCGGTTCATCCCCACGTGCATGGGGAACTCCGGGAACGAAGGAGTCGGCAGGCTTGGGACGCCGGTTCATCCCCACGTGCATGGGGAACTCGGCGTCGGCTGCGGTGACTAGGTGCTCGATGCCGGTTCATCCCCACGTGCATGGGGAACTCCCGGGACACAGCGCAGCGGCCATCAACGAGGCCGGTTCATCCCCACGTGCATGGGGAACTCTCTCCGCGATGGTGATGGTGAACTCACCCTCACGGTTCATCCCCACGTGCATGGGGAACTCTCTCCTGTCGGCAGGGCTGCGGGGGCTATCCTCGGTTCATCCCCACGTGCATGGGGAACTCGGTGCCGGGGGTGATGGGGATGGAGATGGATTCGGTTCATCCCCACGTGCATGGGGAACTCGAAGATGGCTATTACGAGTTCCTGGCCGAGTTCGGTTCATCCCCACGTGCATGGGGAACTCCGGATCACAATGCAGGAAACATTAGTCGTGAACGGTTCATCCCCACGTGCATGGGGAACTCTTCCAGAACTTGCGCTCGATGTCGTTGTTGTCCGGTTCATCCCCACGTGCATGGGGAACTCTGCAGCCTTACGACATCGAGACAATGCTGGATCGGTTCATCCCCACGTGCATGGGGAACTCCGAATAAGGCACATCCGATCACATCCGATCACCGGTTCATCCCCACGTGCATGGGGAACTCCGCCATCTGGAAGTACGGTCCGCTCGACTGACCGGTTCATCCCCACGTGCATGGGGAACTCGGCATATTCTCTTTCGTCCTATTGACATATGGCGGTTCATCCCCACGTGCATGGGGAACTCAGACCATTAATGGTATCGAGCAGGGGAGACGCCGGTTCATCCCCACGTGCATGGGGAACTCCTCTTGAGGCGGCTCTTGGGTTCGCTTCCTACCGGTTCATCCCCACGTGCATGGGGAACTCAGGATAAAGCCCGACAGGAAGTCAAAGCAGGACGGTTCATCCCCACGTGCATGGGGAACTCGATCCCGGTCGAGATGGTCCGGAAGTATGTAGCGGTTCATCCCCACGTGCATGGGGAACTCATCGCGTGTTCCGGTGTATGGCTTGTCTTCTACGGTTCATCCCCACGTGCATGGGGAACTCCCCTCTGTGTTTTCGGTCGTGTACTGCATGATCGGTTCATCCCCACGTGCATGGGGAACTCGGGGCGGGAGTGGCCCCCCGCTGCGGCCGGATCGGTTCATCCCCACGTGCATGGGGAACTCTACCAGGTCGCCGAGGGATCCGGTGTCGCCGCCGGTTCATCCCCACGTGCATGGGGAACTCGAACATGCGGGATAGATAGATATCCACGTAAACGGTTCATCCCCACGTGCATGGGGAACTCTCTAACCCCCCCATCAGCCGATTATACCGGATCGGTTCATCCCCACGTGCATGGGGAACTCGAAGGCACCCATACCCTCACGCATCTTGAGACCGGTTCATCCCCACGTGCATGGGGAACTCGCGCTCATGGCGGCCGGACACCACGACTGGTACGGTTCATCCCCACGTGCATGGGGAACTCACAGTACCCGAGGGCGTCGTAGGTCGTCGTGCCGGTTCATCCCCACGTGCATGGGGAACTCTGCTCGTGTTCGCCGGCCGGACCATCACCGGTCGGTTCATCCCCACGTGCATGGGGAACTCCGTGAGGGCGGCCTCCTCTTCCGGAGGACCCTCGGTTCATCCCCACGTGCATGGGGAACTCGGGTGCTCTTCGTTCCACGTCCCGATCACGGTCGGTTCATCCCCACGTGCATGGGGAACTCACATGCCGGCGACAGGTCTGACCTTCCAGTTGCGGTTCATCCCCACGTGCATGGGGAACTCTCGTCACAATCATCTTCTTTATACCGTAGATACGGTTCATCCCCACGTGCATGGGGAACTCCTATGCTGATATGCTAATGCTCTATTACTCATCGGTTCATCCCCACGTGCATGGGGAACTCGATTAGTAGAAGAATCTAACTTTCAGAGTGCTCGGTTCATCCCCACGTGCATGGGGAACTCAACTATACCAACAGAATTACAAGTATAGTTCTCGGTTCATCCCCACGTGCATGGGGAACTCCATTTCGGGAAAAATCCTTCTTTGGATTGAACCGGTTCATCCCCACGTGCATGGGGAACTCAGTTTCTCACCGGTTACCGCGGCGTTTGCGATCGGTTCATCCCCACGTGCATGGGGAACTCAGTATCACCACAATACAAGCGTTTTAAGCACTCGGTTCATCCCCACGTGCATGGGGAACTCATCAAATAATTCTTTAATAATTTTACAATTTTCGGTTCATCCCCACGTGCATGGGGAACTCAAGAGAAGAACATTAAGGAATAAGGAATAAATCGGTTCATCCCCACGTGCATGGGGAACTCCGAATATTAGCACCGCGCCGCCTACCAGAAGCCGGTTCATCCCCACGTGCATGGGGAACTCTCTTCCCATAATTTTTTAGCGGAATAGTTATCCGGTTCATCCCCACGTGCATGGGGAACTCAGAAGAGGAAGAGGAAGAATAAAACCCTTTAACGGTTCATCCCCACGTGCATGGGGAACTCCAGTTATATGGTGATTAAATGCAATTCGCCGACGGTTCATCCCCACGTGCATGGGGAACTCAGCGTTATATAGTGAAGGATTGATGATCGTGACGGTTCATCCCCACGTGCATGGGGAACTCTCCGGCCGTGCTGGCCTAGCGTGGTCTGGCCGCGGTTCATCCCCACGTGCATGGGGAACTCACCCCGAACGGCAACGCCGGTATCACTGCGACCGGTTCATCCCCACGTGCATGGGGAACTCGTAATAGTTGTTCTGATTTCCAGCGGGCCTTGCGGTTCATCCCCACGTGCATGGGGAACTCTATCCACTCATAATTGTGCGTGAGATAATCCTCGGTTCATCCCCACGTGCATGGGGAACTCGAACAACGTTCACATGACTACACATGCAATTTCGGTTCATCCCCACGTGCATGGGGAACTCTACCTCGAGGTCCTCGACCGGGCCGCGCGGATCGGTTCATCCCCACGTGCATGGGGAACTCCTAGGGATGACGATAACCCAGATTCATGCAGTCGGTTCATCCCCACGTGCATGGGGAACTCTTGGGAGTTCGCGGCCGCATTTGGTACAGGTCTGGTTCATCCCCACGTGCATGGGGAACTCAAAGACTGGATACCGTTCAATTGGCGGTTCTGCTTACGGTTCATCCCCACGTGCATGGGGAACTCTTGAAGAGAAAACGCAGACTCTTGCACGATTACGGTTCATCCCCACGTGCATGGGGAACTCTATCACTGGATAAATCTTTAACGAGAATATCACGGTTCATCCCCACGTGCATGGGGAACTCCCCTTCAAATCCACATCTTGACGCGTTTTAACCGGTTCATCCCCACGTGCATGGGGAACTCATATTTGTTACCCGATGACTCAGTTTGACTATCGGTTCATCCCCACGTGCATGGGGAACTCTGGGATTGTGCAGACGGCTGACGGCGACCGATCGGTTCATCCCCACGTGCATGGGGAACTCGTCCCGTCATGCTGGTAGAGGATGACCTTCCCCGGTTCATCCCCACGTGCATGGGGAACTCGGAGCGCAACACTGTATCTCTCCCCCCGGTAACGGTTCATCCCCACGTGCATGGGGAACTCGTAAACTCTCCGGTATCCGGGTCTAAAAACGGCGGTTCATCCCCACGTGCATGGGGAACTCATGTATAGACTCATGAATAAATCGTATCTTGACGGTTCATCCCCACGTGCATGGGGAACTCCCAACCGCAATTGTGTAGTCCATACCGCAGGTCGGTTCATCCCCACGTGCATGGGGAACTCATGACCGAGACCTGTATACCCTCCTCGACGAGCGGTTCATCCCCACGTGCATGGGGAACTCTCACCCCAACTTTCACGGTGGTATGTTTATACCGGTTCATCCCCACGTGCATGGGGAACTCGGCTCCTCCGGTATTCAGGATCGTTCTGGTACCGGTTCATCCCCACGTGCATGGGGAACTCCTCCGATGACGGTTTCAGACCTGAGGAGAGGACGGTTCATCCCCACGTGCATGGGGAACTCTGTCGAAAAACCCATCGCGCTATCCTGTCTGCCGGTTCATCCCCACGTGCATGGGGAACTCTCCTGAGGATATGGATGATCCGTCTAGTTTGCCGGTTCATCCCCACGTGCATGGGGAACTCCTCCGATGACGGTTTCAGACCTGAGGAGAGGACGGTTCATCCCCACGTGCATGGGGAACTCGTGGTCAGATACACCTAAATATTCGTCGTAATCGGTTCATCCCCACGTGCATGGGGAACTCGTCGAGGAGGACAAAGAGGTAGTACCCGCCTGCGGTTCATCCCCACGTGCATGGGGAACTCAAATCTCCGTTTTGCGGGCTCTCCTACAGGCACGGTTCATCCCCACGTGCATGGGGAACTCTCTACCGTTTTCCCCGTGGCCAAAGCGCCTGCCGGTTCATCCCCACGTGCATGGGGAACTCGGGTCCAATCGAGGTAATTGTCCCCGTAATGGCGGTTCATCCCCACGTGCATGGGGAACTCACTCTATTGTTGCTTGTTTGATGCCCTCTTTCCGGTTCATCCCCACGTGCATGGGGAACTCTCTACCGTTTTCCCCGTGGCCAAAGCGCCTGCCGGTTCATCCCCACGTGCATGGGGAACTCACGCTCCCCTCTGTTGTGAATTTCTTCACTACCGGTTCATCCCCACGTGCATGGGGAACTCACAGGTATAGCACCAATATCGCATGCCACACACGGTTCATCCCCACGTGCATGGGGAACTCAGTGTTGATTAGTGTTATGGGATAATACTTTTCGGTTCATCCCCACGTGCATGGGGAACTCTTCTTCGCTTTGACTTGTGCCCGGAGCCATTTCGGTTCATCCCCACGTGCATGGGGAACTCATCCCGACCGCCCGGGGCGCGGCAAATGTCTGCGGTTCATCCCCACGTGCATGGGGAACTCTCAGTTTTACAATTCGACATTCCGCGAGTATGCCGGTTCATCCCCACGTGCATGGGGAACTCGGTCGGCATCGTTTTTTCTGAAATCGCGCGGTCGGTTCATCCCCACGTGCATGGGGAACTCTGGAATACACGCGTTGTGCTCAATGCTGATACTGGTTCATCCCCACGTGCATGGGGAACTCACGTAACGGTTGCAGGTAAAAGACTGGATAGGCGGTTCATCCCCACGTGCATGGGGAACTCATATTGGTATGCGCTACACAGAAGAAGAATGGCGGTTCATCCCCACGTGCATGGGGAACTCAGCAGTTCAAGCGTTGTCGTCCCGGCATCGGTCGGTTCATCCCCACGTGCATGGGGAACTCACGATGTTTCATACTTAGAATTGTCATACATACGGTTCATCCCCACGTGCATGGGGAACTCCCGACAATAATAAGCGTTATTAACGCTAAAAACGGTTCATCCCCACGTGCATGGGGAACTCCAATAGTCCCAGGTGGGTGCGCTGATGGCTGACGGTTCATCCCCACGTGCATGGGGAACTCGCAACAATTCAAACACCCGATTAATTTATACACGGTTCATCCCCACGTGCATGGGGAACTCTTTAGGATCTCCCAGGCCTGGAACGCGGTGTACGGTTCATCCCCACGTGCATGGGGAACTCCGCAGAAGAGACTCTTGCACCTGTTACTGTAACGGTTCATCCCCACGTGCATGGGGAACTCAGTCCTTCAGGAAGTCAACATTTACGTTGATTCGGTTCATCCCCACGTGCATGGGGAACTCACTTCTTTGTGGTTCTCGAATTGCTTAATAGACGGTTCATCCCCACGTGCATGGGGAACTCTTGTTTAGCAATTTCAATAAAACACTCTATTTCGGTTCATCCCCACGTGCATGGGGAACTCGCAGCCGGAAGATCCTATTAAGCGCACAAAGACGGTTCATCCCCACGTGCATGGGGAACTCCCATTCCTCATCAAGCGCGAGGTACTCCCGCGCGGTTCATCCCCACGTGCATGGGGAACTCATGCTGTGCGGGAAATGAATAAAGACAATGCCCGGTTCATCCCCACGTGCATGGGGAACTCTTTGCGAACTGAAGCATTCCTGTAGTTGCTGCCGGTTCATCCCCACGTGCATGGGGAACTCTCCTCGGTCGCCTCAGTCATCCTCTATCCTCTCGGTTCATCCCCACGTGCATGGGGAACTCAAGTGCTATGCAAGAAATTGATTCGGAAGAATCGGTTCATCCCCACGTGCATGGGGAACTCACCGGGTTCAATCGGATCAACCCAACCTCTATCGGTTCATCCCCACGTGCATGGGGAACTCTTTGAAGTGGATTTAAGAAAACTTTAATTAATCGGTTCATCCCCACGTGCATGGGGAACTCATTACCCTGATATTCGTTCAATGGTAAAGGCACGGTTCATCCCCACGTGCATGGGGAACTCCCTGAAAGTGTGGAATGATGCTTCACTAACTGCGGTTCATCCCCACGTGCATGGGGAACTCTGAACCCCTCCTCTTTGATCTTTGCCTTCCGTCGGTTCATCCCCACGTGCATGGGGAACTCTAATCCTACACATCGTAAACCTATGGCAGCACCGGTTCATCCCCACGTGCATGGGGAACTCTCAACAGACTCGTCAACATCATATTCAACCTGCGGTTCATCCCCACGTGCATGGGGAACTCTACTTCATTCCAGTATCAGTAGGTTTCCTACTCGGTTCATCCCCACGTGCATGGGGAACTCATTACTCCAAACGGGAGGCGTCACTATGTTGACGGTTCATCCCCACGTGCATGGGGAACTCTGCCCCGCCGGTAGGAACCGGGAGCCCATCGCCGGTTCATCCCCACGTGCATGGGGAACTCTTATCATTGATCTCGTTAATTAACTCGTAATCCGGTTCATCCCCACGTGCATGGGGAACTCTGCATGTTTCCGGCATGATTTTTTGATTGTGACGGTTCATCCCCACGTGCATGGGGAACTCATATTCCTCAAAACCAAAGATTTCAAAATATTCGGTTCATCCCCACGTGCATGGGGAACTCTTCTTTCATGGCACTTTCTATAATCTCTCTCGCGGTTCATCCCCACGTGCATGGGGAACTCACAAACGGTTCAACAGACTCAATACGAATCCGCGGTTCATCCCCACGTGCATGGGGAACTCGTGTTCATCAACAATAGAATCAATTTCAATGTCGGTTCATCCCCACGTGCATGGGGAACTCTTCCCGGATATATTGTTTAATCAATTCTTCGACGGTTCATCCCCACGTGCATGGGGAACTCACCCTCCTCGCCCTCGCCGCGATCGTCGTCTGCGGTTCATCCCCACGTGCATGGGGAACTCGGGGGGCGGCTCAACATAGATTGGAAGGGGCTGCGGTTCATCCCCACGTGCATGGGGAACTCATAAATTCCTCTTGATCCATCAAAAATACACCCGGTTCATCCCCACGTGCATGGGGAACTCCAATTCTGTAATCAATGCACGTTCAAGTGAATCGGTTCATCCCCACGTGCATGGGGAACTCTGTTACGTGCGTTATTGTGCGTGACTATTTTTCGGTTCATCCCCACGTGCATGGGGAACTCCGGGCGATGGCCTACGCGACGCTCCTCGACCTCGGTTCATCCCCACGTGCATGGGGAACTCAGTAGTACACGCCGAAGTTCCGTGCCCCACACTGGTTCATCCCCACGTGCATGGGGAACTCCCTCCCCGGATACCTCTTCGGGGACCTACTCTCGGTTCATCCCCACGTGCATGGGGAACTCGTTGCGTTAACTGAAACGGAACTCGGAAGTGTCGGTTCATCCCCACGTGCATGGGGAACTCTTAACGATATCGCTCTCTCTGTTCTCGATGTTCGGTTCATCCCCACGTGCATGGGGAACTCTCGAACGCCCTCTGGGTCTGGTACTGGTACACCGGTTCATCCCCACGTGCATGGGGAACTCGACGGCACCGAGGTCCCGCTGCTCGACAAGACCGGTTCATCCCCACGTGCATGGGGAACTCGGATCAGGATGTCGTATAATGACCTCGCGATCGGTTCATCCCCACGTGCATGGGGAACTCAGTCCCCGGCGGTGTACCGATGAGCTCTAAGACGGTTCATCCCCACGTGCATGGGGAACTCCGCTTCATACTCATATCCCCAGTCGCCCGGGGCGGTTCATCCCCACGTGCATGGGGAACTCTCGATACATTCCCGCCTTCAGTGCAGGAGAGCCGGTTCATCCCCACGTGCATGGGGAACTCTGCGACGGTTACGGGCGAATATTATACCTATCCGGTTCATCCCCACGTGCATGGGGAACTCACATTCCGCTATTGTATAGCCGTGATATACCGCGGTTCATCCCCACGTGCATGGGGAACTCTTCGAGATCAACGAGCAGGTTCACAACAATTTCGGTTCATCCCCACGTGCATGGGGAACTCGCCCTCACATACCGCCGTGAGCACCCGATTATCGGTTCATCCCCACGTGCATGGGGAACTCGGATTACCGTAATCCCGACAAGTCGTTTCCACCGGTTCATCCCCACGTGCATGGGGAACTCGGTAATCGGTGAACCCAGAGGACACCGAGCCACGGTTCATCCCCACGTGCATGGGGAACTCTCATCGACGCAATCAATCCGCTAGGGTGATATCGGTTCATCCCCACGTGCATGGGGAACTCGGGACCCGGGCGATCACCGATCTGGTCTCGGCCGGTTCATCCCCACGTGCATGGGGAACTCCTCTGCTACTCCCTCCGCTCGCCGCGGGGGATCGGTTCATCCCCACGTGCATGGGGAACTCATACTGTGCGTGAAATAGTCAAGGACAATGCTCGGTTCATCCCCACGTGCATGGGGAACTCTTTGATGCAAAAACCTTTACAATTTTAGATTTCGGTTCATCCCCACGTGCATGGGGAACTCTACGGGACTCTGTGAGCAGGCAGTAGGAATTGCGGTTCATCCCCACGTGCATGGGGAACTCGTTTTACGTGTCCTACTCAACGACGATGAGGTCGGTTCATCCCCACGTGCATGGGGAACTCATCTCGGTACGCATTATAAATGCGCATTTGCTCGGTTCATCCCCACGTGCATGGGGAACTCATTTTAAGGGATAATTGGGCTCGAAATCGGGGCGGTTCATCCCCACGTGCATGGGGAACTCAATCGGTTTCGGGTAGGGAAGGGTTCACCGGCCGGTTCATCCCCACGTGCATGGGGAACTCCCCCCTCCTCACGCGGCGATGTTAATAAACATCGGTTCATCCCCACGTGCATGGGGAACTCAGTATCTGAGCACCCTGTTTTATGATGTCGGTCGGTTCATCCCCACGTGCATGGGGAACTCAGTTTCCGTGATTTGGTCTAGTTCGACAGTTGCGGTTCATCCCCACGTGCATGGGGAACTCTCCGAATGCTCGAAGAGAAGGAGACAAAAATCCGGTTCATCCCCACGTGCATGGGGAACTCTCTACCTCAAAGGACTGATCGACGGCAAGACCCGGTTCATCCCCACGTGCATGGGGAACTCCAATAACCCGTACAACGCCGCGGATATTCCGGCGGTTCATCCCCACGTGCATGGGGAACTCAAGCCGGATAACCTCCTCGTTCAGGAAAGGGTCGGTTCATCCCCACGTGCATGGGGAACTCATGGTAATCTCTCTGTTAGGTGAGTTTATATACGGTTCATCCCCACGTGCATGGGGAACTCTGCCGGGTGAGGGTCCCGAAAACACGCATCGGCGGTTCATCCCCACGTGCATGGGGAACTCGAAACTCTAGAGGTAAGACAGGATATCGAGTTCGGTTCATCCCCACGTGCATGGGGAACTCGCAGGGTCGAGCGGGGGGGCGGGGTTCGGTAGCCGGTTCATCCCCACGTGCATGGGGAACTCGTGGTGGGACGGGGACTGGAGTGCCCGGGCCCCCGGTTCATCCCCACGTGCATGGGGAACTCATTAAATGCCGTTCAATTTAATGAAGCGTATCAGGTTCATCCCCACGTGCATGGGGAACTCTTCTATGGTATTATCTCCAGTGTCGCGCTCATCGGTTCATCCCCACGTGCATGGGGAACTCCTCAGTGTTGGTTACACTCGCAATGATATTTTCGGTTCATCCCCACGTGCATGGGGAACTCAATGCATTGATACGCATATTATTGGAAACAATCGGTTCATCCCCACGTGCATGGGGAACTCCAGAGATTTGTGAAAATGCAGGACGTTTAGAACGGTTCATCCCCACGTGCATGGGGAACTCATTACCCTCAAATCCATCATCAAGAGGCGTCACGGTTCATCCCCACGTGCATGGGGAACTCAAGTATTGTCACGATCAAATCGATTGTTGGTTCGGTTCATCCCCACGTGCATGGGGAACTCTTTGCCACGAACCGCCAGAACTCTTCCAGGCGCGGTTCATCCCCACGTGCATGGGGAACTCTCTTCCCAATATATACCAGAAAGGGGAAGGTTACTTCCACCCATCCAAATACAGGATCAGAAACTCGTCATGAGGTATCAGGGAATCGCTGAAAGCCG
>Ga0208462_1001765_pt1 | contig 13457 bp, 10 predicted proteins | sample AD_SCU001_MetaG_FD_184452 | JGI IMG/M metagenome (GOLD analysis project Ga0208462, IMG submission 184452) | Active sludge microbial communities of municipal wastewater-treating anaerobic digesters from China - AD_SCU001_MetaG (SPAdes) (version 2) | ecosystem: Engineered > Bioreactor > Anaerobic...
CACCGTGATTTTCATCAACAATGCAAACTATGGCATGACCGGAGGCCAAATGGCCCCGACCACGCTGCCCGGGCAGAAGACGACGACTTCGCCCGCCGGCAGGGACGTAACCCGGGCCGGATATCCGTTGCGGATGGCCGAGCTCCTTGCGGGGCTGGACGGACCGGTCTACATCGCGCGGGCGGCCCTCTACAACCCGGCACAGGTGGTCCGGGCAAAGAAGTGCATCAGGAAAGCCTTTCTGTGCCAGGAACGGGGCATGGGATTCTCCCTGGTGGAAATACTCTCGTCCTGCCCCAATAACTGGGGAATGGAACCGACCGCGGCGTTGCGTTGGGTTGAGACGCAGATGACGGCCCGCTATCCGCTCGGGGTTTTCAAGGACGCGACGGTGCCGACGGTCCGCGGCGACACGGCCGGCAGCCCGGAAGACTCGTCGCCGGAACCGGGAAAGTGAGGGTGCCATGTATCATCAGGTTTTAATCGCAGGCTTCGGGGGACAGGGGGTTTTGCTGTGCGGGCAGATCCTGGCACTGGCGGCCATGATCGAGGGGAAGCACGTGACCTGGATGCCTTCTTACGGCCCGGAACAACGCGGAGGCACGGCCTCCTGCGTGGTCACGCTCTCCGATCGGCCCATCGGCTCCCCCCTGGCGGAAAAGCTCTCCGCGGCCCTGATTTTCAACCGTCCTTCCCTTCTCAAGTATGAGCCGCAGTTGAGCGACGGGAGCCTCCTGATCCTCAATTCGTCCATCGTCCAGGCCCACAGCGGGTACGACAGGCATCACGTGTACCACGTCCCCGGGGACACCATCGCCAAGAAAGCCGGGCTCCGAAGAGCCGGCAACATCGTCATGCTGGGAGCCTACCTCGCCGCGACCGGCGTGGTGTCGTTCGAGGCGGCACGGGAGGCCATCGCCCACCACCTTGGGCCGGCCAAGGCCCACCTCGTGGCGGTGGATCTGAAGGCGCTCGCCGCCGGACAGAGCTTCATGCGCGCTTTCCAGGCAGGACCTTCCGAGCGATCGCTGAAACGCGCCGTGTAGGATTGCGTTTCCAAAACAGCCTCACGAACCGGCGCACCACTCGGCCGCAGACCGTCTCGCCCGTGAACCCCAATGAACCGGGACTCACGGCAGACGATGAAAAGGCGTCGTATCGGGGCATTCCCACAGGATCCGCGGGAATCTCGCCCCGACACGATCCGCCAACCGGCGAACGCGGCCCCGCGACGAGCCGCGTTCATTCCTTGCGCGCCGCCGTCGGAATGTTCATTCATACGCGCTTGCCCTGTCCAGAAGGTCGGAGGTTGCAGGGGCCAGTGCAAGCTCCGGCGCCCGGATCAATTCGTTCATCTGTTCCATGTTCGTGGCGCTGGCGATGGCGGCGGTGACGCCGGGGCGCGCGATCAGCCATGCAAGCGCAACCCGCGCGGGGGTAGCGTGATGTTCGCGCGCCACTTGCTCCAGAGCATCGAGGATATGAAATCCACGGTCATTGAGGTATCGTTCGAGATATCTGGCCCGGGCGCTTTTCGACACATCCGCCCCGCGCCGGTATTTGCCCGTAAGAAAACCGCTGGCCAAAGAGAAGTAGGGGAGCACGCCCAGCCCCTCCCGCCGGCAGACGGGTTCGAGTTCCCTTTCGTATTCCCGGCGGTCGTAAAGATTGTAGAGGGGTTGCAGGCTCGCATAGGGGGGATACCCTTTCCGCCTGCTCACCTCGAGCGCCTCAGACAGACGCCCCGCCCCGTGGTTCGAAGCTCCGATTGCCCTGACCTTCCCCTGTCGGATCAGTTGCGCGTAGGCCTCAAGAGTCTCTTCCAAAAGGGTTTCGGGATCGTCTTCGTGCGACTGATAGAGATCGATTCGATCGGTCTGAAGGCGTTTCAACGAATCCTCGACCGCGCGAAGGACATAGGCTTTCGAAAGCCCCTTGGCTGTCGCTCCCATCTCCTTTCCCACCTTCGTCGCAACGACCACCTTTTCCCGGTTGCCGCTCCGTTTCAACCACTTCCCGATGATGGTCTCGGACTCCCCGCCCCTGTTGCCGGGCGCCCACCGGGAATAAACATCGGCCGTGTCGATGCAGTTGAACCCGGCCTCCACGAACGCGTCCAGCAACCCGAAGGAGGTCGGCTCGTCCACGGTCCACCCGAAAATGTTGCCTCCAAAAGCGATTGGAGCAATCTCCAACCCCGAATTCCCAAGCTTTCGTTTTTCCATCGTGTGTTTTCCTTTCCCAGCTGAGCCAATATCCACGGTGAGCTCCGGACATCCGAAGCTACGCCGCCCGAATTCAATCTAGACACGCCCCAGTGGAAATTCCAGGCCGTCCGGCTTCCCTGCCGAAAGAGACGGGCGTGTGCGCAAACGGTTGCCGTTTTCGTTGTCCGCACCGGACGGCTTCGGGCCTGAACCGCCCCGTGCGGGAATATTTCAGATAGGGATACAATATAACCTCGTGACGCTATATACTTATCTGGCTTTGTGTTCGCACGATCGGGCGATCGAGGTCCCCGTGCGGGACCGCAGCGGGCGGTTCCGATTCCGCTCCGCACGGCTCGAGAACAGGCCGCGAAACAGGAAGGCGCGGGCTGAAGCGCCGGGAGAAACACCATGTCCATGCTTCTCGCCGCACAGGCTGCACGGTACTCCGACCGCAACGCAATTTCGACCCCGGAGGGTGTTTTTTCCTACCGCCAACTCCTCGACGCATCGGCCAGGATTGCAGCCTTTCTACTGTGCGGCTCTTCCGATCTGGGGGAAAAACCGGTGGCCTTCCTGGCGCCTCCGGGGTTCCACTATGTTGCGGTGCAGTGGGGTATCTGGCGCGCCGGAGGCATCGCCGTGCCGTTGTCCCTGTTCCACCCCCGTCCGGAACTGGAATACGTGCTCGACGATACGCTGCCTGCCGCGGTCATCGCTCACCCGCAACTTGCGACGGTCCTCAAGCCCCTCTCACAAGACCTTCGTTTAAGGTTCGCTCTAAGCACCGAGTCGCTGGAGCACGCTCCGGGAGACCTTCCGACGATCGTCGCGGACCGGCGGGCCATGATTCTCTATACGAGCGGCACCACGGGCAGGCCCAAGGGAGTGGTGACGACGCATGCAAACCTTGAGGCCCAGGTGACCAGCCTGGTCCGGGCCTGGGGATGGACGTCCGGGGATCGCATCCTGAACGTTCTGCCGCTGCATCACGTTCACGGAATAGTGAACGTGCTCGCCTGCGCCCTCCGGGTCGGAGCGGTCTGCGAAATTCTGCCCCGGTTCGATTCCGCCGAGGTATGGAGCCGCATTGCACGGGGCGGGCTCACACTGTTCATGGCGGTGCCGACGATTTATGTGAAGCTCATCGATCACTGGGAAAAGGCGTCGCCCGCGGACCGGCAACGCATGTCCGAAGCCTGCCGCGGGATGCGGCTCATGGTGTCCGGTTCCGCGGCCCTTCCGGTCGGCACCCTGGAGCAGTGGCGGCGCATCTCCGGCCACGTGCTGCTCGAACGATACGGAATGACCGAGATCGGGATGGCTCTGTCCAATCCTTTGGAGGGGAGGCGCATACCCGGTTCCGTGGGAAGCCCGCTCCCCGGCGTGGAGGTGAGGCTGACGGACGAATCCGGCAAACCGGTCCCGCCCGGCACTCCCGGCGAGATCGAAGTTCGCGGCCCCACGGTGTTTCTCGAATATTGGAACCGACCCGAGGACACCCGGAAGGCGTTCAGGGACGGATGGTTCCTCACGGGGGACATCGCCGTCGAGGAACACGGCGCGTACCGCATTCTCGGGCGCAGCAGCGTGGATATCCTCAAGACCGGCGGGTACAAGGTTTCGGCGCTTGAAATCGAAGAAACCGTGAGAACGCATCCGGACATCCGGGAATGCGCCGTGGTGGGGGTTCCGGACCACGTTTGGGGCGATCGCGTGTGCGCCGCGCTGGTGATGCGGGAAGGCGCGAAAGTGGAGCTCGAATCCTTTCGGGCCTGGGCCGGAGAACGGCTGGCTCCGTACAAGGTCCCCAGAGAGATAGCGATCCTTTCCGAATTGCCCCGGAACGCCATGGGAAAGGTGTCCAAGCCGGCGTTGAAGGAATGCTTTCGGCGGGAGAAGCCCTAGCCGAATGCACCTCGCGCGACAACCGTGCTCCGAGCGCGGCCCCCGGGCGCCCGCCCCGACGGCACGAAAGCTGCGCGGGGTTACGCTTTGGGGCGCCGCGGGATCCGCGCCGGGGGACAATGGGATCCGCCGATCCGCTTTTCAATAACGTTCGAACTCACTCGAAGGAGGAAACACCGATGGCCGGATTGACAGGCGGCAAGCTGGTTGCAAAAACCCTCGCCACAGAGGGGGTTCAAACCATTTTCACGCTCTGCGGCGCTCACGTCATGGACATTTACAGCGGATGCCTGGACGAGGGAATCCGCATCATCGACGTGCGGCACGAGCAGACGGCGGCCCATGCGGCGGATGCCTGGACCAGGCTCACCGGCGTCCCGGGGGTCGCCGTGGTCACGGCCGGACCCGGGGTGACCGATGCGGTCACGGGGGTGGCCAACGCGTACAGAGCCCAAGTGCCGATGCTTCTCATCGGCGGTCAGGCTCCGATCCGGAACCTGCTCAAGGGCGGACTGCAGGAAATGAATTCCGTGGACATGATGCGCCCCATCACCAAGTTCTCGGGCACGGTCTTCGATACCGTGCGCATCCCGGAGATGATCGGGCTCGCGCTCCGGGAAGCCTGCAACGGGCGGCCGGGTCCGTCTTTTCTCGAAATTCCCCAGGACGTGCTGGATCGGGAAGTGGAAGAAAACGAGGTCCGCGTCCCCGTTCAGTCCCGCTCCCAATGCCGCCTGACGGGTGACAGGAAACTCGTGGCCCGGGCCGCCGGGCTGATCGCCAAAGCGCAGCGCCCCGCGCTGATCGCCGGAACGCAGGTCTGGAGCTGCCGTGCGGTGGAACAGCTGCGTTTGTTTGTGGAACGGGCCGGGATTCCCACCTACCTCAACGGCGCGGCGCGAGGTTGCCTGCCGGTCGATTCGCCGCACGCGTTCAATCGGACCCGAAAGTTCGCGCTCTCCAAGGCCGACGTCGTGCTGGTCATCGGCACTCCGTTCGACTTCAGGCTTGGATACGGCAGCCGAATTGCAGAGGGGGCGAAGATCATCCAGGTCGACCTCGACTACGCGGAGCTGTGTCACAACCGTGACGTGGAAGTGGCCATACAGGCGGACGCGGGTGCTTTCCTGGAAGATCTCGAGGGCGCCGTGTCACCTGCCGGAGGAACCCGTCAGTGGCTCGACGAGCTGCGTACCATGGAAACTGAGCTTCTGGAGCGGGAAAGTCGTTTTCTGAGCTCGGATGCCGTGCCGATTCACCCGCTCAGGCTCGCGCGCGAGATCGATGCTTTCCTCCGGGACGACAGCATCCTCATCGCCGACGGCGGCGACACCGTCACGATGTCGGCGAGCGTGATACGGCCCCGAGGGCCCGGCCAGTGGCTCGACCCCGGTCCGCTCGGCACGCTGGGAGTGGGAACGCCGTTCGCCATCGCCGCCAAGGCGGCCATGCCGGGCAGGGACGTCGTGGTGCTTTTCGGTGACGGAGCCTTCGGGTTGACCGGGTTCGATTACGATACGCTCATTCGGTTCAACCTGCCCATGGTCGGAATTGTGGCCAACAACGGGGCGTGGAATCAGGTGCGCTACGTGCAGTTGTTGAAATACGGACCCCAAAAGGGAAATACGGCCAATCTGCTCCATTCTCTGCGCTACGACCGGATTATCGAGGCCATGGGCGGACACGGCGAGCACGTCACCGAACCGGGCGAAATACGCGCCGCCCTCGACCGCGCCCGAAATTCCGGTAAACCGTCATGCGTCAACGTTCTCGTGGACCGCGAGACGTTCAGCTCCAGCACCCGCGATTTGACCATCTACAAGTGAGTTCTTCGCCCGGCCCGATGGGTGGGCACGGCGGAGCCATGCCCACCCCCGTACGGACCGATGCGCCGCTCGGACGTAAACAAGGGGCGGAGTTTATCCCCTCCCGCCCAATGCCGTCGTCTTGAACGTAATTTCCCGTGATGCCGCGCTCCACCTGCGAAGCATGAAAACAGGCTCACCCGGGAATCCATTTTCCAGGCAACCCGGTATCACACGATCCATCGCGCCGCGCGATGCATTATTCCGGCTTGATTTGTCTCATCGGATTCTTTATCGTTAATTCACCGCCAAAATTACTGAACTCAATCCTGATTACTGTCTCTCGATGCGCTCACTGATGACGAGGCGCCCGCACGCGGGGTGTTCGGCGCCGGTCCGCCGCCGTGGTCTTCATCTATCGGGGAGAGAAACCAGGTGAAACGGTTGAGAAGTGTTCTGCAGCGTTCGGAGTTTCACACCCTGCTGTTCGTCCTCGGATTTGCCCTGCTCAACTGGCCGTTCCTCGACATCTTTCGGTTGAAACGACCAGCGGTTCTCCTTGCTTACATTTATATCCTCTGGGCCATCGGCATCGTCCTCCTGTTTCTTGTGAGCAGAATTTTCAGCGAGTCTGCTTCCGGGGACGAGGTCAGGAAGCGGAAGGACCACGGTGCTTGACTCCGGGATAGTGCTCACCTCGTTCTGCCTGTACATGGCATGCCTGTTCCTCATTGCCCTGTGGGTGGAACGGAAATCGACGGCAGGCAGAAGCCCTGCCAACAACCCTTTCGTCTATTCACTCTCCCTGGCGGTCTACTGCACGGCCTGGACGTACTATGGAAGCGTGGGTCAGGCCGCAACTTCCGGGTTTCTCTTTCTGCCCATGTATCTGGGTCCGACGATCGCCATCATGCTGTGGTGGTCCATTCTGCGGAGACTGGTTCATCTCAAAAACAGCCGTCGCATCACCAGCATTGCGGATTTCATTTCAGCCCGTTACGGCAGGTCCCAGTCCGTTGCCGCCATGGTCACCCTTATCGCGCTGGTGAGCATCACACCCTATGTCGCGCTTCAGCTCAAGGCGATCATTTCCACTTTCGAGATCATCACCGCGGCCGACGCATCGTCCTGGATCCGGGCGGATGTGGGTCCCCTTGTCGTGGTGCTCATGGTGGTCTTTACGATCATCCTTGGCGTGAGGCGGCTGGATCCCACCGAACGGCACGAGGGCATGATGATGGCCCTGGCGGTGGAATGCGTCATCAAGTTGCTGGCCCTTCTCACCGTCGGCATCTTTGTGACTTACTTCATGTATGACGGCTTCGGCGACATCTTCAGGCGGTTTTCGGAGAGCCCTTTTCATCATGTGTTCGAACTGGGGAAGCAGGATGCCGGTTCCTATGTCACGTGGACGGGCTATCTCGTCCTTTCCATGTCGGCGATTCTCTTCCTCCCCAGGCAGTTTCACGTGGCGGTCGTGGAGAACCACGACGAGAAACACATTCTGACTGCCATGTGGCTCCTGCCGCTCTACCTGCTGCTGATCAGCATGTTCGTTCTCCCCATCGCCGCGGGAGGGCTGCTCGACGGCCGGCCGCCCGACCAGGCCGACACCTTTGTTTTGCGCATCCCTCTTCAGCACGGCAAACCATGGCTGTCGCTCCTGGTGTTCATCGGAGGTTTTTCCGCGGCGGCGGGCATGATCATGATCACCTCGGTAACGATGGCAACCATGATCACCAACCATCTGTTGCTGCCCCTGGTGCAATGGGTTCCCGGCCTGGCTTTCGTGAAGCGCCATCTTCTGAAATGCCGGTGGGGCGCCGTGGCAGGTTTCATCATCATCGGCTACTGGTTCGAGGAGCGAATCGGCGAATCCTACATGCTGGTCAATATCGGCCTCATTTCGTTCGCCGCGGGGCTTCAGTTCGCTCCGGCCATCCTGGGCGGCCTCTTCTGGCGGGGTGGAAACAAAACCGGCGCCATCCTCGGCCTCGCCGGGGGATTCGCCGTCTGGTGCTACACGCTGCTCCTGCCGTCTTTCATCAAGAGCGGCTGGATTTCAAACGCTCTGCTCGAAAAGGGAGCGTGGGGAATCGAGCTTCTGAAACCGGAGGAGCTGTTCGGCCTGACGGGTTTGAACCCTTTGAGTCACGCCGTTCTCTGGACGATGTTCGTCAATATCGGTCTCTATGTTGCCGGTTCCCTGTGTTCCGGGGAACGTGACGAAGAGCGGAGTCTTGCCGAGGAATTCGTGGGGGTTCTGGGCACGCCGGCCCCCCTGCGCCGCGCCCGCCGCCGGGACGCCTACATCGAGCTGGCTCCCAAGAGAAGCGAGATCGAAAAGGTTTTCGGCCAGTATTTTGCCGAACCGGAGGCGACGGCCATGGTGGAGAAGTGCCTCTTCGAGACGGGAATACATCAGGCCGCGCAGATTTCGATCGTCCAGCTGGTCGAGCTGCATAACGAGGTGGAGCGATCCCTGGCCGGGGCCATCGGGTCGGCGGCCGCTCACAAGGCCTTGCAGCAGGGGACCATTTTTACGCCCAGAGAAGCCCAGGAGCTTTCCGAGGTTTACGGCGAGATCCTCGCGGACCTGAAGGTTTTGCCGAGCGAGCTGTCTGAGCGAATCGACTATTACCAGGAGAGGGAAAGGCTCCTTCTCCAGCAGGCCAGGGAGCTGGAAGAGAAGGTAAACGAGCTGCGAAAGCAGATCCGGAAGCGCAAGCGGGCCCAGGCCGCACTCAGGGAGTCCGAGGAGCGCTACCGGACACTGGTGGAAAGCACCTCGGACGCCATTCTGATGGTGGATAAGGACAGGATGATCGTTTCCACCAATCAGGCGTTCCTGGACCTTTTCGGCTACGAGCGCGGGGAGCTGGAGGGGCAATCCATACGAGTGGTTCACCCCTCTGAAGAGAGTTATGTCGTTTTCGGGCAGCGAGCACACCACGCCATCGGAACCGGAGCTCCCTTCCGGACGGAGTGGAACCTCGTACGCAAGGATGGAACCATACTCCCCATGGAAGGATCGTACTCGGCGATCAGAGGCCCGGATGGCTCGCCAATGGCTTATGTCGCCGTCATCAGGGACATCACCGAAAGGAAGAAGGCCGAGGAAGAGCTGGAGAATTATCGCGATCGACTCGAGAATATGGTCAAGGAACGGACCCTGCAACTCGAGGCCGCTCAAAAGGCGCTGGTGCAGAGAGAGAAGCTCAAGACCCTCGGCGCCATCGCAGCGGAGGTGGCCCACGAAATACGCAATCCGCTCATGTCTCTGGGCGGATTTGCCATGCGTCTCCAAAAGAAGTATCCGGAGGTCCCCGAGGTGGAAATCATTGTGGAGGAATCCAGGCGACTGGAGAAGATCCTGGACCGAATCAAGGACTATCTCAGACCCGTCGACATCCGTTCCCGGGAATGCCCCGTGAACACCGTGGCGGCGGAATGCGTGGGGTTGCTCGCGCAGGACCTGGAACGCGAACAGGTGGTCTGGCAATTGGATCTCGCCCCGGAGCTCCCCCCCGCATTGGTGGACCCCGACATCCTGGGCGAAGTCTTCGTTCATGTGATCACGCATATCGCGAAGGTCATGGATAAACAGGGACTTCTGACCATAAGAACCTACGAAAGCGACCGCAACATCCAGATCGATTTCCGGTACCGCCTCGCGGCGCACAAGTCCGTCCAGGATCCCGAACGGCTTTTTCTGCCTTTTGAGGAAGGCGATGCGACCGGCGGGGTGCCGCTGAGTTACCGGCTGCTCAAGGGTATGGGCGGCCTTCTCTTCGTTACCCAGGAAGAGCGCGACACGCTCTTTACCGTCTCCCTGCCCCGAACCCCCGAATCAAGCGGCGACACGAAACAAAGCCTCGAGGAGTGAGTGCGTCAACGGACGCCGGACCTCGTCGGAATCCCGCCCTGTTTTCCGAATGCATTCCGCGGTCATCGGATACCCACCATTGCAGTTCATCAGGCCAATGAGGTCGAGCAGGTTGCGGGAGATCGCCGCCGGAGCGGGCGGGGATGAACGCCCTCGCTGCACTGCGGGTTTCACCGGCAGGCGGTCTTTTTCGCCGGTTGTGTGCGTCAGGTTCTGCAATCCGGTCACGACTGCGAGGTGATCCAAGCAGCGAAGGGCTGCCGGGAACGGGTCAACCCCTTTCCATCGGATCGAAGCTCTGCTCGTTCCCGCACCGAAATCCACGACGCTCGCCGGAAGGTGCGGACAACGTCGTCCTCCCCGGGGGGAATGACGGACCGACACCTTGATGTCCCGGACTTCCTTGCTATATTAGTACTATGGCACAGAGGGTGCTCGACCTGAGCGGCCTCCCGTTCACATTGGTTCCGCCCCGTCCGAGCGCGGACGGTTTGTTGGAAGCTCGCCTTCAAGACCTCAGGGACGGTCCCTCGCCAATGGCGTGCGGAGTCAGGTTGTAGAGTTTCGGGAGAAAGCCTGGCGCTACAATGACGAACCCGAACGGGGTGATGGGAGGGGGCGCCGAGGATTGATGCCAGGTTACGTAGAAAATAGATTCCCGGGTGAGTCTGTTTCCATGCTTCGCGGGTGACGCAGGCGCCATGGGCAATTGGGTTCAAGATGAGTGCATTAGGCGGGAGGGCATAAAGCCCTCCCCTACGCATGACCGGCACATCGGTCTGTAGGGGCGGGGTTTATCCCCGCCCGCGTCGCCTCCCGACGGGCAGGTGTTGTGTCATCGTGAACGCACCTCGGTATGACATCAGGCAGAGGAGGGAAAGATGGAACAGAAAATCGTGAGCGAGAGACTTTACGTCAAGATCGACGAGACGGGAAAGCTTGTCGAGGCATCCTATCTGCCCATGGTCGATTCCCGCGTCGAGCCGGTTCCGACACCGCTGATCCCCGCGGCCACGACGAAAAGTGCCAGTTTCCAGATCAACGAACAGGGAATCATTATTGAGGCTTCTCCGCCGAATCTCAACGGTCATAAGCTCGTGTTGCACGCGAAGTCCGATTCGGCCCTCGGAAGGACCGATGCGGTCACGCCCAAGCGGGTGTGGGTCCCGGACGGCAAAGGGGGTTGGATCTGCGTGTGACGGCTCCCCGCGGATCACCCTTCAACGCGTTCGACACTCGTCGCCCATATCGATAACGGGTCCGTCGTTCGGGCGGACCCGTGGCCGGGGGACCCGAAGGAACGGCACGCTTTCTTCGTGGTATTCCCCTATTATGCCGAAAAGACAACAGCCGGGTGAAAAGCGCGATTCTCCGGCGGGCCTGAAGACTATTCTCCCGTCGAGGCCGGAAGCTCCCCGCCCGGCGTCTCCTGCGCCTTTTCCTCAACCGCATGTGTGCCGCTCTTGCTTTCCGCCAGATCCTCCCGGTATTCCGCACCGTAAAGGTAGAGCATGATCATCGCAAAAGACACGATCAGCGGACCGTAGAGAATGCCGGTGAGCCCGAAGTACTGGACGGCACCGATGATCGACAGAAAGATGTAGAACGGAGACAGGTTCGATTGCCCCCGCATCAGGTAAGGCCTTACGAAGTTGTCGATGCTGCCCACCAGGACGATACACCAGATGGCGAGGAAGAGGGCCGATTTCCAGGTTCCGAGCAAGACAAGGTAAGCTGCCATGGGAACCCAGACCAGGGCGGTTCCGACGATGGGAATGAAAGAGGCGAAGCCCATCACCGTGCCCCAGAAAAGTCCCGGCAAACCGATCAGGGCAACTCCGATACCCCCGATCAGCCCCTGGCACAGCGCGGTCATGAAGGCGCCCATGAGCACGGAACGGGCCACCACCCGGATGCCGCCGAGCAACCGGTCCTCCTGGTCCTTGCGCAACGGGGAGAACCCCCTCGCGGCATCGAGCATCGCGGCCCCGTCGCGCACCAGGTAGAAGGAAATGAACACGAGGATGAAAAAGTGGGTGACCAGGCTGGCGACATTGCCCAGTATGGTCGCGGCACGGCTCAGGACGAACTGACCGAAGTTCTTGCTCAGTGCCATGATATCGCTGGATACGTCGAGTTTCTTCAGGTCCAGGAACGAGAGTCGAGTCTGAACCCAGTCCATCAACTCCATGACCCGTGGATCCTGTGCCAGCTTCTGGATATTGCCGGCGCGAAGCCAATCGTTGATCTGGTTGATGGTCTGCACTCCCTGGGCGATGAGCGTCGATGCGAAGAAAAATATCGGTATGGCGATGACGAACGTGATGATGAACACGATCGTCAGGGCGGCAAGGGTCTGCCGGCCGCAGTACTTTTTCACCAGCCAGGTTTGCAGCGGATAGAACAACGAGGAAATCACGATGGACATGATGAGCGTGTCCAGGAACGGGTGGAGTATCAGGTAAGTGAGATAAAGGGAATAGAACAGCACAACGAGAAGGAAAGGACGATACCCCGGGAAGCGGGGCGTCCCGTTCAGCGTCTCCAGGAATCGTTTGCTCATACCCTTCTCCGCGGATTGAAGACGAATCCGAAGGCCGTTCTCACAGCTCGGACGCTTTCTGCTTATAGAGGTTGGACTTGTTCGTATCCCCCAGTTCCCTGTACAACTCGGCCTCGAGGAGATACGCCTCCTTCAGTTTTCTGGAGTCGTCCTGAAAGAGCACTTCGGCTTTCTTGGCGAATTCGACGGCCTTCCGGCGAGCTCCTTTCATCTTCCAGGCACGAGCCAGCCCGAGGAAGGCGTCTCCGTTGTGCACATCCACCTGGACCGCCTGTTCAAGGACGGGTATGGCCGCATCCGGCCTTCCCCTCGAAAGCTCGGCCCTGGCCTGGTCCACCAGGTGCATGGAGGCCAGATGCTGGGGCGGATGGACGACCGCCTGCTTCTTCTCCGGCGCGGGCGGCTGGATCGTCTCCAGTCCGGGTTCGACGTCCTTTTCCTTGAATTGCGGCGGCGGTTTCAAGATCAAACCCGGCGCGGGTGGAGGTGCCGTGGACGGGGGAACGGCGGCGGGCGCGCGTTGAGCCTGGGTTGTTGCGGAGGGAGGCGTACGCCATTCGGACGGAATTCGGACCTCTTTCCTGGACCCGCATCCGGAACTCGCCAGCAACAGGAGCCCGACCATCAGGCAGGCCGCACCCGACACGACTTTTCTCGCGGTTATTCGCATTCCGGGGCCTTTCCACTCGGACGACAACACGCACCATGCCGCACTGAAGATGCCTTCGATCTTTGTTTTCCAGGTATCGACACGTGCTCCGTGAAACTGAAGCGGATTCGGAAACTCCGCACGACCGGCCGGCGCACGAGGCGCACCGGCCTCAAATGCGGACGTTCGAAAGGGAGTCGGTTCATTCCCTGCGATGAATATTACAATATTCTTTCAGCTCGTTTTCCGCCAGAAAATATTCCATCCGCTTATCGGGACACCTGGGATTCGCCAGCTTTCCCGACTGCCCGCAGATGACGCGCTGTACCACCCCCGGAGGAACACGGAAAGCCTGGGGATTCATCCACGGCCGCACTTCGTTCATGAAGCGCGCCCAGATTCTTCCGGCCCCCCGAGCCCCGGTGAGCCCGGTGGGGCG
>Ga0208462_1001766_pt1 | contig 13456 bp, 14 predicted proteins | sample AD_SCU001_MetaG_FD_184452 | JGI IMG/M metagenome (GOLD analysis project Ga0208462, IMG submission 184452) | Active sludge microbial communities of municipal wastewater-treating anaerobic digesters from China - AD_SCU001_MetaG (SPAdes) (version 2) | ecosystem: Engineered > Bioreactor > Anaerobic...
GGTTATCGTACACCCTTTAGATAGTATCAAGAAGAAAAAAAGTAGTAAAACAAATGTGTAAAAGGAGAATGAATGTTATCACTTTAAATAGAGTTAACTTTCATCCAGTGTATGGTGTGAAGTTTAGATCCCTTTTGTTGTACTGGATGTACAGCTTAATGGCTTTCATTCTCTTTTCTCTCGAATACATTCGGACAACCTTCAACTTTTTAAAAAAATCCAAGTTTTTGTCCGCATGCCCTGTTGGCATACAATTCTATTGACAATAACAAGAGTCCCGCCTTATCGAAAATTTTGATCTAAATCCACATCCATAATATCACTTTGAATTCAAGCTTGAAGATTTGTTTAAAATTGTTTTAATTTCAATTGAAGAAAAACCTAAAAAAAACCAAATGTGAAAAAACTTTATACCAGATCCGTTTAACATTATTATTATGTAACATATTAAACATACAAACAGAGCATTAGCTGGTTTAGACTTCAATTTTAATAGTTTAATGAGTACATACACCAAAAATGCCCCTAAATAAAAAAAACCAAGAATCCCTATTTCTATAAGAACAGCTAATGCAACACTGTGTAGCCTGGGAACATTTGTAAAAGAAGTAACATAAGGTATTGCCATTCCATAGCCTACTCCTAAAGGCTTCTGTTTGAATAAAAGAAGCCCATCCTTCACAGTAGAATACCTCGATTCATTTTGTGGGGAGGTAAGGTATATGTTGTTCCAAAGAGAATCATCTTTTTGGGTATCAAAATTAAATAATAAAGTTTTGGGTAATAATGTGATTAATGCAATAAAAATAAAGATAAAAAAGATAGCTTTTATAAACAAGCCCATACTAATTATTTTAACTTTTCGTACTCTAAATTCCAAAATAAATAGTACAAATATACCTATCGGGAGCAATAAGCTAATTGGGGAATAAGTAAGAAAGGATGAAACAACAACAATATAATACAAAACTCTAAATCTAAAGTGATAATAAAGTAAAAGTAAAGTTGTTACTAAATGAATAGCTAAATAACTTGGCTCAATAAACAAACCTAGTACACGATGATGAACAGATAACATATAGGCCATAGATTGTGTATGGCCACCTAACAAAAAATTATCGGGAATAGAAATTCTAGTAACATATTGAAATAGAACAAATACAAAATTCATAATTAGACCTATAACTATACCATTATAAATATAGACCTTATATTTATTTCCCGCATAAACAACTTCTAAGTATATAGCAATTCCTACAAGCAAGTTTACAATATTTTTTAAGTAAATACCGATAGAATAGGAGGCATCGATAAAAAAAACGGAAAACAAACAAATAAAAAAATAACCGACTATGAGTAGTGTAATGTTATTATAACCGTTTCGGATAACGTGTTTAATATTTTTGACCACAGTAAAAAATAGAAAACAAGTTGGCATAAATAATAACTGAAGATCAGTGTTGCCTATTTTTCCCAAACTTAACAAGTTGCTGAATGTAAAAATTCCCATCAAATAGTACATTATACTTAACCATATTGTTCTGTCCTTTTGTATGATCATCTATTTTTGCTTAGTCCTTGTAACGAATTGTTCTCAAAATGTTAACATATAATTTGGCTCCTCGCTGTTTCATGTGGGTAGCCTTCCCTAGGATCGGTTGAAGATCAATTTTGCCAGCTATGAGATTAATCATCGCAATTAATTTCTCTACAGTACGATATCCTCGAGCTTTACGTTTTACAGCTTGAATTAAACTATTAATCCCTTCAAGAATCCTGTTATTAATCTGGGATTCAAACCAACGGATAATACCGTTCCAACGGCGTTCGATGGTAACAAACACTTTTTTCATCTGTTCCAGGGTACTGCTTTTACCCAGGAAACCCATTCAAATAAACAGGGAGAATAATGTTTTCGCTTCAACCATAAGTAGCGACTGCCCTTAAGATCCTCTCGAATCTTGGATATGATCTTGCGAACCTTATCCACCCCTTCATTCACCAGTTTCTTAAGATGAAACCTATCAAAGGACAGATGAGTTCCAGGAAAGTGGGTTTTAGCTCCTTTGACCGTAGTTTCTTTCATCAGGAAATGAGCCAGAGCTTCAAAAGAGTATCGTAAATTCTGAACCTGCACGAGAGCCCATGCTCCGTGCATTGAACCCAAGGGTGCCCAGTATGAAGATAGGTTTTAAATTGAAAGAAGTTTAAATGACGCCAAGTGCGTTCTTTCGTATCATAGGCTTTACAGGCTTGAGCACATTCGGGGCAAGAAAAGGTAGACCCTTTCACAAAATCCAGGGTAATATGGAGTTCATGGTTGGCTTCATTTAATCGGATTTCCTTAATCATCCAAGGCTCCTGGATCCCTAAGGCTGCTTGAAACAATAAAGCTTCTGCACTCTGCATCATGGTTTTCTCCTTGTTTTCCTAATCTTTTTTCTATCATTATAAAAAAGAGGAAGGAAAAAACACCCTTAAAAAGCCGTGTTGCTTCATTTAAAAACCTATTCGAACGATCTTCGATGATTCAGCTAAAACCTTTCCAGCGGAACCCTTTTTTAATAGTTTATCCTCTGCTTGAATTCGGTCAAGTTCTTTCTTTCTTCGAAGCTCGTTAAGCTTGTTCTTGAGTCGCTGCACCTCCTGATGTAAAGTAAAAGGGTCCAAGGTTTCATATATAGCTTGGCAAGCTTGCTTGTTTTCTGCTGAAACCTGGGGGCTTTCCAAGACTCGCTGGTAGGGTGTTCGGGGTGGATCCCAACGTTTCATCACTTTGGCTCCTATCCGTAGCTTTTCCTGCAGTTGCATCACGGGAAGGAAGTAATTAGTGAAGAGACAAAGCAGCTGATGCTCATTCCACTCCGCAAAGGTTCGGATGGGAATATGATGTTTTAGCAAAGAACCGGGCTTGGTATGGGAAACACCCTTCAGTTGATATTTCCTACGCTCTACCCCTAGCATTCGTTCGATGGTAGAGCGACTCATATTGAGTAAGAGTGCTTTGATATTTCCATTCAGATTTATGGCTCGATCTTCCCAGTCCGAAGCATAGCGGGTCCAAAATTGCTCCATCTTCTGGAGCTGATAAGGTAGCATGGCCTGTAACCTTTGACTACAGGGATAGTCAAAGGTTCTCCACAGGAACAAGAGGATACGTTGAACCTCTTCCCCGTAGATCTTGGCTCTTTTTCGTGAAGATCGCTTTCCTGGATCTGCTTTCAAGATAAATCCACTCCCATTTAGCTTCACCGTTTGGGTAGACTTGATTAAAAGCGCAGAAGCGTACTTCCTGGAATATCCTGTAATGCGTATTAATGAATCCAAGATAAACCCTTTATCCTTTTTGTTTGCATTCATATAATTCTTTGACATAATCTTAACCAGTTTAATGCGTTCACTTAGCATAAGCTCTTTATTCAATATATCCTCCTGTGGTTGCTGCTGCAGGAGGCCTTTATACTGAATTTCTCCCTTCATATCAATTTTTTTTAAAGGAAGAAATGAATTCGTTTCGTCCAGATTTTAGATGAGCCAATTCGCAATATTCGCTTTTAGTTATTATATTCATAGTATGATGTGTAAATATGTTAAGTCGAGTAGACAGAGCCCCTCGCGAGACTCTGCCCCTCTCCAGATCCGTGCATGCCCAATTAAGGCACACGGCTCTTCATAGCAGTGTTCCAGGATTCAGTACCTTATCCTCGTACATATACATTGAAGTAGATTTTTGGTCTTTGTAGTGGAAAACAGTCCAGATACTGATTGAATTGGTCGTATCGCAGACTTTTCCTCTGGCTTCTACGATTCCACCACTTGAATAAAAGTTACTTGGTTTCATAGTAATACTGATTCAGCATAGGGGAATTGTTCGTAATACCGTAATAGCGATAATGTCCCATCAGTTTGATGCTGATCATTTCCAAGAGCAATTGTTTTCGCATGGTACGGTGCTCTTTTATCCATTGACCCATTTCATGAAGGCTTCGCGAGAATTTCTTTCTGCTTGTTTTCCGCTTGTCTCTGAATCGAAGGTATCTACTCTGACTACAATAGTGTGCAAAACCGAGGAAGTCAAAGGTGTCAGGTTTGTTTTCTCCTCGACGCTTTCTGTTTTGGGCTGCCTAACGACCAAACTGGATCACCTTGCTTTTCTCTTTCTGTATCGTAAGAGCTCCTTTGAGTAATTGGTGTTGCAATACTTTGTAAATGTTTTCAGCATCTTGTTGGCATTGAAATGCTCCAAGGAAGTCATCCGCATAACGGATGAGATACGCTTCGCCTTGTATATGACTTTTCACTGCCTTATCAAACCAAAAATCCAGCACATAGTGGAGATAGATATTTCCTAACAGGGGAGAAAGGATAGAACCTTGGCTGGTTCCCGTGTTCGTGGGCATTCATCACCCTGCTTCCATCACCCCTGCTTTAAGAAATCGGTGTATCAAGTGCAAGATTTTAGGATCCTTAATTCGCTTTTGGATACATTGCATAAGAATTCCATGATCCACATGGTCGAAGAATCCTTTAATGTCTGCGTCCATGATGTAACTGACTTTGTGTCCCTCCATGATAGCGGTTACTACTTGAATCACAACATGTGCATTCGGTTTTGGTCGAAAACCATATGAAAAGGGAAGAAAATGGGGTTCAAAGATAGCTTCCATCATCTTCTTAAGTGCCATCAGTACCAGTTTGTCTTCATAACTGACTAAACCAAGGAGACGCTTTGACGTTCCATCGGCTTTGGGGATGTAGACTCTTTTCACTGGTTTAGGATGGTACGCTTTTCGTTTAAGACATTCCACTAAATTCTGCACACGGTGCTCCAGCTGTTCCTCGTACTGACCCCATCAATCCCACTCGCTTTGTTCGCTTTCAGCTCCTGATGACACAGAAGAAGCATTTCCTCATTGATGAGATGAGCAATGGAAGTAAACACAGTACTTGGATCATGCTCCGATCGATCCCGCATTCTGTTTAATTTCGTTTTCATGATGGCTCTATCTCTGTAAGTGTAGATCAAGTTTCCTTAAAAAGAACACTACTATGTATCTGCCTTTCCTCCTCTGGTATTAACCAGAATCAATGGAACTACGCAGATATCCGACTCCCTTTCCATACTTTGATTTCTTCTCGTTTTAGGATTGAACCATCATACTCTTGCGTTTCCAAGAGAACAGAAAGGGTCTCCCAGGTTGCCTAATAGTCATTGTACAACTTGCGTGGCTCTCTGACCCCGAAGAAGAAATTGTATTATCGTTAATTGCGAATGCTATCTTGTAGTTTTCCAGCTATGGGACGCTGTCAACCTTCTTATTTATAAATTTTACGAGGCTCCATCACATTCGCTCCTGCTGCCTACCTTTCAACGCTTAACGTTGCATATTGCTATTCATCATCCATGACTCGCTACGGATGAGGTAACTTACCTTTTACCCGTCAAGATTTCCACCTGGTAAAATGTCAGCCATTTTCCGGTCTTATCATCAGGACTTTATCGAGGAAACAATTCTGATAATAACTGTTGCACATTATTGTTCCAGTTGTATCGCTTTTCATAGTAGCCTCGAATTGAATCTTTCATCTTACTTCTGATGAATTTATTTTCAGTTTTCTTCATAAAATTCAAATAATCACTTGCATATTTGCAAATGAAACCTGTCTTTTTATCAATAACATTTTGAGTCAATCCTTCAATGTCTGAGACAATAACAGGTACACCAAAGTGATAAGCAATTGGGATTAATCCGCTCTGAGTAGCTTCTAAGTATGGTAGAACAACAGAAACAGAATGACGGAATAACCATAACATTTCGCTATCACTAATATATCTTTTGATCAAAATAATGTTCGAATTGCTTTGTGCAAGTCGGGTTTCTTCATGTGTTAAAATGCCATAACCGGCAATTACAAGTTTTTTGTTGCAAGAATTACGCTCTGAGTTAAATTCTTCTAATAGAATTCTTATGCCTTTATATTTATCTAGCCTTCCAAAAAATAGATGAAATTGCTGAGAAGTTGGTATTTCAGATGGTTTTTTTGGGTTAGTATTTGGAACATGTGCACCTAGTGCTAATAAGTGCGTTTTGCATTTATGATTTGGGTAGTGTTGTGTATAAAGATTGTAGCAATTCTGAGACAGCAATAATATGTGATGAATTATTCTTGCATGAAAAGCAAGTATTATAATAGAATATATTTTACGTAGCATGTGAATAAAATGGGTTTTATATGTTAGATGAAAAGTTTGTGCATCATGAAGCGTTATTATTTGTTTAATTTTTTTAGGTAACAACAACCCAATTTGTGAAACAAGTATACTACTATCAGTATACCAAATTAGATCGGGTTTAATATTAGTCAATGTTTTTAAAATGTGTCTAATATCTTTATGAAACAAGTTCACGGTTTTTGGTTTATGATAAAACCGTATTTTACCTAATAGGCTAGGTTCTACCGAAAAACATGCATTTTCAGGAATAAAACTAACAGCTTCTACTCCAATATCGCTAAGAGTTTTTAAAACTTGAATAGTGAACTGAAGAATTCCTCCATTTGTATTTGATGTTAATAGTATAATCATAATAAAGAAGACAGATCAAAGTTAATCAATCTTAATCCCAAAACTTTCTCTTTGGTAATTGATTTGTATAAACTTTATACGTTAAGCATCCTGCTTTCTTTCCAGCATCAATATCACTGTTTCTATCGCCAACCATAAAGCTTATTCTTAAATCTATGTTATATTTTCTTGCCGCATTCAACAATAATCCTGGTTTAGGTTTACGGCAATCACAATCGTTTTTGTAGATTACATTCTCGCCAGGATAACCTTTGTGTGGATGATGAGGACAGATGAAAATATCATCAACATAAGCCCCATGATATCCGAGTAGAGTCTCCATCTTGTTGTGAATCTCGCCTAATTCAGCCCAAGAAACTTCTCCTCGAGCAATTACTGGCTGATTTGTTACTACAATAACCAAATATCCACTTTGATTCATTTCTCTAATCATCTCAGCTACGCCCTCTATTAACTCAAAATCATCAATTTTTGTCAAAAAACCAACATATTTATTTATCGTACCATCACGATCAAGAAAAATAGCTTTTTGCTTATTCTGAAGATTTTTTTTTTGTACTTTTCCTGATATCAAATCTATCTCAATTGATTTATGCCGATGAGGTGTACCCATATCTTTAACATACTCAGGAGAGGAATAAGCAAACAACTGTTTTTTAAGAATCATTGGCTTTAAAACATCTTGATCTAAATCCAGTTTTGTTGCTGAAGTAAGTGTCTGTAATGCCTTAGGAGATAAAAAATGCAAACCAGCATTAGACTGGTTCTTAAACCACCCACGCTGATCATCCTTGTGCAACCATTTGGTTACACAACAATTTGAATCTGAAACAACAATACTGCTATCAGATGGGTGATCATTAGGATGAGTAAAAATTGTAGCTAATCCACCATATTTATGATGATGATTAAAAAACCTCATCAAATCAATGTTAAAAAAAACATCACCATTAAGTAGTAGAAAATTATTTTGGATTTCTTGTTTTAAATAATAGAGCGAACCAGCTGTACCTAGCGGAACTTGTTCTTCAATATAACTGATAGAGACTCCCATATGATGACCATCTTCGAAGAAATTTTTTATAAAATATCCAAGATATCCAATAATGATTACAATATCAGTATAATTCTGTTTTTTTAAGCAATCAATTTGCCACTCAAGCACAGGTCTATTGCATATTTCAATCATAGGTTTTGGTACATTTGGGTTAAGTTCCGCAATTCTAGTTCCTCTTCCTCCTGCCATAATAACTGTTTTCATTTTTAAAAACCCTCCTATACCTTAACCAAATGAAATACACTTTAGTCTTTTCCAAAAAATTCATTTTCAACAGCTAAACAAATTGCATGGAATACAGGCATGTGTAATTCCTGAATTGCATATGTATCTGTTGCTGGTACATTAATTATGCAATCACACTTATTTTTTAGTTTTCCACCAAGAGCGCCTGTTAAACCTATAACAACTATTTCTTTTGCCATTGCAACTTCAGCAGCATAAATCACATTTTTTGAATTACCAGATGTACTAATAACGAATAGCACGTCGTTTGCATGACCATAACCATAAACCTGTTGCGCAAAGCAAAGATCTGAAGCAATATCGTTAGCACAAGCAGTATGTAAAGCAATTTCACCAACTAGGGACATGGCGGGAAGAGCTTCTTGTAAATGGGATGCAAGGTAATCACCATTGTCACTAAACTTACTGATTCGGTTCTTCTGTTTTATAGAAAGCGTACGAGGCAAAACAAAAGACTTCATCAACTCTCCAACCATGTGAAGAGCATCTGAAGCACTACCTCCATTGCCGCAAATCATAACTTTACCTTTAGTGCAATAACAATCAATTATAAATCCAGTAGCTTCAAAAATTTTTTTCTTAACACAGGAAAGGATGGAATAACGTTTAATCAAATCCTCAATAATTATCTCTGTTGATTGTTTCAAATTATCCTCTTCAATTATTGTTTTTCAAGTATGCTTCTGGGGTGAAATACAAAACTCTGGTTCCACCATTTTCAAAATCAAATGGAACTTCCATAAACTTAGCAAGAGCTTTCCGAACAGCTTTTTGTTTATCATGCTCAACAAAAAAAACAAAAAAACCACCTCCTCCGGCGCCAAGTAGCTTTCCGCCTATTGCTCCCGCTTTAATTGCAGTAGAATAGATATAATCAATGCAATTTGTGGATATTCTATCTGAAATGCTACGTTTTAGCTTCCAAGCATAATCAAGAAGTTTGCCGAATTCATTCAAATCTCCACTACCTGTAAGAATGGTCTCCGCATCTTTAACTAAAGATTTTATTTCGAGTAATTGATTTTTTTTATCTTCTAAGTTTTTTTGATGAGCTACTTGAATATCAGAAGAAAAACGAGAGAATCCAGTAAAAAAAAGCATTAAGCTGCATTTCAACAATCTTTTACGTTCTATCGACATCACAATGGGGTCAACATAAAAGTCTTCTCGGTCAAAACTAATTCGATTTAATCCACCACAAGATACAGCGATCTGATCTTGAATTCCTCCTCTCTCACTACAAAGTACACGCTCAAGATGAATAGCGTCTTTAGCAAGTTGATGCTTATCAACACGTTTGCCTTGTAGGGCATAAAAACCATTAAGAAGTCCAACAGCAAAAGAAGAGCTTGTGCCTAAGCCTGAACGGGCAGGAAGGTCTGCTTCATACACAATTCTTAAATTAACCATATTGAACCATTTCATCGCTTCCCGAATAGAAGGATGATTTATCTCATTCACATCGGTTACACGTTCTAACTTCGAATAAACCAACTCATTAGTATATTCGAAAAAAGGAGGTAAATAGCGTATTGTTACATAACAATATTTATCAATTGTAGTTGAAATAACTGTTCCACCGTACTTATCATAAAAGTCTGGAAAATCAGTACCTCCACCAAAAAATGAAATTCGAAAAGGGGTCTTTGTGATAATAATTTTAAATCTCCCTATTAATTAATAATTTATTAAGTTGTAGTATATAGACAACTTCTATTAAGCTTACCTTCTTATTGAATTATATGTATTTCGAAAATTTGTGAAATAGCCATCATAATCGTTAATCTTTTCAAACTTTTCAAAACTTGCTTTCGAAAGCTTCTCGTGAAAAGAGTTCTTAGAAACAATGCTTTTAACATTCATAGCCAATTCATCTATATCGTCAGACAAGAAACCAGTCTCTCCATCACTTACTATATCAACCACACCATCTACAGGTGTGCTAACTATCGGAACACCAAGTGCCATTGCTTCTAACGCAACGATTGGTGTTCCTTCGAACCTAGAACACATTAATAGGCATTTGGAATTTTGAATTGTTTTGTAGGGATAAGAAAGTACTCCTGTAAATGTAACTCTTTCAATAACTCCTTCTTTTACAAAAACTTCTTTCATCTTGCTCCTCAACTCTCCGTCACCAATTACACCAAAGGTTGCTTTTGGGCACTGGTTTAACACAATTGAAGCCACTGCAGCTACTTTTTTGGGATTTTTGGGGTAACACAACCTCCCAACGAATATAAAATCAAAATCATAAGCATTACAATCACTTTTCAAGAGTTTTTCTATTCTATTTCTGTATACAATATTGCGTATAAAAACAGTTTTTGTTTGTATTTGCTTTTTAAAAAAATAATCAGCTAAGCAACTTTCAGATACAGTTATTATTTTTTTTACTCTTTGTGAAGCAAGCAAAAAAAGTAGCGCCTTTAAACCAGGTCTTTTCATTTTCACGTCATTCCCATGCAAATGTGAAATTATTGGAATTTTTGAAGAAACTAATGCAGAAAATACAGTGGCTTTTGCATCGTGAGAATGAATGATGTCAGGATTAAGAATTTTTATTGCATTGGCAATATCGTCTTTACAAAAGCTTTTTAGGGGGAAGAAACAAACATCCCTATCTTTTAAAGCGTTTCTGATTGGACCTTCTGGGCAACAATAAACCATATCGTACTCATTGCTAAACATCATACAAATATCAGAGGCAACATTTTCCGCCCCTGACAACTTATTGCTACTCAACAAATGCAGTATTCTCATTAAAGACTCCTCGAGTTCTGTTAAAAATAAAACTAACTTGACTTTGCTAATACTTTCAAATACTTTTTTTCCATGAGATCCATAACTATCTTTTTGTCGTAATTTTTTACTGCTTCTTTGTTTTTTTGTCCCATATATTGCCTTAGTTTAAAATCTTCTGCAAGCTTATCAATACTCATGGCTATCCCAATATAATCTACAGGATCATGCAAAAAACCACCTACTTCATTGCTTATTAAATCTGTAACACCTCTAATATTTGAAGCAATGATTGGTAATCCTGCTGCCATTGCCTCCATAACTAATACTGGAAGACCTTCTCGAAATGAGGGAAACAGAAATATATCAGAAGACAAACAAATCTCTGGGATATCTTTTCTAAATCCCAGAAATCTGACTTTATCATTAATTCCAAGCTTAGCTGCAAAGCTTTTCAACTTTTTTTCGAGTTTGCCTACTCCGCATAGCAGCAAAACTAAATTATGGTGGTTTGCTTTGGCAAATGATCGGAAAATAGTTTTTTGATTTTTATTTTTATTAAGTTCGCCCGCTGAAAGCAAGACGACACTATCATCTGCGATTCTCAATTCATCCCTGATTTTCCTAGTGTTCATACCTAAGCCACAAAACCTACTTAAATCAACTCCAATGCCTGGCACCAATGCAACATCTCTAGCTTTAAATAATTTAGCAATTGTGAAATCTTCATTATTAATGGTTATTAGTAAATCTGTAAATCTAGACAAAAACTTTTCGACATTGTAATAAAACAACCAATTTTGCTTCGGAGCACCTTTATAAAAATGAAAACCGTGAGCAGTGTAAATAACTTTAGTTCCCTTTTTTCGAGCATTACGAGCTGCTAACCTTCCAAGAACCCCGCCCATTGGTGTATGACAATGGATTATCTCATATTGATTATTGTCAATGATTCTCTTAAGCTTTTTGTAGACAAAAAGATTGCTTTTCTTTACAGGTGAACGTTCGAATGGTAAATCAAAAAACATATCGCAAAATGGAATATCGCATTCTTTTTCATTCTCATAATCATTTCTGGCAGCTACATGAACTTCAAAATTATTCTTCTTAAACCATTCTAAACAGGATATGTGGAATGGCATAATATGGGTTTTCACTACTGTAGCTATAAAAAGTACTCTCTTCATATTATAATTTTCTGTTTTCTGTAGTTTTAATTGATTCCTTGAAGCTACAAACTCTATATTCACTTTCATATTCCGACATACTAATGTCATATACCAAATTGCCAAATAACTTCTTCACCGTACTTACATTCAGTAGCATTAATAAGGGGTTAAATAATTCGGTCATCACAAGTCTCTTTCCATGAGTTTCAGCAATCAATCTAACCATTTCGCTTGTATTCACATACTCCACATTTTGCGGAAAGAACAAGCCTACACTTCTATTATCAATGAGTTGCTTCACGAACTCCGATAAGTTATCTATATAAATCATGCTTCGCTTATTATCTACCTTTGGGAAAACTGGTGTCTTTAGAGCCAAACTTGCTAATCTTGGATAGTTGCCTCTGCAGCCTTTCCCATAAACCATTGGGGGTCTTAGAGTTACTACAGTGAACGAATCATCTTGAAGTTCATTGATTAATTGTTCAGCTTCAATCTTTGACTTGCCATAAGCACTACTAGGCTTAAGTGGTGTATTCTTATCGATAACACCATTCTCAACTCCGTATACGCTCATTGAGCTCAAAAAAAGGAACTGTTCTACACCATCATCTTTTGCTTTCTGAGCAGTTTCATAAGCCAAGTCCCTGTTCACTTGATAGTAAAGGTCTTCATTATTACTTGTTTCTTTAATATGAACTATTCCAGCAACATGAAAAACCACATCAAATGATCTAAATGACGAATCTTTCCATTCTTTTTTCTTCATGTCAATTGTATGAACTTCGTACTCATTGGGATATCTATTTACCCATTTTTCAAAGCTTGTACCTATATAACTGTTTGCACCAGTAATTAGTATTTTTTTCATAATATGAACAAACCTTTCGATTCTTTTTTCCCTTCAACCACTCCATCAGATTTTATTACAGAAACCAAAGTCTTTGTGAAGCACAATAAATCTATTTTTATCCCAATTTTCTTCATATATTGAAAATCAAACGATACCTTAATTTGTATTGGGAGTTCATCTCTTCCATTTATTTGAGCCCAGCCTGTTAGTCCGGGTTTGATAGCATTGACTCCATATTTATCTCTTTCTTCTATTAAATCAAATTGATTCCACAATGCTGGACGTGGACCAATAACACTCATTTGTCCAAGTAAAACATTCCAAATTTGGGGGATTTCATCTAGACTGGATTTTCGAAGTATTCTTCCAATCCTTGTGATATAGTAATCAGGGTTTTGTAGTAGATGAGTGGGAATGTTTGAAGGAGCATCCGATTTCATTGTTCTAGACTTCAAGATATAAAAAGTAGTTTTATGAATTCCAATGCGTTTTTGTTTGAAAAGGATGGGCCCAGGAGAATCGATTTTTATAGCTATGGAGATTAGAACGTAAACAGGAAGGAGAACAATAATCCCTATAAGAGATAAAACAAAATCTATGGTTGGTTTAATATAAAAAACATATTGTTTTTGTTGTTTTGTCATATTATTATTTTATTCCCATCGATTGACACTAACTAAACTTCACACCATACACTGGATGAAAGTTAACTCTATTTAAAGTGATAACATTCATTCTCCTTTTACACATTTGTTTTACTACTTTTTTTCTTCTTGATACTATCTAAAGGGTGTACGATAACC